>OGRR01002147.1_pt1 | contig 11044 bp, 10 predicted proteins | sample 1553511 | NCBI WGS metagenome assembly OGRR01 (sample SAMEA2580040, study PRJEB22360) | human gut metagenome | biome: human gut; feature: human-associated habitat; material: faeces | place: Denmark | collected 2008/2010 | reverse complement strand
ATTTTAGCGGAAAGGTGATTTTTTTGTATAACAAATTTGTTGCACCACCCGCATATGATATGCCCCTTGTCAAGTAGACAGGTAAAATATCTAAAATTGGATGTGGATGATGCCTGCATTTCCTTTTGAAGTGCAGGCATTTTTCTATGCACACCATTTCTCTTTATATTTGCTTATTCGTTTGTTTTCAGGAATCGGGTATTCTGTGGGTACATCAGATGACAATGCTTCCTGGCGCACTTCTGATGGGGTTTTACAGCCATATCTGTCCTGTGGACGTTCTTCACTGTAAAAACGCAAATAATCTTTGATTGCATATCTTAGTGAAACCTCATCAATGATTTCGTACATCTGATACATTTCAGATTTTATAATTCCCCAGAAACCCTCTATCGGTCCATTGTCGATACAATGTCCAACTCTGGACATAGATTGCTCCATTTCCTGGTTTTCAAGTTTTTTCTTAAATGTCTTGCTGGTATACTGAAATCCCCGGTCCGAATGAAAAATCGGTTTGGCATCCGGATTTGCTGCGATTGCTTTATCAAATGTCTTAAATATTAATCTGTTGTCGTTTCTTGCACTTACAACATATGCTACAGGATATCTGTCATATAAATCTATAATGGCACTTAAATACAGTTTCTTTTTCTCTCCAGGTACTTTGAATTCCGTTACATCTGTAGCCCATTTTTGATTGGGAACAGTAGCATAGAAATCTCTTTGAAGTATATTTTCTGCCGTTTCATCCGGCTTGGCATAAATATATTTTTTCTTCTTTTTACGGATTACAGAATGGATTCCCAGCTTTTTCATAATTCTGTGGACTCTGTTTTTACTGTACGATGTATGATTGAAATGGTTGATCCAGGATGTCATTCGACGGTATCCTAAGATATGGCAAAAACGTTCATCGTATTCTTTGATAAGTTCCGCAAGTCTGATATTTTCAAGTTCCTCATACGGTATTTCACGATGTAACCATTTATAATAAGCAGCCCTTGATATCTCAAGCTGTCTGCACATCCATTCTATACTCCAGTTTTTCTTTGTATAAAAATATCGGATTGCTAAATATTTTGATTCATGGCGTAACTTTCCAAGCTTCACATCCCTTCGAATTCCTTCACTTTTTTTAACAGTTCAACTACCATATCCTTTTCTTCCAACTGACGCTTCAAACGCAGATTTTCACGCTTTAATCGTTCTAGTTCATCCACTTCGGCATCTGTTTTGTGACATCCTCTCCGATCCGTTAATCCATCTGCACCATCGGTGTCATATTTTTTTACCCAGGAATAAACCTGGCTATAAGAAACGTCAAATTTTGCAGCAGTATTTTTATAGTTACGATTATGATTGATACAGTAATCAACGATTTCTTTCCGTTCTTCCAATGTTGTTTTTCTTCGTGCTTCTGCCATATAGACCTCCTGTTTCGGATTGTAATCCTTAAGCTCTCTATTGGCATTATACATTCTAATCCACTTTCTTAAAAGACCGGAAGAGATATCATATTTTATTCCTAAATCAATGGAAGAGCCGTCACCTCTTACATATTCCTCAACCACTTTCATTTTAAATTCCTTCGAATAAGACCCATTTCGCATTTTTTTTGAAAAACCGGCAAGTCCATGTTTGTTATAAATCAAGGCCCAGTCCTGAATGGTTCTTGAAGAAATACATAGTTCTCCACATATCTGTATTCTAGATTTATTTCCTTCAAGATAATCTATAACAGCCTGTTCTTTTTCTTCAGGTGTAAACTTTGCTTTTCTGGACATGAAAAATACCTCCAAAGTAACAGATTTTTATATTTAATCTGTCTACTTTAGAGGTATCATATCAATAGCAGGTGGTTTATTGTTTCGCACATCTCCATTTCTCCGTTGGGAGAAACTCCGATGCACTCAACAGGCTAAAGCCCATAACAGAAAGCAGGACCTTGGGGTTACTATAAACCCTTGATCCTGCTTTTTTAAGAACTATCCTTTTTTCACTGTCCCTTTTTATTCACTAATAATTATTTGCTACCACTGGTGCACCACCAAGAATAATAGTTGTATTGGCAATACACATCATGGTGATGATGATTGCACTGATAATTGGCATTATATATGGATTTTTTGTTTTCTTATATATGATTCTGTCCAAAATCGGGTTAACAAATAAAAATACTATCATAGGATATAACCAGATACCTCCGATTCTGTCTCCCTCGGTTTTATACCAGGTCAATGCACCTGTCACAAAGAATGGTATATATTGAACAAGCCAATATAAAACAGGTCCAGCAATGTTGAACAAAGCTGTTACAACCGTGTTTTCCCTGCCACAAATTGTATTACGGTTATAACAGCAGGAAACTATCGACAGCATAATGTAATAAAACATAAATAATGGAATATATCTCAATCCAATCAGCACTTTATCGGCATCAAATGCTTTTAGTGTTAATACCCACAATCTGAAATCTGTCTTAAAGAAATAATCTGCAAAGAATAAAATTCCAAAAGCCAGCGTTACTGTTAAAATTGAAAGATAGATTGTTTTTACCAATTTACCCTTTTCCATCATAATTCCGGCTGCTTTTGCATTTATCCGGTTGTTTCCTGCAATCTTATTTGAAATAAGTATGACTGCCCCTAGGAATAGCCCGTTTAAAACACTCCATACACCTGACAGCAATGGACCTGCTGCAGGCCACACAGGATTTGCCTTTGAATATATGGTAATGATCATCAAGCGGTAACTTAATGCTGAAAACAATGCCCCTGCAACCATAGAAATCCAAAACCAGTTTTTCTGTCTCGGCTCAGTTATAACAACCGGCTTGACATCTGTAGATGCCTTAAGACATCCAAAATATGCTGTATTTTCAACAAGTGTTAATACAAATGCAACAACAAACATCATAATACCAACAAGCCCCAAAACATTAAAAAATTGTTTTGCCTGCCATACCTGATTTGACGCAATTATTTCATGAGGTGCTCCAAATGATTTTTCAAAAAAATCAATACCATGCTCTACACTTGTTTTCGAAAAATGTACCCATGGATGTGTTCCACCTACTTGATAAATAACTCTGAATGCCCCATCTTTTTCATAATACTTTCCAGACTCAACATCAGACATTCCATCTGATCCATTATTGAAATTTACAAAATTCTTTGCATCCGGGGTCGTCAGAAATACTCTCGGTACAGCTTCATTTCCATTTTCATCTGTTGTCCAAAAAAAGAATTCATCATATTTATCTGCAATAATTCCTACATTTCTTGTTCCAAAATCTGCACTATGATCTACACCTGTGTCATCACACCATGTAGATGCCTGAAATAGAACAGCTGATACAATTGGATTTTCCCTCTCATTATCAATTGCAATTTCCATATCACAGGCAGCTCCACCACTTGAATGTCCTGTAATTCCAATCTTGTCTTTATCTACATATGGCAATGAAGCAGCAAGTGCCACTGCTGCGTCAATTCCAACTGCAGATGAATAAACTTCATCTGCCGCAGTAATTTCTGTATCTCCATGTCCATGCATATCTACCGCAATAACAGTATATCCCCGACGCGCATATTCTATAGAATATAAATCCTGCATTTCCTTATTATTAAACCACCCTTCAACAGTAACAATAGCCGGCGACTTATTTTCTTCCGTTGCAGACTTTGGTTTATATAACAGCGCACTTACTTCATGACCTGTTGAATCCACAAGGCGTAGTTCAGATACTTTTACCCTTCCACCAGAACTTTGTATGACAGAAGATACTGCCATACTGACAAAGCACAAAATCAATGATATGACTAACCACGTTTTTGCTGTTAATTTTTTTCCCATAACACAATCTCCTTTACATCTGGCGAATGACGTTTGCTTCACGAAACAGTTTTCTTTTTTCCCCCCTTTTTCAAATATAAAAACATCAATACATTTATGTTCATGCAAGCAAATAATTGTAAAAAAAAGACACAAAATCTTATAAAAGATTATTGTGTCTCCGCTCTCATACAATAATTGTCATTCATTTTCTTTAATTTACATACGCATTATAGCATTAGCATTAAGTTTTTTCAATATATTTTTGTACAGTTTTTGTAAATTCTGTGTATTAATTTTGTGCCGTTATTTTTTTTGTTTTTTTAATTTTTGTACATACAATGCCTGCTTATATGCGAAGTAAATTGTCATTTCATTGCCGCCCGAATCATATTCTCCGCTTCCTTTGCTTCTGCTTTGGTAAGCTGTGGCGTATCTTTTAAAACATAATCCATGCCAAGATTGTCGTACTTGACTTTTCCCATAGAATGATATGGAAGGACTTCCAGTTTCTCCACATTGTGGAGCGTCTTTAAAAACAGCCCAAGTTCCGTCAGTTCTTTCTCATCAAACGTAATGCCCGGTACGACTACATGGCGGATCCAGACCGGCTTTCCGATCGAATCAAGATACCTTGCAAACGCAAGAATATTGCTGTTGGACTGCCCAGTGAGTTTCTGATGTTCCTCATCGTTGATATGCTTAATATCAAGCATGACAAGGTCTGTCACTGACATGAGCTGTTCTGTCTTTTCCATTCTGTCTGATGCCATGTTTTCACTTATTCCAGTGAGACTGATCTCTCTCTCACTGATCTGATCTGTTCCTGTATGTTTCTTTGGAAACATAATTCCGGATGTATCCAGACAGGTGTGAATGCCCTTTTCCTTTGCCTTCGTAAAAAGCTCCGTCAGAAAGTCAAGCTGTAACATGGGTTCTCCACCCGTTGCCGTGATCCCCCCGGTCTGATAGAAAGAACGGTTGCGCTCGAAACGGTCTATGATCTCATCCGCTGTCATTTCTTCCCCATCCTCTATCTTCCATGTATCGGGATTATGGCAATACTGGCAGCGCATCGGGCAGCCCTGAAAAAAAACGACAAACCGTACGCCCGGACCGTCCACTGTGCCAAATGTTTCTAACGAGTGAATTTTTCCCATGTTGTTCTCCTTTTTCTATGAATAACGCTCACACGCGCCATTCGCAAAACGCACCTGTTGCACTACATCCGCTCGTGGAAGGTACGTGCGATCACTTCATCCTGCTGTTCTTTTGTCAGTTTGATAAAGTTGACCGCATATCCGGATACACGGATGGTAAGCTGTGGATACAGTTCCGGATGTTTCTGTGCATCCAATAATGTGTCACGGTTTAAAACGTTTACATTCAAGTGATGTCCGCCTTTGACAACATAGCCGTCTAACATTGCAACAAGATTGTTCTCCTGTGCTGCCTCATCTTTGCCCAGTGCATCCGGTACAATGGTAAATGTGTTGGAAATTCCATCCTGTGAATCCATAAATGGAAGTTTAGCGACAGATGCCAGGGATGCAACCGCACCATGGGTATCACGTCCATGCATCGGGTTTGCACCCGGAGCAAATGCTACACCTTTCTTTCTTCCATCCGGTGTTGCTCCTGTATTTTTACCATAGGAAACATTGGATGTAATGGTCAAAATCGATGTTGTCTGGATACCGCCACGGTAAGTATGGTTTCCTTTTACATATCCGATAAAGGTGTGGAGCACCTGTTTTGCGATCTCGTCAACACGATCGTCGTCATTTCCATATTTCGGGAAATCTCCCTCAATCTCAAAGTCAACGGTCACACCATTCTCGTCACGGATTGGTTTGACTTTTGCATATTTGATCGCAGAAAGGGAGTCTGCTACTACAGAAAATCCTGCAATACCGGTTGCAAACCATCTTCTCACATTTTTGTCATGTAATGCCATCTCTAATTTTTCGTAGCAGTATTTATCATGCATGTAGTGAATGATATTTAATGCGTTCACATACACTCCTGCTAACCATTTCATCATATCTTTGTATTTATCCCATACTTCATCGTAATCTAAGTATTCGGATGTAATCGGACGGTATTTCGGTCCGACCTGTTTTCCTGTCATCTCATCGACACCGCCATTGATCGCATAAAGCAGGCATTTTGCGAGGTTTGCCCGCGCGCCAAAGAACTGCATTTCCTTACCGATTCTCATAGAAGATACACAGCATGCGATTCCGTAATCATCACCATGGACAACACGCATAATATCATCATTCTCATACTGGATTGCAGAGTGTTTGATAGATGTCTCGGCACAGAATTTTTTGAAGTTTTCCGGCAGTTTTACAGACCAGAGTACGGTCATGTTTGGTTCCGGTGCTGCCCCGATGTTGTTCAAGGTGTTTAAGTAACGGTAAGACATTTTTGTAACCATATGTCTTCCATCCACGCCGATTCCACCGATGGACTCTGTCACCCAGGTAGGATCGCCGGCAAAAATCGTGTTGTATTCCGGTGTACGCGCAAATTTTACAAGACGAAGTTTCATCACGAACTGGTCGATGATCTCCTGGATTTCTTTTTCAGTAAATGTTCCCTCTGCGAGATCACGCTCTGCATAAATATCTAAGAAAGTGGAGGTACGTCCTAAGGACATTGCCGCACCGTTCTGCTCTTTTACTGCTGCAAGATATGCAAAATAGACAGCCTGTGTTGCCTCTAATACATTATTTGCAGGTTTCGAAATATCACAGCCGTAAATTTCTGCCAGTTTCTTTAACATTTCCAGCGCACGGATCTGCTCGGATAACTCTTCTCTCTCACGGATCACATCTGAGTACATGATGGTACGTGTGTTGTTCAGCTGCTCTTTTTTGTCCTCGATCAGACGGTCTACACCGTAAAGAGCCGGTCTTCTGTAGTCACCAATAATACGTCCTCGTCCGTATGCATCCGGAAGTCCAGTGATGATATGTGCGCTTCTGCACGCTCTCATCTCCGGTGTGTAAGCGTCAAATACACCGGCATTATGAGTTTTTCTGTGTGTTGTAAAGTACTCTACCACCTCAGGATCGACTTTGTATCCATTGTCCTCGCACGCCTTGATCGCCATACGGATACCGCCGTAAGGCTGGAGAGCACGTTTGAAAGGCTTGTCCGTCTGGAAACCGACAATCTTCTCTTTCTCTTTATCTAAATAACCCGGACCATGGGAAGTGATCGTGGAAATGATCTTTGTGTCCATATCCAGCACTCCGCCGGCTTCTCTCTCCTGTCTGGAAAGTTCTAATACCTGATCCCAGAGATCGGTGGTATCCTGTGTTGGTCCCTCTAAGAAGGAATCATCCCCATCATATGGATGATAATTCTTCTGAATAAAATCTCTTACATTTACTTCTGTTTCCCAGGCTCCGCCCTGGAAGCTTCTCCATTCTGTCTGCATTTTTCTCTCCTTCTGCCACCGTGTGGCCTTGCATGGTTCATCACACTTTTTTATGATGCTCATTCTGATTTTTGATTGATGCATGGTTAGTCTTTTCTAACCACAGTTAGGCTATCCTAACTTTCATCTTTTGTCAAGAGTCACGCGCGCTTTTTCCGGTAAGTATTCAAAAAAATACAATGAGTGGTTCCTTTCTCATGCTGATGGGATTTTTTGGAAAATTTACCCTAAAAATAAAAAGAACCGCACGTCTGGACTCTTCGCCCAGACGGTCGGCATTCTTTTGTTATACTTCACGTGGTAAACCCCACTATTTCCGTCAGTCATATAACAATTGCATTGTACTATGAGTGGCAAATATTTTCAATAGGTAATTTTTCACAAACAATCCACATATGCCAGCAATTCCTCCGGTCTGCACTTTAGCACCCGTGATAGCTTCAGCAATGTCATTCCCTGTGGCAAGTAATACATAAAAATTCTTGTTTTGTTTCCCATGTTTATGTTATAATATTCCAAAGCATATTTTACAAAATCTTTATGGCGTTATGCCATCTATATTCTGGAAACGTCAGATTACCCCCAATGATCTGCGTTGTTCGTTCGTATCTATGCTTTTAATTACCCATTAACGAATTTAAAAGCAGGAGACGAAAGAAATCAGATATAGAATATATTTATTCTCCTGCCAAGACAGTATTATTTAAGAGCTGTCTCACCAATCAGGAGGAAGCCTATGGCAAAACACAAACGAAACCATAACAAAGTATCCAGAAACTCAGCAGTCAATATGCCGGCTACAAACAGAAACTACAAAGACACTATTTTTCGCATGTTGTTTTCTGACCGGAAAAATCTGCTCTCTCTTTACAATGCCGTCAATCAGAGAAAATACCTGCACCAAATTTTATCGAGTTTTACAATGGTTCGACGGCAATTGCTGACTGTACAGAGCTTCGACTTTCCTCGGCATTTGAACATTTGTCAGGTGAACCAAAACTTGAATTGATTGTCACGGTTTTAAACGTCAATGAGGGGCACAATGCAGAGTTAATGCAGCATTGCAATACATTAAACGAATATGCGCAGTATGTTGCCAGAGTGCGGCTCTATGCAGCGGATATGTCTTTAGATCAGGCCGTGGAACGTGCCGTAGACGAGTGTGTCAGGGAAGGGATTTTAGCCGAATTTCTTACCCGAAACCGAAACGAGGTCATCAGTATGAGTATCTTTGAGTATGATAAAGAATTGGAAGAAAAGAAATTACGGAAAGCAGAATATGAGGCTGGTTTTTCAGAAGGCGAAAAATATGGACATGAAACCGGTTTCTCTGAGGGTGAAAAGTATGGTATAGAACGTGGTACTTTTCTAAATTCTATTGAAACTGCCAGACGTATGCTTAAATTTCAGGAATTTTCGCTTGAAAAAATTGCTGCTATTTCCGGGCTGTCTTTAGATGAGATAAAAAAATTACAAACAAACGAAGCGAGGTCTGATTCATGAAAATTGCATTAGTTTCCGATACACACGGTGTATGCCGTAAAGAATTATTTGACCATATCAAAAATTGTGATTATCTCATTCACACCGGAGATTTTGACAATGAACGTACCTATAACAGATTCTTAAACTGCGGCATTCCGATGTATGCAGTCCGTGGGAACTGTGACCACGGAGAGTGGGCGTCCTACCTGCATGAGTTTGTCTCCGTGCCGATTAATGGAAAATTATTTTATCTTGTCCATAACAAAGCTGACCTGCCTTTTGATCTCACGGATGCGGATTTTATAATTTTCGGACATACCCATGTATTCACGCACTACGACCGCTACGGAAAAGTTTTTATCAATCCGGGCAGCGCCGGGGCTGACCGCGGCGACGGAAAAGGCATTGCAATCTTAGAATTGACGGATGATGGATATGACGTGGAACGGATTTTGCTATAAAATTTCTTGCTTCATTTCCTACCCTTGTGTTACAATAATCTAAAGCATATTTTACAAATTTCATGACATTTTTGTCATCTATATTCTAACGGCGACAGATTAGCCCCAAATAATCTGTATGCTTCATTCGTATCTATGCTTTTTGTTACCCATTTAGCAATTGAAAAGCAGGAGACGAAGGAACTTAGTAAAATATATGATCACTTTCTCCTGCAATCACGAACAGTTTTATAAATAAGCTGTCCTACAATTTCAGGAGGAAACAATTTATGGCAAAATGCAAAAGAAACCGTAACAAGACAAAAAGAAATTTTACAGTCAAAACACCGACGGCAAACCGGAATTATAAAGACACCGTTTTTCGGATGTTGTTTTCTGACCGGAAGAACCTGCTGTCCCTCTATAATGCAGTAAACCAGAGCGATTATAATAATCCAGATGATCTGGAAATCGTCACATTAGAGAATGCTATTTATATGGGGATGAAAAATGATCTGGCATTTATTATGGATACTAATTTGTATCTGTATGAGCATCAGTCAACCTACAATCCAAATATGCCTCTTCGTGATCTGTTTTATATTTGCAGTGAATATCAGAAACTCGTGGATAAGAAATCTCTTTATTCTTCGACTCTGCAAAAAATTCCTGCACCAAATTTTATTGAGTTTTACAATGGATCGACGGCAGCTCCCGACTGCACAGAACTTCGGCTTTCCTCGGCATTTGAACATTTGTCAGGTGAACCAAAGCTTGAATTAATTGTCACGGTTTTAAATGTCAATGAGGGACACAATGCAGAGTTAATGCAGCATTGCAATACATTAAACGAATATGCACAGTATGTTGCCAAAGTACGGCACTATGCAGCGGATATGTCTTTAGATCAGGCCGTGGAACGTGCCGTAGACGAGTGTGTCAGGGAAGGGATTTTAGCCGAATTTCTTACCCGAAACCGAAACGAGGTCATCAGTATGAGTATCTTTGAGTATGATAAAGAATTGGAAGAGAAGAAATTACGGAAAGCAGAATATGAAGCTGGTTTCTCTGAGGGTGAAAAATATGGACATGAGGCTGGTTTCTCTGAAGGCGAAAAGCATGGACATGAGACTGGTTTCTCCGAGGGCGAAAAGTATGGTATAGAACGTGGTACTTTTCTAAATTCTATTGAAACTGCAAAACGCATGCTCAAATTACAGGAATTCTCACTTGAAAAAATTGCTGTGATCACAGGTCTGCCTTTTGACGAAGTGAAAAAATTACACTCAAACGAAGCGCGGTCTGATTCATGAAAATTGCATTGATTTCTGATACACGACGGAACAGGCATTGCAATTTTAGAATTGACAGATAATGGATATGACGTGGAACGGATTTTGCTATAGCCGAATGTATCAGGGAAGGGATTTTAGCCGAATTTCTTACCCACAACCGAAATGAGGTCATCAGTATGAGTATCTTTGAGTATGATAAAGAATTGGAAGAGAAGAAATTGCGGAAAGCAGAATATGAAGCTGGACGGGAAGCTGGTTTCTCTGAGGGTGAAAAACATGGACGTGAGACTGGTTTCTCCGAGGGCGAAAAGTATGGTATAGAACTAAATTCTATTGAAACTGCCAGGCGCATGCTTCAATTACAGGAGTTCTCACTTGAAAAAATTGCTGCTATTTCCGGGCTGTCTCTAGATGAGGTAAAAAAACTACAATAAATTTTAAATGAATCATTCCCTTAAAATAACAAAAAGAGCTCCTGTGTGAGCAATGTCATTAAGTTAAGATGACCAATCAAGATCTTAGCATCAGAAATGATGCTA
>OGRR01002146.1_pt1 | contig 11061 bp, 5 predicted proteins | sample 1553511 | NCBI WGS metagenome assembly OGRR01 (sample SAMEA2580040, study PRJEB22360) | human gut metagenome | biome: human gut; feature: human-associated habitat; material: faeces | place: Denmark | collected 2008/2010 | reverse complement strand
TTCGACGCGCGCGTGCCGTTATCGGAGTTGGTTATAGCCTGCGATTCAGCCGCCGATTCATACGCATCGCACGTCGCAAAACGCACGTCACGAACGTAAGTTGTCCCGCAAACGAGCAGGAGGACCGACATATCCTGTTGCAGACCGTAAAAACTCGGCCTGAGCGGCCCGGAGCGTGTCGGTAATAGGATATGCCGGTCCTCCTGCGGACTTGGCGGTATTCAGCCAAAGGAAAAGGGCTGGGGGCATCTTGTTCGTGACACACTCAAGGCCGTTCGGCCAAGCCTACGGTCACAAACGAAATGTCCCAGCCCTCCTTGCGTAGATAAGCCGTGCTCGCAGAGCGGATTCACACGCGCTTCAGACGCGGCGGACGCTCGGTGGCGAGGAACAGCGGCTGAATCTCAATCAGCGGATTGTAGGGAGCGAGTCCGAACCATTTGACCGGAGAGCCGGCCAAATGACGAATCGCGTACTTGATCTGCAGTGAGATCGCGCCCTTCTGGGACACCTTCGACTCGGGCATCAACGCCTTGTGAATCAGCACGTAGCGGATAGGTCCGATGTTCGGATCGGCATCCAGCTTCGGGTAGCGGGTGGTCTGCTTGGGCAGATCGCCGGACTTCGACAGATCGTTCATGATCTGGTGGATGTATGCAGGAATCGACTGCGACACCTTGAAGCCCAAGCGAATACGCACGCGGAACAGGAAGTCCGTGCCGAAATTCTCCACCGAATACTCGCGCGTGAACGGGTTGTCGGACGTTTCCACCGACACCGCCCACCATGCGCGGGCGCGCTTCGGATGGTCCGCGAAAATCGAGAAGAAGATGTCGGTATCGACACGCTTCATTTCCGGATCGGACGTCAGATAGACGATGTTGTCCGTGAAATACGGAATCGAATCGTCCTCATGAAGCTGCTTCAGAACCGGCACGCAATCGGCGGGCTGCATATGCCGGCGTTGCGCGCGTTCCAGCTTCGTGCCTTCGTTCCACGTGTACATAATCAGCAGAATCACCAATGTCAGCAGCATGGTGAACCAGCCACCGTGCAGGAACTTCGCCATCGAAGCGAAGAAGAACAGGAACTGGATGGCCAGGAACACCACTGTGAACACGACCGCGCCGACGCGCTTGCCATCGTGCCAAATGTAGACGGCCAGCAGAATCGTCGTGGTGATCATCGTGACGGTCAATGCCAGGCCGTATGCGGCGGAAATATGCTCCGAATCGCGGAACATCGCCAAAACCAGCAGGGTGGAGACGCACAGCACGGCGTTGACCACCGGAATGTACAGCTGGCCGCGGGTACGAGCCGGATAGCGCACCTGCAGGTGGGGCATCCAGTTGAGTCGCGTCGCTTCGGAAACCATGGTGTAGGCGCCGGTGATCAACGCCTGCGAAGCGATCACGCCGGCGCACACGGACAGCAGCACCGCCACGTAGCGTACGGACGGGGTCATCATTTCGAAGAACGGATTGAGGCCGTGCATGTGGTTGTACGCGGTGTCGTCCCAATGGTTGAGCATCCACGCGCCCTGGCCGAAATAGCAGAGCACAAGGGCGATCTTGATGAACGGCCACGTGAAGTAGATGTTGCCGCGGCCGACGTGGCCCATGTCGGAATACAGCGCTTCGGCGCCGGTGGTGGACAGGAACACGGTGCCCATGACGGCGAGGCCTGCCGCATTGTGGTGGCTGAAGAGGAACTCCACGCCGTACACCGGATTCAGCGCTTCAAGCACGCTCCAATCGGAGCTCAGGTTCACCAAGCCGACGACGGCGAGGAACGAGAACCAGATCATGACCACCGTGCCGAACGTGCGGCCGATGCGTTCGGTACCGCGCGACTGCACTGCGAACAGGCAGACGATGATCACAATGGTGATCATCAGCGTCAGTTCTTTGTTTTCGCTCATGATCGGTTCCAGCAGCGGCAGTGTTTCCAAGCCTTCCACTGCCGAGCTGATCGAGACGGCCGGCGTAAGCACGGAATCGGCGAGGAACGCGGCGCCGCCCAGCATGGCGGGAATCGCAAGCCATGCCCCATATTTGCGGATCAGCGAATACAGTGCGAAGATGCCGCCTTCGCCGTTGTTGTCGATGCGCATGGCGATGAACACGTATTTGACGGTGGTGATCAGCGTGATCGACCAGAAGACCAGCGACAGGATGCCCAGCACCGCAGCGCGATCCGTATGCGCCAAACCGCCTTGGCCGTTGAGGAACGTCTGCATGGTGTACAGCGGCGAGGTACCGATGTCGCCGTATACCACGCCAAGCGCCACGATGGCCATGGCCGGCGTGATTTTGTCCGGGCCGGACTGGAGACGGCTCCACCAGCGGCCGATGCGGCCCTTGCTGGCGGCCTCGTCAAGTTTCGCGGCTTCCTGCTGCTGCGCCTCGTGCTCCTTGATGAGCGTCTGGCGCTCCTCCTTGGTCAGGACCTTGTGCGAGACCTTTGGCGCCTGCGTGTACGTCGCTGCGTGAAGCAGCGGCTGTTCTTCTTCGTTCGGCTCGTTAGCCATAACGCTTCCTCCAAGTGGCGGGCCTTCCAACCCGCTCCCCAAAATAAAACGCAAGGTGTGACACTAGGAGCTTGGCAAACCATTGTCAAATCTTCACACGTGATTCGGCACGTCACGCATGAAATTCACATATGCTTGATTGTTTGTATTTTGCTTATTTTCTGGCGATTACGCAACTGTTACGTTGAGGCCCATGCGACCGTCACGGAACCGCCACGGGATTACCGCGAAATCGCCATTCTTTTTAGATGCCGTACACTTCGCGCGTCGTTTCACGCGTGGCTTTGGCGATTTCAGCCAACGGTCTGTCAAGATAGTCGGCGAGCGCCTGCAGGGTGTACGGGATCATATACGGCGCGTTGGTGCGGCCGCGGTAGGGCATCGGACTTAGGTAGGGGGCATCGGTTTCGACCATGACGTGGCTCATGCCGACGAGTTTCGCCGATTCGCGGATTCCGTCGTTGCCTTTGTAGCTGGATGTGCCGGAAAGGCTGAGATACCAACCGTTTTCGCGGGCGATTTCGCCCATTTCGGCGTCGCCGGAGTAGCTGTGGAACACGGTACGTTCGGGGGCGCCGTCGGCGAGCAACGTTTCGATGACTTCCTTGTGCGAGTCGCGGTCGTGGATTTGCATGGGCAGGTTGAGTTCCTTGGCGAGCGCGATGTGGGCACGGAACGCTTCGCGTTGCAGTTCCTTGGCGGATTCGCCAGTGCGGAACAGGTCCATGCCGGTTTCGCCGATGGCGACGACCTGGTTGGGGTAGGTGGTGGCGAGGCGGTGCACTTCGGCCATGGCTTCGTCGAAGGGGATGTCGTGCCAAGGCTTGTATTTGATGGGCAGGCCGTCGGGGCCGGGCGCGCCGCGGTGGCCGTGCAGCACGGCTTCGTTGGGGTGTATGGCGATTGCGGCGTGCACGGTTCCGGGATGCTCGCGGGCCATGTCGATGGCGGTCATGAGGTTGGGCAGCTCGCAACCGCAGTCGATTACGCCTTCGACGCCGACTTTCTGGGCTTGTTCCAGCAGTTCGTCGACGCTGTAGACGGGTACTTCGCCTTGGCCTTTTTCCATGGCTTCGTGACTCATGGCTTGGGAGAAGGGCACGACGGATGCGACGTGGGTGTGGTTGTCGATGACGTGCGCGTCTTCGGGCAGCGGCTGTGGGGCCGGGGCCCAATTGCGATTGCGGTGGTGCTTGCTCATGTTTTCCAGATTAGTCCCGATTGGCCCTGCACTGCGGACGAACTCTCGTTCGAGGGTTCAAACGAGGGTCCGCCCGTTTCGCGGCATACACGTCACTTAATCGTGATGGTGGTGAACGACCATGCCGGTGCCGTGTAGTCGCCGTCTGTCAGATCAATCGCGGTCTGCCGCGGCCTGGTCGGCGATTCCTCACCGACCTGTCCCGCATACGGATTGTCTCCGGCTAGGACGGTGGCCGTGGCGGATGCCGCCGATGCTGTGGAAATATTCAACTCGGCAAGAATCTGACGTAGGTCGACGCTTATTGGCGCGTCCATGGCATTGACCACGCGCACGTAGGTTTCCCCTGCCTTGGCGTTGCGCGATACGGTGACGGTGCGCCTTGGCTCGTCCTTGACCTCCGTACCGTCTGCGATCAGCGTTCCATCGATGTACAGCTTCATGGCTTGGCCGCGGTCGGTGATGTCGGCGTGCACCTGCCACGTGGTGCCCGGCCGCACTTCATTCATGGAGACTTCGGTGCCGGCGAGCGCATAGGCGGTGCCGTCGCGGACGACGCGCACGCTGTGCCCGCGACCGAGCGAGACGATGTTGTGGTTCTTGCCGTCGATATCGCCACAGATGAGGTCCATGCCCCATCGTCCCTCGTAATAGACGACGGTAGTGTCGATACTGTAGGAATCAGCGTGCAGATCGAGGGCGGTGTCGATGGTTCTGCCATCGTAGGCCACGTTGCCGAGATTAATCGTCTCCCCGGATGCGGTGGTGATGACAAGATTGTTGAGGTCGGCTTTGGCGTTGCCCGCGATGCGTAGTCTCACGGTGTCCGGCAGGGTGCGGCGCAGCGTGGACGGGCCTTCGACGGTGACGGGCCACGCAGTGTCGGCCGTGGTGGTGGCGTACATCTGCTGCACCCAATAGCTGTAGGGATGGTAGGCGCGTTCGTTGTCGAAGTAGATGAGGTCCGGATTCCAGCTATGGTGCCCATTCTTGGCGAACAGCGGGGCGTAGGAGGCCATGGCCACCACATCGCCGTTGAGTTCCATGCGTCCCATGAAGGCCGCTTCGGACAGGCCGTTGATCAGTTGGGTGTTCCAGGAGCCGTATTCGCCGAGGTAGACCTTCGGTCCCTTGCGGTCCGTGTGGTCGTAGTGGTCGAGGTTGTGGAACCACCAGCTGGACGACTGGTAGGAATGTTCGTCGACGATCGGCAGACCCGCTTCGCGCGCGTACTTCCAGCCTTCCTCGTAATCCTGACCGCTGGGGGCGGGACCGACGGTGCCGACGACGACGATGTCCGGATATGCGGCTTTGACGGCGTCGAAAATCTGCTGGAAGCGGTTTTTGAACACGTCGTCGACGAGATCCTCATTGCCGATGCCGAGGTATTCGAGGCCGAACGGCTCCGGATGGCCCATGGCGGCACGCTTGGCACCCCATTCGGTGGCGGTGCTGCCGTTGCAGAATTCGATGAGGTGGAGTACTTCATCGATGTAAGCGGGCATATCCTCCTGCGCCACCGGCACCGGGCCTTGGCTGGTGTTTTGGCAGCTCACGCCGGCGGGCAGCACCGGCAGCGGCTTGGCGCCGATTGTTTCGCACAGGCACAGGTATTCGTAGTAGCCGATGCGGAATGACTGGTGGTAGCCCCAGAGGTTGAAGTTGTGCGGACGGTGCTCGACCGGTCCAATGGTGCGGTCCCAGTGGTACATGTTGTCCATGCCGAGGCCGTGGGTGATGCAGCCGCCGGGGAATCGCATGAATCGTGGTTTGAGGTCGGCGAGCGCCTCCACCAGATCCGGGCGGAAGTGCTTGAGGCCGCGGTAGGTGGTACGTGGCTCCAAGGTGACGAAGTCGAGGTCGATGACGCCTTCGCCGTCGAAGGTCAGGCGCAATGTGCCCTGTGTGGCCACGCTCGAGCCGGCATCGCCGTGCTCAGGAACGGTCAGCGAGGCTTGGTATGTCGTCCATGCCGAGGCTGAGACGGTGATGGTGTTTTCGGCGATGATGCTGCCGTCGTCTCCGCGCAGCGAGACCGTCACCGGCATCGCGCTTTCCGATCGCACGCGCATCCAGGCGGTGAAATCGTAGGTTTCTCCGGCGCGGAACACCATGCCGTCCCAGCCGGTGTTGTCCAGCGCGGCAGGGGCGTGTTCGACTTCCACCGTCGCGCAATGCGGGTTTTCGGTGGCGACCGGGTCGTTGTCATGGATGCAGAACGCGGCGAACGAGCCTTCCGGCACGATTTTGCGCCAGAAGCTGTAGTTGCTCCAATCGATGGAGTCGGCGCGGTTGTATTCGAAGGCGCCGTTCTGCACGAGGTCGGCGTTGAGGCCGCCGTCGCCGGAGTAGCTGATGTCTTCGAAGAAGATGCCCCACAGGTCGGTGCTGATGGCGCGCACGCCCGCTTTGTCGAGTGTGGCGGTGAGTTTGTCGGTCATGGTGTGGCCGTCAGCCGGATATTCGTCAGCCGGGGCGACGGAAACGGTGGTTGGGATCGTCATCGAACCTCTCTTTTCGTTCGGGATCGCTATGGGGGCTGTGTCGCGGAAAGCAGGACGCCGTCATGCGAACCGTATATGTATCGTTACATATACTAGCGCAAATCCAATCATCCGCAATGGAGGCAATATATCGGTGAGTCTTTGTATTTGCAACGATTTTACAGAATCAAGAGAATATAATATCGTTACATATCAATCATAAGTTTTCAAGGAGCGGCATATGACCAGCAGCACACCGACGCTACGCGACGTGGCCGCGGAAGCGGGCGTCTCCCCCATGACCGCGTCGAACGCGCTGCGCGGCAAGCCAGGCGTCAAGGAATCGACCCGCGCCAAAGTGATCGCCGCAGCGAAGAAACTCAATTACCGCATCAATCTGACGGCCAGCATGCTCAAATCGGGCCGCAGCAACATCATCCACGTCATCGTCAACGAATTCGATTCGCCGTTCTATTCAAAGCTCACGCAGGCGTTGAGCAACGAAATCGTGTCCCGCGGACTTATTCCATTCATCGAGCAGACGCAGTATTCGCCGGACGCTGCCGAGCACGCGCTGAGCAGCAATCCGTTCTCCGGGCAGCTGTTCGATGGCGAGATCCTGCACGCCACAGGCTTGGGCACAAATGTACCGCTGTCCAAACTCAATGGCGGCAGACCATTCGTGCTGCTGGACGCCTGCGAGGAGACGCCGACCGTCGATGCCGTGAACTTCCCCAACGAGGAGGCCGAACGCGCGGCGATGCAGCATCTCATCGACCGCGGATGCCGCAATATCGCGATCGTCGGCCACCGGTTCGCCCCCCGCGCCGATCTGGCGCATGCCCAGAACGCGTTCGCTCTGCGATTGCGCGGCGCATGCGGAGCGCTGTCCGACGCCGGACTGCCCTATGACGAGTCGATGGTGTTCGAAGCCGGGGATGTGGCCAATGGCATCATCGCCGGGCATGCGATTGCGGAACGTATTCTCGCCGCACGGAGCGGGCATGGTGGCACCGAGTTCGACGGCGCGTGCTGCGCCAACGATTTCGCGGCGTTCGGCGTGATACGCGGGCTCGCGGACCGCGGGCTGCGCGTGCCGCAGGACGTGAAGGTAATCGGTTTCGACGGCGTGACCTCCGGCTCGTACACGACGCCGGCGTTGAGCACCATCCAGGTCGATTTCACGCAGCTTGCGAAATTCTCGGTCGATATGCTGTCCGAACGTATCGATCATGGAACAGACGAGGCGTTGCCGCCAAGACGGGCCATCATCGGCTACCAGCTGGTGGACCGGGAATCGACCGCGGTCTGAGGATGACGCCCCGATGGCAGGCAATCCGCCATAGGCAGCAGCCTTCGCGGCCAATCCCACTCAATCGGAATCACTCAATCGGAATCAATCGCCATCATTCATCAAGGAATCTCTAGGAGCATCATGAGCATCGATACCCAGGCCTATCTGTTCGTGCATTTCATCGGCGAGGAACGCAATCCCACCGACGAACAGCTGTACTTCGCGCTGAGCCGCGACGGCGTGCATTGGAGGGATCTGCGCCCGGCCGGCAGTCCGGCGTTGACGTGGCTAGGCGGCGAGAAGGGCGTGCGCGACCCACATATTGTGCGCGACCCACGTGGTGGATTCCACATTGTGGCCACCGATTTGAGCATCTATTACCGTGGCGGCTGGGGGCCGAACGATGGCGCCACCACGAATGGATCGACCGGCCTGGTGATCTGGGACTCCCCTGACCTGGTCCATTGGAGCGAGCCGCGCCTGGTGGACGTGGCCTCGAAGATTCCGGACGCTGGCATGGCTTGGGCTCCGGAGGCGAATTGGGATCCGGATCGCGGGCAGTGGATCGTGTTCTGGTCCACGAAGAGCAACGCCGAAAGCTCCGCGGATCCGTTGGCCAACGAGCTCGGCGATCCGACGAATGTGTATTATGCGACGACCGTTGATTTCAGGGTGTTCTCCGATCCGGTCAAGTGGATCGATCGTAAGAATGTGATCATCGATTCGACCATGCTGCGCGACGATGACGGCTGGTGGTACCGCGCGTCCAAGGACTCGGAAATCACCATCGAACGCACCCGTAACCCGTATGCGACGACCTACGAGGTGCTGCGCACCGACGACCCGAATGAGTGGTCGTATGTGGGCACGCTCACCGACATCTTCGGCAATGGCCGGTATTCCATGCACTACTTGGAAGGGCCGGAACTGTTCCGTTACAACGACGAAGACGTGAAGGTGGTCAACGGCAGGACCATGCCATTCGGCCTGATGTGCGACCAGTACGCGGAGTCCAAGGGCTACCTGTCGTTCCGCGCCGCCTCGCTCGCCTCGCATGATCCGGCCGATTGGCAGCGCGCAGACGATATCGATTTCGGCGCGCTGAAGAAGCGTCACGGCGCGATTCTGCCGATCACGGCCGCCGAATACGACGCCATCGAAACCGCCTTCGCCCTGTAGTCGGCGCGATTGTCCATCCGTCGCAACCGCTCAGGCGCGGCGGATGGCGAAGATGCGGGCGGACGGCTGCTTGGAGGTGGCCGCGTTGAGCCGGACCGTCTCGGGATCCATACGCTCGACGGTCCACGGCTTGGCGTCGGGCGCATGCTCGGGAACGGCCGGATTCGGGAAGATCTGCTCGATATGGCAGTCCTCGGACAGCGACACGTTCACGGAAGGCGTGCCGCCGCGACGCCAGACAATGATGTAATCGCACGGATCGTCGTCCTCCGACGGGAGGAATGACGGATGGCGCAGACCGACGACGAGCCAATCGCCATCGAAATCAGGCAGACGGGCCGGCCAGAACGGCACCAATTCCTGCTGCTCGGTCAGCACGCGGCGGTGCAAGGCCACCGCATCCCGCACCAAGGCGAGCCGATGCTCGTCCATGCGGTCAATGAATCCGGACAGGTACAGCCTGCCGAGTATGCCCGTGGCCAGCGTGAAGACGGCGGTCTCATCGTCCATCTCCTGCTGGGCGTAACCCCAGTTGCCTTGCTGTTCCGGCAGGATCGTCAGTCCGGCGCCGGCGGCGATCGCGGCGTAAATCAGCGGATCACACTGGTCGGAGGTGGATTGCAGATCCAATCGCTGCAGCTGCGCGTAATCGGCACGCATCGCACCGGAACCGCAGTTTTCGATCATAACGTCCGGATGGCGGCGGCGCAGGTCGTCGAGCCAGTCAAGATAGGCGCGGCAATGGCCGAGCAGACCTTCGCCAACGGACCGCGCATCGACGTCCGTACCAACGCCCGGGGTGGTGTTGTAGTCGAATTTGAAGAAGACCGCTCCGAAATCGTCGATCAGCCGATCCACGGTGCGGGTGACGTGCTCGCGTGCGGCGGGCGAGCGGAAGTCAAGCAGGTACCGGCCCGAATCGCAGACGCGCACACCGTGGCGCTGGAAGAACGCGTCATCGGGCAGACTTTGGGCGAGCGGCGATTTCACACCGATCACCTCAGGCTCGAGCCACAATCCCAAGCCCATGCCATGCGCGCGGATGGTGTCGGCCAAACCCTTGAGTCCAGCTTCGCCGAAACGGTTCGTGGAGGCCTGCCATTCGCCGACCATGTCCCACCAACCGCCGTCCGTGCTGTCGTACCAGCCGGCGTCGATGCAGAAGATGTCCGCGCCGACGCGTGCCGCGCCCTCGACGAGCGGCAGCTCCTTCTCCAAGCGCGGGTCGCCGAACAGGGTGTTCATGTAATCGTTGTAGATGACGAGTCCCTGCGTGCGTTCGAACTGCTCGGAACGACCCAATTCGCGAGCCTTGGCGGCACGCAACGCACGGCGCTGCAATGTCATTTCGGCGACGGACTGCTGCCAATCGCCGGCCGAGATCGCGAAGGAGACCGGCACCGATTCGAAATCGTGGCCTTCACCCAGCTCCGTATACCAATGGTGGTCCTGATATTCCGGTCCGAACGCGCTGATGTGCAAACCGGGATCATCCTCACCGACCTCCCACTCCCACGGGCCATTGTGCTCGATCTGCCACATCACGGAGAAGTCACGCGATTGGCGGCGCGAGCCCTCGACCTGTACGATGCCGGCCGGCTCATGCACGCCGGTGCTCCATGTGGAGGCGGAGCTCATGGCGAATCGCGAGCTGGATTGGCCGGGATTGATGACTTGATTGCGATTGCGCACCGACACGTCGCGCAGTGGACGGCTGCGCCAATCGTTTTCCACCGCCCACGCGGAGTCTCCCCAGAATACGCGGGAATGGTCGATTTTGCCGCAGTTGACGCGCATCGGCACCGTCAGATTCAACGACGACACCGCCTCGATAGGCAGCGGGCGCGCGGAGCTCAACCGCGTGTAGGTGCGCACTGCGGACAGACCCGGGAACGCTTCGAATACGGAAGTGACTACCAGCCCAGCCGTGGCGTCGGCATGGCGGACGGTTTCCGGCGAGGGCTGCGCGGCGGCTTCGGCCCGTTCGGCGGCGGTCGGTTCGAACGCGCGCCCGTGCGGCTCCAGTTCCGCATACGAAGCGAATTGGACGATCTCCAAACGATATGGTTCGGCGGACCCTTCCTCCGGCTCGGAGGCGGCGGCCGAGACGAATCGCAATACGCTGCCCGCCACCGTGGCGATCAAGGTGAGGCGATTGTCCTGCGATCCGGTGTTGGCGGCACGCACTTCGACGATTGGACGCGGATCACGTTCCAGCACGGTTCTTCCATCGTCGGCAACACGGCCGCCGATGGGCCCCATGCCGCGGCCTGCAACGTTGCACAATCGGACGGGGGAATCGCCTGCCGTGTCGAACAGCATGGAAACCACGCCATTGCCCCATTCGAGACGCCCGTCCTCACGGGGACATACG
>OGRR01002127.1_pt1 | contig 11147 bp, 9 predicted proteins | sample 1553511 | NCBI WGS metagenome assembly OGRR01 (sample SAMEA2580040, study PRJEB22360) | human gut metagenome | biome: human gut; feature: human-associated habitat; material: faeces | place: Denmark | collected 2008/2010 | reverse complement strand
GGCCGCCTGCCCGCCGCTGTGGCCGTGGCCGGCGGCATGCTGGGCATCAAGCCGCTCATCACCATCAAGGAAGGCAAGGTAGCCATGGCCGGCAAGGCACGCGGCCTGCCCGGTGCCTACGTTGCGCTGTTCAAAAAGGTGGAAGAGCTGGGCGGCATCAGCGCCGCCGTGCCTGCGCTGGCCGGTTATACGCTGTCTGCCCGCGAGGTACAGCCCATCCAGACCTACCTGCAGGACAACCTGCAGTGTGCCGAGCCGCTGGTGCGGCAGATCGGCTGCGTCATCGGCACCCACGCCGGTCCCGGTGCCTTTGGTCTGGCCTTCTTTGATCAGGGACTGGAACTGTAAGCATCCTGAAACGCGAGACAGGCTTCCTCGAAAGGAAGCCTGTCTCTTTTTTATTCCAATCAGCAGTCAATCCAGATGGTGCCGCTTGCAGAAGCGCTTGCTCACGGCGTACATGGCCACCCACAGGCCCACGGCCAGCACAAGATAGAGCGGATTCTTCATGGAGCTCACCAACGACTGACCGAACACCGCCATCATGGCCACCATCACGCCCTTGCCCAGCAGCATCGTGATGAGATAACGCTTCTCGTCAAAGTCCGAGATGCCGAAGGCCAGATGCATGAAGGAGCTGGGCGTAAAGGGCAGCAGCATGAGCATGAACAGCGACGACGTGTCGAAGCGGTTGACCCACTGCTGGGCTTTTTCAAGCTTGGGCCAGCGGCCGGCGATCTTCCAGAAACAGCGCTTGACGATGCGCCGCCAGAGCAGGAACATGAGGGTTCCGCCCAGCGCCACCCCGATCCAGCTGTACAAAAAGCCCAAGATGCCGCCGTGGGCTCCCACGTTCAGGGCCACGATGGCAATGAGCGGCAGCGGTGGAAAGAACGACTCCACCACGGCCAGCGTGATGGGGGCCAGCGGCCCCAGATCACCAAAGCGGTCCAGCAGTGTCTGCCAGTATTCCAGCGTGCCCAGCTGATGGGCCCACTGCAGCAACGTATGTTCCATTTGCGTTTTCCCAGTCCCTTCTGTTCCAAGCGGCGGCCGCACAGCCGCCTGCTGATAGTATATCCCGTTTGTATGACAGAGCCATGAACAGACCGTAGCAGTTCTGTATGCACGACCCTCTGCCCTATAAAACGAAACAGAACAGGAACTTCCTGCAAAAGAAAAAGAATTCTGTATTCTTGTCAGTTCTCCGCGGACTTTTCGGCGCGGTTCTTCAGCCGCTCCAGCTGGGCTGCGCGCTGCTTGTTCCAGCGGGCAAGCAGGGCCTCATCCGGCAGCTGCAGGCAGCGGGCAAAGCTCCAGTGCAGGCCGTCGCGGCGGGCCAGCTTGTAGCGCTGGAACACGCCGCCGCTCACGGCATTGCCGGAACCGGCACAGTGCGGGCACCGGCTCAGGGTGTACCAGCTGTTGCTGCCCTTTTTCAGCCAGACATCGTCCGGGGTCAGGGCGGCGCCGCACTCCGGGCAGTTCATCGTGTAGATCTTGGGGTCGGTGCGCCAGGCATACTGCTCCACATAGCCGTGGAACACCTCAAAATCACGGTATTCGCCGGGGGCCGGGCACAGGCTGGCCTGCAGGCTCTCGTCCTCGGTGGGGTAAGCGGCAAGACCGGCCCGCAGGTCCAGCAGACGGCAGACATCGGCGGTGTACAGCGTGTCGGACAGTGCATCGTGGAACTGCCGTTCCATGGGGATGCCCATCCGGGTCACGACGCTTTCCAGCGTCATGCCCTCGCCCTCCTTGCGGGGGTGCTCCCGCAGGAACACCTGCTGCAGGTCGTACCACACGGTGGGGCGGCTCTCGTCGATGCTGCACAGAAACAGGTTCTGCTTGAGCACCGGCACGTCATCCATGCCCCACTCGGCAAACTCGGCATCCGGGCCGCACCACTGCATGAAGCGGCGCAGGCCCTGCACGATGGGTTCGCCCTTGTCCAGGTCGGCCTGGGTCAGGCCGGTGACCTTGGCGATGTGGTGCTGCAGCTTGCGGAAGATGCGGGGACGCAGATGGATGGAAAAGGTGTCCAGCACGTTGGCATCCTCGTCGATCTTCACGGCACCGATCTCCACGATCTCGCCCCGGAAGGTCTGCTGCACCCCGTGATAATTAAAGGTGTAGGGCTGGTAGCCGATGTTCCATTCCAGATCAAATAAAACCAGATTGCGCGGCATTGTTTTTTATTCCTCTCGTAAAATAAACTTCTCCACAGCCTCGGCCACGCCGTCGTGGTTGTTGTCGGCGGCGGTCACATAGACGGCGGCGTCCTTGACCGGCTGCTCGGCGTTCTGCATGGCCACGCCCACGCCCGCATAGGCGATCATGGAGCAGTCGTTCAGGCCGTCGCCGCAGGCCATCAGGTTATCGCGGGTCAGGCCCATGCGCTCCAGCAGGGCGGCCAGGCTGCTGTCCTTGGCCACGCCCAGGGGCACGGCCTCGATGAAGAACGGGCTGGAGGGGTACAGGTCGGCCCGGCCGGCAAACTGCTCCCGGCCTGCGGCACACACGGCGTCGCGGCGGGGGGGGGCCGGCGGGGGGAGGAGCCTGCGGCGTACAACGGCGGGCGGGGTCCAGCGGGATGAGCAGCTTGCAGACGGGGTAGTCCACATAAGAAGCCAGGTCATCCACATGGATCATGGGCAGCTTGGTGGTAAAGGTCTCCTTGGCGGCCCAGGGGTCCGTCTCCCGCTCGCAGACGATGCCCTCACTGCTGTAGGTCAGGATGGCCACATCCTGCGCGGCGGCAAAGGCGCACAGCTCCGGGACCAGCGCGGGGTCCAGCGTTTTTTCCACCAGCGTTTCGCCGGTGCGGCAGTCCACGATCTTGCCGCCGTTGTAGGACAGGATGCAGCCGCCCTTTTTGTCCAGCCCCAGGTCTTTGGCCAGCGGGGTGATGCCGGCAGTGGGCCGGCCGGAGGCCAGCACCACGGTCACGCCGCGTTCAATGGCCGCATCCAGCGCGGCGCGGGTGCGGGGTGTCACTTCCTTCTGGTCGTTGGTCAGGGTCCCGTCCAGATCCAGGGCCAGCACTTTGATCTCAGCCATATTGTTATCCTCTTTCTGTTCAAAGGTGATCGCATTTCACCCCCTTATTGTACAATGAAACGCCCTCTTCTTTCAACCCTTGCGCAAATGTTTGTGGAAAAACCGGTCCTCCGCGGCCGGAACGCGCGGATTTTACCGGATTTTGCGGCTTTTTTACCGTCCGGGCGGCCCCGCCCCACAGGTTTTACCAAAGCTTTGCACGGGGCTGGTTTCGGCCTGGGGCAGAAACGCGCTACAATAAAGCCGTTCCCGGATGATAAAAAACAAAGGCCTGAGGTCAGGCCGGATCAAGAGAGAGGATATTGCAATGAAGAACGAAAAGATCTCCCGCCGCAGCTTTCTGAAGGCCAGCGCTGTGGCTTCTGCCCTGGGTGTCATGGCCGCTGCACCCGCCGCCCACGCTGCCGGTGCCGACGAGGCTGCCGCTCAGATCGAGGAAGAGAACTGCCTGCTGAAGAAGCCCAAGTACATCTTCCTGTTCATCGGTGACGGCATGGGCACTGCCCAGATCCAGTCCGCCCGGTTCTACAAGGGCACCGTGGACAACAACGGTGCTGTGACCGAGGCCGATCTGAGCTTTACCTCCTTCCCCCGGGTGGGCAGCGTGACCACCTACGACAGCACCTCCTTCTGCCCAGACTCCGCTTCCACGGCCACTTCCATTGCCACCGGCCACAAGACCGAGAGCGGTGTCATCAACATGTGCCCCTGGACCCGCGATGTACCCTATGAGACCATTGCCGAGAAGCTGCACGCCCAGAAGGGCTACAAGGTGGGCGTGGTGTCCACCGTGAACATCGACCACGCCACCCCGGCTGCCTTCTACGCCCACCAAAAGACCCGGAAGAACTACTACGAGATCGGCCTGGAGCTGGCCAAGTCCGGCTTTGAGTACTTTGCCGGCGGCGAGTTCCAGAAGGTGCAGGGGGACGGCACCGGCCCCGATAACCATGCCGTGGCTGCCAGTGCCGGCTACAACGTGGTGACCACCCAGGCGGACGCCGCGGCCCTGACTGCCGGGGCAGGCAAGACCCTGATCATTGCCCAGAACCTGGCAGACGGCAAGGCCATGAACTACGCCATGGATGCTGCCAACGGCGAGTGGCAGCTGACGGATTACGTCAAGAAGGGCATTGAGCTGCTGAACAACCGCAAGGGCTTCTTCCTGATGACCGAGTCCGGCAAGATCGACTGGGCCTGCCACGCCAACGATGCCGCCGCTTCCATCCACGATGTGCTGGAGATGAGCAACGCCGTGCAGGCTGCTGTGGACTTCTACAACGCCCACCCCAACGAGACCCTGATCCTGGTCACCGCCGACCACGAGACCGGCGGCCTGGCCATCGGCTACAAGACCACCAACTACGACACCTTCCTCACCAACCTGACCCACCAGAAAATGTCCTACGCCAAGTTCGACACCAACTATGTGCAGAACTACATCGCCAACAAGACCCCCTTTGAGACGGCCATGCAGGATGTGAAGGCAGCCTTCGGCCTGACCCTGCCCACCGACCCGGATGCCGCCAACGCCGGCAAGCTGCTGCTGACCGACTATGAGGTGCAGAACCTGCGCACCGCCTACGACCGCACCCTGGAAGTGGGCTCTGCCAGCCAGAAGGACATGACCCAGCAGGATTATGAACTGTACGGCACCTACATTCCCTTCAGCATGGCCATCTGCCACACCATCAACCACAAGTCCGGCATGGACCACACCACCTATGCCCACACCGGTGCCATGGTCAACCTGTACGCCCTGGGCGTGGGAGCCGAAAAGTTTGGCGGCGTCTACGACAACACCGAGATCTACCACAAGCTGGCTGAGCTTACCGGAGTGCAGTAAAAACTGCCCCGGCCTGGCCCGGACCTGAAAAAAGCCCCGTTCCGCGAGACACGGAACGGGGCTTTTGTGGTTTGCAGGAAAGGCGCTCAGGACACCACGACGTGGGCCTTGAGCCACTCCATCACAGCCGTCTGCAGGGCGGTCTGATGGACGAAGTTGTCGCCGTAGGAGCTGCCGGAGTAAGAAGCGGCAGCGGCATCCAGCTGCTTCTGGGTGGGCTCGATGCCCTGGCTCTCGGCAATGGCCTGATACAGCAGGTCCTGTTTGGCCAGGTGAGTGATCACGGTGTCCGAAGCGCCCAGCATGGCGTTGGCGTCGGTGTAGCCCTGTGCCTGGGCGATGGTGTCCAGATCGCTGCTGTAGTAGTTGGCCAGCTGGTAGTAGTAATTCAGGAACATGCAGGCGTAGTAGTCAGAGATCTGCTTGGGCACATCCTTGAAATCGGCAGTGTCCAGCAGGGCGTCCATAATGGCGTCCTCCAGGTTCTGGTCGTAGAGGGCACTGGAGAAAAAGGCCTTCAGCTCCTCCACGGTGTGCACGTCGTCGCTGGTGCCGAAGGTGCTGTCCACCCACTCGTCGGTCAGCTCCGGCGTCACCGGCTCGGAGATGGAGTTCACGGTCACGCGGAACACGGCCTCCTTGCCGCTGAGCTCAACGGTGTTGCCGTCGGAGTCGGTGGAGGCGTCGTAGCCGTCGGGGAAGGTGACGGTCACGTCAAAGGTGTCGCCGGTGTTGTGGCCGACGATCTGGTCTTCAAAGCCGGTGATGAAGCTGCCGCTGCCCAGCGTGAGGTCGTAGCCCTGGTAGGTGCCGCCGTTGAACGCCACACCGTCCACGGTGCCGGAATAATCAATGTTCACGACGTCGCCGTTCTGCGCGGCGCGGTCGGTCACGGCCTGGGTGGTGCTGTACTGGCTCAGCAGGCTGTCGATGCGGGCCTGGACGTCCGAGTCGCTGGGGGTGACGTCTGCCTTCTTGATGGGCAGAGCGGCCACATTGTCCGGCAGGGTGACATAGTCCTGTGCAGTGATGCCGGTGCGGTAACCGTTTGCATCCAGACCGTCGCTGTAGGTGAAATTCTGGTAGTCAAAGCTGTCCACCGTGCCGTACTCCGAGACGGCAGGAGCGGAAGAAGCCGCACTGGAAGAAGCGGCCGCAGAAGATGCGGACGAAGCACTCTGCTTTTTGGTCAGCGTGAAGATGGCAAAGATCACGCACAGGGCGGCTGCTGCCGCACACAGCACGCAGAGCAGGGTTTTGGTTGAATGTTTCAAGAATAGACCTCCTAAATAAAAAGACCGTTTGCACGGCCGGATCGGATCGTGTGCTTTCCTATTATATCGGATAAAACGCCAAAAGGAAAGTTTTTTGCCAAATTTCCACAAATCCGGTCCGCCGCAGCGCCGCACTTTTGCCCGCCTGCCCCCTGCAAAAGGCGCAAAACCGGTGGAAATGCCCCGGCGGTTCTGCTACAATAAAATTATGTGACCTGAACCGTTTCCCTCTCAGGGGGAGCCTGATAAAAATGGAGGAAAAACCCATGGATTATAACAAAGCCGCTCTGGAAATGCACGAGAGCCACAAGGGCAAGGTGGGCATCGTGAGTAAGGTGGAGGTCGCCACCCGCGATGACCTGTCCACCGCTTACACCCCCGGCGTGGCCGAGCCCTGCCGCAAGATCAAGGCAAACCCGGAGGACGTGTACAAGTACACCTTCAAAGGCAACATGGTGGCCGTTGTCTCCAACGGCACTGCCGTGCTGGGCCTGGGCGACATCGGCCCGGAGGCCGGCCTGCCGGTCATGGAAGGCAAGGCTGTGCTGTTCAAGGAGTTCGGCGGGGTGGATGCCTTCCCCATCTGCATCAACGCCCACAGTGCCGAAGAAGTGATCGCAGCCTGCAAGGCCATTGCGCCTACCTTCGGCGGCATCAATCTGGAGGATATCAAGAGCCCCGAGTGCTTTGAGATCGAGCAGACGCTGGAAAAAGAGCTGGACATTCCTGTGTTCCACGATGACCAGCACGGCACGGCCATCGTGGTCACCGCTGCCCTCATCAACGCCCTGCGCGTGGTGGGCAAAAAGATGGAAGATGTGCACATCGTGCTGAACGGCCCCGGCGCCGCCGGTACGGCCATCATCAAGATGCTTATGACCGCCGGTGCAAAGGACATCATCGCTGTGGATCAGTTCGGCACCCTGTACAAGGGCTGCAACAGCGCCGAGGCCCACAAGAACTGGCTGGGTGAGGTGACCAACCCCCGCCAGATCAAGGGCGGCCTGAAAGAAGCCATTGCCGGTGCCGATGTGTTCATCGGCGTGTCCAAGCCCGGCATCCTGACCACCGAGCTGTGCAGGACCATGAACAAGGACGCCATCGTCTTTGCCATGGCCAACCCCACCCCGGAGATCATGCCGGACGAGGCCAAGGCCGGCGGCGTGCGGGTGATGGCCACCGGCCGCAGCGACTTCCCGAATCAGGTCAACAACGTGCTGTGCTTCCCCGGCCTGTTCAAGGGTGCCCTGAGCGTGCGTGCCCGCGACATCAACGACCAGATGAAGCTGGCTGCCGCCTACGCCATCGCGGACCTCATCACCGACGATGACCGCAGCGAAGAGAACATCATCCCCGGTGCCTTCGACCCCCGGGTGGCTGAGGCTGTGGCGAACGCTGTGGCAGAAGCTGCCCGCGAGAGCGGCGTGGCCCGCCTGTAAACGGAGGGAGCTCCTATGAGAACCATTTCCGCGCAGCAGATCACGGACACCGTGGCCCGCCTCTGCATCGAGGCCAACACCCGCCTGCCCCGGGACGTGCAGGAAGCACTGGACAAGGCCCGGGCCGAAGAGCCCTGGCCGCTGGCAAAGAACACCCTCGACCTGCTCTGGTCGAACCTCGCGGCGGCGAAAGAAGAGGATCTGCCCATCTGTCAGGATACCGGCATGGCCTGCGTCTTCGTGGAGCTGGGTACGGACGTCCACATCGACGGCAGCTTTGAGGCTGCTATCCATGAGGGCGTGCGGCGGGGCTACACCGACGGCTATCTGCGCAAGAGCATCGTGGCCGACCCGCTGCGCCGGGGCAACACCGGCGACAACACCCCCGCCGCCATCACGGTGCATCTGGTGGACGGCGAGGGCTGCCGCATCACGGTGGCCCCCAAGGGCTTTGGCAGCGAGAACATGAGCCGCATCCAGATGCTCAAACCCGCCGACGGCGTGGAGGGCTTCAAGAAGTTCGTGGTGGAGACCGTGAAGCTGGCCGGTTCCAACCCCTGCCCGCCCATCGTGCTGGGCATCGGCGTGGGCGGCAGCTTTGATAAGGTGGCGTATCTGGCCAAAAAGGCCCTGCTGCGCCCGCTGGATGTACCCAACCCCGACCCCTACTACGCACAGCTGGAACAGGAACTGCTCACCGCCATCAACGGCTTGGGCATCGGGCCCCAGGGCTTTGGCGGCCGGACCACCTGCCTGGGCCTTGCCATTGAGCAGATGCCCACCCATGTGGCGGGCCTGCCGGTGGCCGTGAACGTTTCCTGCCACGTCACCCGCCGCGCCAGCGCGGAACTGTAAGGAGGGAGAAGCATGGAATACAGACTGACCACTCCCTGCACCGCGCAGGACCTTGCCCCGCTGAAGGCGGGTGACACCGTGCTGCTGTCCGGTGTGGTGTACACCGCCCGCGATCAGGCCCACAAGCGGATGATCGAGGCGCTGGACAAGGGCGAAGCGCTGCCTTTTGACCTGACCGGCAGCGCCATTTACTACGTCGGCCCCACCCCGGAGCGTCCGGGTGAGGTGATCGGCTCGGCCGGGCCCACCACCAGCGGCCGCATGGACGCCATGAGCCCCCGCCTGCTGGATCTGGGCAACAAGATCATGATCGGCAAAGGCAAGCGGGACGCCGCCGTCAAGGAAGCCGTAGTGCGCAACGGGGCCGTGTATCTGGCGGCTCTCGGCGGTGCCGGTGCCCTGATGGCAAAAAGTGTTGAGACGCTGGAGGTCATCGCCTGGCCGGACCTGGGCTGTGAGGCGGTGCGCCGCCTGACCGTGCGGGATATGCCCCTGACCGTGATCCTGGACGCCCACGGCGGCGACCTGTACCAGTCCGGCCCGGCGGCGTATCTGGAAAGCGAAAACTAACGGGGTTTTGTCCCCTTTGCACAAAACAAAACCGGCCTGGAATTGGCAAACCCGCTGTTTTGTGCAGAAGAAAGTTGGTTTGTTTGCACAAACTTCCTGCGAATTGCTTGCATCAACGGCAAAAGTGTGATATCCTGTAACATACAAACCGTGGTGCTTTGCATCCCGGCAGAGAACTTCCCGCCGTGGGGCGGGGCAAGGCAGGAGGCAAACAAACCATGCAGATCCACCAATCCGCAGAAGATTATCTTGAAACGATCCTGATGCTGACCCAGCGCATGGGCAAGGTGCGCTCTATTGACGTGGTCAATGAGCTGGGCTTTACCAAGGCGAGCGTGAGCATCGCCATGAAAAAGCTGCGGGAAAACGGCTATATCGCGGTGGACGGCGAAGGCAACCTGACCCTGTTGGAGCCGGGCCGTGAGATCGCAGAACGCATCTACAGCCGCCATCGTCTGCTCACCCACTTCTTCATGCAGCTGGGCGTAGACGAAAAGACCGCCGCCGAGGATGCCTGCAAGGCAGAGCACATCCTCAGCGAGCAGACGCTGGAAAAGATCCGCGAACGCGCCCTTGAGACTGACGCCGAAACCGGCAGCGCCCAATAAGCAGCAATTCGCACGATACCGCCCTCTGTACCTGTGGTACAGAGGGCGGTATTTTTTGTGCACCGGGGCGGGGTTGGCCCTTGCATCCGGGCAGCGGGTGCGGTATTCTTATAAGATAAGAACCGTTTTACGAATCGACCGGGGAGGGAAAACGACCATGGACGCAGACGAGATCCGCACACTGCTGGGCGAAATGGTATTTGAGCGTGCCCAGAAATACCGCCGCCGCATCCTGCAGAGCAGCTGCACCACCAACGAGGATGGCGTACGCCATGTCTCGGCGCTGGTGCAGGGCAATGGAGCCGACTGTTTTTATACACAGGTCTGGCTGCGGGAGAACGGCAGCTTTGTCAGTGCTTCCTGCGACTGTCCCTACAACCAGAACGGCGACGGCACCTACTGCAAGCACATTGGCGCGCTGCTGCTGGAGGATGCGGCCAAGCACCCCGCCCCCAAGGCACCGACCGCCCCGGAATCCATCCCGGGCGTGGTGCGCGGCACCGACGGGCTGAACCCCGCCGCTTCCCGGAAGGACAGCTATGCTTCCGGGCTGGAAATGCTGTTCGGCCGCAAGTGGCGGGGCGACGCCCCCGTCACCGACCAGGAGGCCCGCAAGCTGCTGGAGACCTACCAGCAGAGTGCCCTGCAGGACCTGGGCGAGGCCGGAGATTCCCCTCAGGACACCGGCTTTGTGGAGCTGGAACCGGAGCTGACCATGCTGTCCGGCGGGCAGCCGTGGCTGCGGCTGCGCATCGCCAACCGGGAGCGGGGGCGGCAGTATGTGGTCAAGAGCATCCCTGCCCTGCTGGACGATGTGGAGCACGGCCGCAGTGCCGGCTATGGCCGCTTTCTGACCTTTGTGCACCGCTGGGACGCCTTTGACGAAGAGAGCCGTCAGCTGCTGCAGCTGCTGCGTCGGCAGGTGAACGCCAAGCAGAGCATGGAGACCAACGTGGTGCGCAGCTACAGCTATGCGGCGTCGGATGCCCCGGCAGGCGGTCTGCCGCTGACCGGTGAGATCTTTGACGCGCTGGTGCAGCTGTATGCGCCCACCGGCACACTGGGCGGCTACGCCCTGCAGGAGGGCTTGCCCGTCATCACCATGACGGTGCAGCGCCGCCGGGGCGGTGTGCAGATCGACACCCTCCCGGCCCTGAACGCCGTGCACGGGCTGGACTATGATTACCTTTACAGCGCCGACACCCTGTGGCGGCTGCAGCGGGCTTCCAGTGCCCGCATCCTTCCGGCTTTGCAGGCGCTGTGCGGCAAAAGCCTGTTTTTCACCAGTGCCGACGCCACCGAATTCTGCAGCTATGTGCTGCCGGAGCTGGGCAGCAAGCTGACCATCGTGGACCCGGAACGCCTGCTGCTGAACCAGATCCCGCTGGAACCCGTGGTGCAGTTCTATCTGGACGCGCCCCGCGACCGTGGTATGACCGTGACCGCCCACGCCGAATTCCTGTACGGAGAGGACCGGATCACCCCCTCCGGCCCG
>OGRR01002122.1_pt1 | contig 11161 bp, 9 predicted proteins | sample 1553511 | NCBI WGS metagenome assembly OGRR01 (sample SAMEA2580040, study PRJEB22360) | human gut metagenome | biome: human gut; feature: human-associated habitat; material: faeces | place: Denmark | collected 2008/2010 | reverse complement strand
AATTTTATAATTTATACGTTTTTTCAGTTTTCGTTTCATACGCCTGAAGTGCAATCAGGGCGTATGCCTTAATCTCAGGCTTGCTGTCCCGTTCTGATGCAGCAACGAGGTTTTCAAGTATTTTCTTTGTTGATAAATTGTATGATAAATACCTTACCAACAGTTTAAATTCGCCTTTTTTGTAAAGACCGTTTACAGATGCGCGCTGTAAGCGTTTAAATATCTTTTCTATGTCTTTTTTAATTTCTGCATTTTCAACCGTAGGATACAATAGAATCAAAAATCTAAACAGCCTTTCGTTTGTATTAATTTTTTCGTACTGTCTCCATATAACATCTGGGTTAAACGGGAGGAAACGAAAATATCTGTCAAGCTTGTCTAACTGAACATCGATGTATGGAATCAAATATGATTTTCCGTTCACGGTCAGATAAGACACAATCCTGTGCGATTCTTTTATATCATTCATATTTACATGCCCAACACAGCTTATTGAACTAAAGAATCCATTTGGCAGCATGTCAGTTTCTGTATCTATGGCCAGATTTTTCAGGTTTCCAAAACATCGACAGCCAAGTTTTTTGATGGTTGATGGGAGAGCGACTGTTAAGTCGTTGCCTGGAGTAAAGAGGAATGCCTCTGTTTCGATTTCTTCAACGCCTTCTGACAAATCAAGATGAGGGTCCTTAATCCCGCTAAATGCACTTTCACCTATAACCTTGATGTGCCCAGGAATGTTGATATCATGAAGGCTAGTACATTCGGAAAATGTGTATGCTTTAATGCATGACATGTTTTTGCTGAATGTGATTTTCTCTAGATTATGGCAACAGCGGAACGCACGTTGTTCAACATCTGTAACGGAATCTGGTATTACTACTTCACTGATAGAACAATTATAGAATGCATATTCACTGATAACCTTTACCCCATCCGGGATAATAATTTTCCCAGTCCGACCCGCTGGACATCGTACCAACACTGTCATATCAGAATTGTAGAGTATTCCGTCGTGAGATGTAAAATATGGATTATCCGGTGAAATCTCAATTTCTGAAATAGCCTCTCGCTGCAACACACCATCCACATCATTCATATCAATTACGCCATTATTATTCAGGATTATTTTCTGGGGTAATTTTTTTCGATTCATTTGTTTTACGACAGATATGTCTTGGACTGTGACTGGCTTGCCTGTGAAATCAATATCATAATTGAAGAGCCTGGCCTGTTTTGGAATAATAGGGCCATGATGCAGCAAGCTACGCTCGCGTGTATCAAGCCCGTTATGGCTAACAGACGACGAAGTCGGAGTGTAGGGCGCGGGCGAGCAGTCCATGACGATGTTACCAAGCATACGTACCCCATCCACGACTGGAAGTTCCGAGATTTTTTCATATCCATAAAAAGCATTCTGGTAAACCTCTTTAATACCGCCCGCATTAATGATATTCGAAGATTCGCAGCCGTCAAATGCGTTATCGGCAATTGTTTCAACACCGTTCAAATCAATCAGTTCGTCGGCTTTTTTGCAAAACGTATTGAGCAGACATACCCCTAGCGCTTTCCTAATCAACAGATTGCCTGATTGAAAGGATTTGCTGTCAGAAATGATTTCCTTAACGTTTGGAAACATTTTATTCGGAATCTGGATTGACATTACGCTATCTGCGATATAGATGCGTTCTATCTGAGGAAATCTTTTCTCATTTCCAGATACACTGACTTTCATAATAGAATAATGTTGCGCTTTATCCCCTGACAGGTACAGTTCTGTAACATCCTGGTCAATATCAATGTCGTAAACGTATCCGATAAAGCCGTCTGTGTAAAACGTTACTCCTTCTTGAAACTGTCTTTTTGTATAAATCATTTTTTTCATTCCTTTCTTTGTTGTTTTTACGAAATCAATATGCTGGAACGACGAGAAAGAAAAAAATCCGCAAAAAATAATCGGCGAGGGTGTTTTTTCGGCATATTAAATATGTGACGAGAATAGTAAAAGGTTTTTGTGCAAATTGCATAACGAGGTATTTGAGATGGCTGAAATCCGCATAAACACTAAGTCTTCCCTCACTGTGTGTGAGGGTATATCGAGAAAGAGACAAGACATCGGGGGGTTACAGAACTTCCCTCACTGTGTGTGAGGGTATATCGCCCGGTATAGAGTTTTCTTCCCAATTCTTCAACTTCCCCCACTGTGTGTGAGGGTATATCTGTTTTTAAATTCCCCACACTGCACGGCGGGTACTTTCCCGACGGCAAGCCTGGCCGCGGTTTTCCCGCCTGTCGATAATTAAATTTTTGCATACCTCGTCACAAAAAAAATAAAAAAAATCGCAAAAAAAATAATATCCCTTAATCATTTTCCAGCATATTGATATAGAGCACAAAAAAAGTAGGAAAAAATTATAATAAAGGAGAGTAGTTTAATGAGTGAGATAAATAAGTTATTGTGGTTTCTTTTAACACTATCTATTAATGGTCTGATATCTATTATTATCAGTCAGATAGATTCTAAGCGTACTTTAGAGATTTTATTTGCTGTTTTCTCAGTCATAATCTGTTTAGTATGTACTTGTTGGGTTTTCTTTGACTTCTGGAAGTAAAGTAACTAGGGTAAGGTGTTAATTTTAGCATATTAAATATGTGGATGAGAGATTAGAAAGACATTTGTGCAATTTGCACAACGAGGTGTTTGAGGCAGCTGAAAGCCGCATAAATACTGAGTGTTCCCTCACTATACGTGAGGGTATATCGGCATCAGATTGTAGCAAGAACGCAGGCAGAGTTGTTCCCTCACTATACGTGAGGGTATATCGCAGTAGACAAGGCGGGTCAAGGGTGACTGCTTGTTCCCTCACTATACGTGAGGGTATATCGAAAGTGAAGGAGGATATCGCAAGAAATGGAAGGTTCCCTCACTATACGTGAGGGTATATCGGATGCAGTTATCAACGCATTTAATCAGGGCGAGTTCCCTCACTATACGTGAGGGTATATCGGATGCAGTTATCAACGCATTTAATCAGGGCGAGTTCCCTCACTATACGTGAGGGTATATCGGCAGAACAGAACAGAGCGCAGGAGATTGCGAAGTTCCCTCACTATACGTGAGGGTATATCGTACTGGAACTCCACGGATGCCATCTTGTTCTCGTTCCCTCACTGCAAGTGAGGGTATATCGGAATTGAGAATCCGTAAAAGTCCGAGCACGTCGTTCCCTCACTGCAAGTGAGGGTATATCTGTGGACTTGCTACACAGTGACAACTGGATGCAGTTCCCTCACTGCAAGTGAGGGTATATCTGTGGACTTGCTACACAGTGACAACTGGATGCAGTTCCCTCACTGCAAGTGAGGGTATATCGAAACAGCGCGAACACGCGCCCGGGAATATAGGGTTCCCTCACTGCAAGTGAGGGTATATCGTTATGTATATCTTGATTTGGTTGCCTGTCATAGTTCCCTCACTGCAAGTGAGGGTATATCGACAAGCGGAATCGGCAAAGGATACTGCTCGCAGTTCCCTCACTGCAAGTGAGGGTATATCGACAAGCGGAATCGGCAAAGGATACTGCTCGCAGTTCCCTCACTGCAAGTGAGGGTATATCGGTGATTTCTTTAATCACAAAAACAATATGCTAGTTCCCTCACTGCAAGTGAGGGTATATCGTGGATGCCGGAAAGTATAAAGACGAAACGGCTGTTCTCTCACTACATGTGAGGGTATATCGATATAACAGGAGATACCGAATTCTAAATATATGCAATATTTACAGCCCGGCAATTACTTTGCCGGGCTTATTTTTTTTGTCTTATTTTTGACCTTTTACATGTCTTTTTTTATTGTACGATTTATATTTTTTCCTATTCGTCATTTTAAATCTGAAAAAAATCCGCAAAAAAAATAGCTATTAGAAAATTTTACGCATAACAGCTATAGACGAAGGAGAGGTTAAATGACGATAGAAAAATACATAGAAGAAATAAATAAAGATGGGCTTGAAAATGTTTGGGATTCCATCATAAAAAACGGTTTAAGTGAAGTTCAAAATGCAGGAGAATTGTACGAAATTGGACTCGCTCATATCAACAAAAAAGAAAAAAAAGAGAGCGGAAAGTACTTTACACCGTTTGATGTTGCAGATGTAATGTCTGACTGGCTTGATGGATTAAAAGGAGAAAATGTTTGCGACGTTTGCTGTGGAACCGGAAATCTAATTTTATCATATTTAAACAAAATAGGCTACACAGCAGCACGTGATTTGATAGCCAAAGGTCACCTGTATTTATATGACAAAGATGCATTGGCTTTAAAGATATGTGTGGCTCTTATATGTAAGAAATATGGAAATGACTTGGGAACTCAAATACATAGTATTGTTTGTGATTTTCTTGATAAGAGCATATCGTTACCGGAAAGCTGTAAAGTCATCAGCAACCCGCCATATTTTAAGATTTCAAAAATAGACAAAAATTGGCAGGAAACTGAAATATTGAGAAAGAGCAAAGAATTTTATGCAGCAATAATGGAGAAGATTCTAGATGAAAGCGAATCATCTGTTGTAATTACGCCTTACAGCTTTCTCGGCAGTGAAAAGTTCTTGCCGTTACGAAAAAAAATGAATCTCTATAACGGATTTATTGTTGCTTTTGATAACGTGCCTGGAAATATTTTCGCAGGTAAGAAACACGGAGTCTTCAATTCAAATTCAACTAATTCCGTCAGAGCCGCAATTACAGTAACGGAAAATCATAGCAACGTATCTGGATATAGGTGTTCAAATCTTATCAGATTTAAAAACGAAGAGCGAAAAAAGCTTCTAAAAACAAACATTTTAAACAGATTTGTCGGAACTACGTATCAGATTATAGACAACACACATGCGAAATATTGCAAGTGCGGACCAATCTTTGAGAATATTTACAAAAAATGGACAAAAAACAGCATTGAGCTAAAGACATTGCTGAGCGTTGATGGGGAATTCAATTTATATGTTCCAAATACTTGTAGGTATTACACTGTTGCATCCGTAAAAGAATTAAATAGGACCGGAAAGATTCGCTTAGCATTTAGCGATAGCGACACATCAAAAATCGTGTACTGTTTTTTAAATTCTAGTTTCTGTTATTGGTATTGGAGGCTGTTTGATGGCGGAATCACATATACAGCATCATTGCTAAAATCGTTACCAATTATCGACCCAGCATTGCTACAACCAGAAGATAAAACACGACTTCTTAAGATTACTGACGAAATGCAGAAGTCAGAAGATAAATACCTTGTATATAAAAAAAATGCGGGAAGCATGCAAGAAAATATCAAGTTTCCTGACAAATACAGGACAGAAATAAATGACATCTTTTTAAAAGCTATCGGAACAGATAAGAACTCGTCTATTTTTAACGAAATACATTCAAACTCCGTATTTTCAGAGCAAGATAAATAGAAAGGCAGCAGCTTATGAATACAAAAGAGAAAGCCACAAAAGAAATTTTAAAAAAAATTTTCGAATCATCCACAAAACTTATCATGTCCAAAAAGGACATAAAAAAAATAGAAACATATTATAAAAAGAACAGCAGTAAGTTTGATAATGTTGACGACTTTATAACTGCAAATGAAAAAATTGGATGTTTGGTGAACCGCTTAAAATCTGGAAAAGACGAAATAGGAAAGCAGTTGAAAGCTAAAAAAGCATTGCAGCCCGGAGTTTTGTATGAATGTGTTGTAGCGCAGACATGCGCGAAAGCAATGGGGCTAAGAAATTATGTTGATTTGGAGACTACCCCAATCTCAAAGACACCAAAAGAAGCTGTAAAATACATAAAAGAATCAAGGTATACGGCATGTGCTGCAAGGTATGCTTATTACAAAAAATCAGACGACTCCAATGCTGTTGTTCAATACGGAAATCCAGCTGCTGGTGATATGGGTATCGCTATTAATGGACAGGAATGTAAAATTGAAATCAAAGACATGCCGGCTTTGCTTATGGACAAAGACCTTATTTATGATGAAAACGGAAAGATAATTATCACTGACGAAATCAAGAGCAATTACCCAGGATACGTTAAGTATATTCAGGAGTTTAACAGTAAGACATCTATGATTGATAAAATGGGAAGCAATTATAAACTTTTTGATGATGGTGACACAAAAGCTATTGGCTTTGTTAAATCTTTTTTGGACTCATCCGATATTGATATAATCATGACGGCAACAAACAAAGACGAACTGATTGGCTTAACGCCAGAACTGATAGACTATACTTTTTCTGACAATACTCCACTGATTACAGTGGCAGGAAGTGAAATCCGAACTACTGGAAAAAATTCTTTAGCAAATGCATTTACACCACAATATTTAAACAAAATCCTCAATGAAAAAGATATTGCTATCGAGGACGGTATGTGCCGCGTTAAAGCAAATAACAAAAAGGTGATTGGGTGGATTCATGGAAGAGGAAAAGATAAAGATACTGCGACACGTTTTAAAATCAGCAATGCATTTTTTGTAAAATCAGATGATATAATTGTCGACAATGACTATGTTAAATTTCCAAAAGAAAAAATCAGACAGAGTAAAGGAGGCGTCTCTCTTCATATTAGTATTAAGCACACAAAAAAAGAAATCGGCAATGTCATCCTTCAGGCATCAAAAAATATAAATGTAGTTGACGATAGTATCCCGCAAATTGCCTAAAAGGAGGTGAGGAAAATGAGTGGAGATACCGAATTCTAAAACACAACAAAGCCACATACACAACATTTACAGCCCGGCAAAAGTAATTGCCGGGCTTATTTTTACGTTTTTCGCTATTTTAAAAATCCCGCATATTAAAACCGTAAAAATATAGTTAAAACTAAAACAAAGAAAAGGAGACTTAAAAAATGAGTAAAAGCAAATGGATTTACAAAAATCTCAAAAGCCCGGAATTCAACGTACTTGCAGAAAAGTTTGGTGTACATCCAGCCATCATTAAGATTCTCGCTGACCGTGGTGTGCAGGGAGAGGACGCTGTAAGGGAATACCTGGAAGCAGATATTGCAACCGTTTCTGACGGTTCAGAACTGACGGATATGCAGCGCGGCGTTAATATTGTCTACGACGCAGTGCAGGCAGGAAAATATATCCGCATCATGGGTGACTATGACGTGGATGGCGTCTCCAGTACATATATCCTCTACAAAGGTCTGACCGGACTTGGTGCCAAATGCGATAAGTTCATACCGCATCGTATTACAGATGGTTATGGTCTTCATGAACCAGCAATTCGTGATGCGTATGAAGCTGGCGTACAGGTTATCCTGACCTGCGATAATGGTATCGCTGCTGCGAATGAAATTAAGCTGGCAAAAGAACTCGGAATGACAGTGGTAGTCACTGACCATCATGAAGTTCCTTATGAAATAAGGAACTTCTGTCCGACAGAAGACGACGAAGAAGCGAATGCTTCTGAGGAGGATGACGGAGGTCATGAAGTCCCTTACGAAGTAAGGAACCTCTCCCCGACAGACGACTCTGCGAATGCAGAGGAGGATGGAGAGGGTGAAGTACCGTACAATGAAGCTGAAGCCGGAACTCGCCACTACATCATCCCTGACGCCGACGCGGTCATTGACCCGAAACGTCCAGAAGATGACGGTGTTTTCAAAGAAATTTGCGGCGCTGTTGTTGCCTGGAAATTTATGGGCTGCCTGTATAAGAAATTCGGAAAAGAACAGGAATTTAAAAATTCGGACTTTCTGGAAATTGCCTCTCTCGGCACTGTCTGCGATGTAATGGAATTACAGCATGACAACCGCGCAATCGTTAAAGAAGGGCTTAAAAAAATGCAGGACACTTCAAATATTGGCCTGCAGGCACTGCTTGAAGTTCTTGGACTGAGAGACAAAGCTCTGACCTCTTACGATTATGGTTTTAAGATTGGCCCGTGCATTAACGCCGAGGGCAGACTTGACACCGCAAACGAGGCGTTTGACCTGCTGGTTGAGACTGATTATGATACCGCAATCAAACGTGCAGAGCAGATGCGAGACCTGAACGTAGAACGTCAGAACCTTACGAAAGAAGGCATGGAAGAGGCGTTCAAAATCATTGATGCAGAAATGCAGGATGACAAGGTTTTGGTTGTCTACCTTCCGGAAGCACATGAAAGTATCGCCGGAATCATTGCCGGTAAAATAAGAGAGCGGTATTGCAAACCTGCTTTCGTTCTTACAAAAGGTGACGGTGATTTCCTGAAAGGTTCCGGCCGTTCCATTGAAGCATATTCAATGTATGAAAAACTGGTGGAAGTGAAGGACCTGATGCTTGGTTTTGGCGGTCACCCAATGGCTGCTGGATTATCTTTGAAAGAAGAGAATCTGGAAAAATTCCGTCAGGAACTTAACGTCCGCAGCGGCCTGACCGATGCGGACTTTATCCCGAAGGTCATGATTGACGTGATTCTTCCGGTTGATTTTCTGACACAGAATTTCATCAGACAGCTTGAAATCCTTGAACCGTTTGGTAAGGGAAATGAAAAACCGGTATTTGCCCAGAGTAGCGTGAAAGCAAATCGTGCTGAGATTATCGGTAAGAACAAAAATGTTCTTAAGATTACATTCAACAGCCGAAACTGCAAGAGCGGTGTATGTTTTCATGATATTGAGACGAAAGAACAGTTTTTGAATCAGAATGGAAAACTGTACGACTTCAAGATGCTGTATTACCCAACACTCAATGAGTGGAATGGCGTGACCAGCATTCAGGCGAATGTTCAGGATATCTGTTAATTTTGGATTGATACCGGCGGCGAAGCCGCCGGAGAAAGGAAAAAATAATGAGAAAAGAGACAAAAACCACTGAACTTGCAAGTACTGATAGAAAAATCCAGGACTGCAAACTGCTTCCATTTTTAATTGAGTTTTTCTTTGGAGTGGAGGTAATCTGTGCAACACGTTTACGCGCTACCTGGATGGTTGCTTACAAAAACAGTAACGGAGACATGTACAGCGTGTATTGGCAGTTCAGTCTAAAAGACCCTTGGTTGCTTCCTAAATATGACCCTAATTTTTGTAGTGGTCCACTATATGGATGGCTGTTCTTTTACTTCGGAAGAAAGAAAGAAAAATCCACAAATCGATAACTCGATAACAATATGCCGGCAGAAAATGCCGGCTTTTTCTCTTGCCTGAAAATATTGCATATTAAGATTACAAAAATCAATTGCAAAGAAAGGAGAAAAAAAAATGAGAAGAGAAATGCGTGATAAAAGCGAGTCCGGAATATCTGACAAAAAAATATTCAGCTATTACCAGTACGACAGTTTTCGCGATGAAAAAATTATTGGCATTGTAATGTCCTCAAACTTAAAAGAAGCGGAAAAAACTGTGAAGGACCATTACAGGAATGCTTATCGTGGAGATTTTACCGTGAATGGATGGGAGATTAAAGAAATCGAACTTTCCGACGATGGTTGTACTGAAATTTATTACGGTGGTTAATTTTGAGCAGACACCGAAAACGCGAACCTGAGTTAGCAATCTTATCTGTGCTGCAGAAATGCAGCACTTTTTTGTGTTTATTTTGCATATTGTATCTATACAAAAAAAGGAGGTGAAAAAAATAATGGAAAATAAAAAGGCAAAAACGCTTTCTGCGACCTCTACCATTCTACTTACAATCTATACTATTTTCATGGTGCTGGCGGAAGTCGGGATGTTCTCCATCTGCAATTTTGTGGCACATATGGTTAATTCCGGAGTAGATATCGCTTCAGGCGGGATTACCTCTGGCGGATGCTATGACTATGCTTTGCCGGGTGCTGCAATTGGTGGTATGTTCGCAGGCCTTGGCGGTCTGGCTTGGGTTGCGGTTGCCGCGGTCATGGTATTCTTTATCATCATATGTATCATTTACATCGCGGTAACGGCAATTTCTTATATGCTACTCCGCAGAGGATTTTTTAAGGCCGATGCGTGGATGAAGATTGCTGTTTTCGGCGTAACTTTTCTTGGCTTTATCGTCTCTGCGCAGCTTTCTGGATTGCAGATGCTTTGCGTTACAATCCTTCTGCTTCTGCCTATCATCCTTTCTGTCATGGTACTGTTTGCTGAATGTCAGTGTCAGTGCTCTGAATGCAGAAAAGAGGATACAAAAATAGAGGAAAAAGAAGAGACAAAAGAAACGGATGAACCGGAAGTGGCAACGGAAACAATTAAGAAATAAGTGGGAATTCTCGGTTATTGAATTGCCGAGATGGAAACGCCTAGATATACAAATAAACAAAAATATCGCTTGCGATTTATTGATTTCTCTATGCTTCGGCGTAGAGAAATTTTTATTTTCTGCAAAAATTTTTCGCAAAAAATCGTCCCGTTTTAGATTTTTTCGGCATATTAACTATGTAAGAAAGCAAGAAAAAAGCAGGAGGTTTTGATATGGCAAAGAAAAAATCCATACGGATTGATTTTGTAAAATCTTGTATTACATATAACAAACTGAATACGATTGCTAAAAGTGCCATATCAGACATGCAGTCTTTTGGTAACCCGATAACCTTACCGGTGGAACACCGGAGTAGCCTGCCGAGCTACGGAGTCACGCTTACAGACGTGGCATAATATGTCACCCGGATAGACAGGAAAAAAAAGAACCTGCTGGTTCAAAGCCTGTGTCTTTGGGCTGTCTTCTTCGGAAGCCTGCTTCTTTAGATGCAGGTAGTTCACCAACTGAAAGGAGAGCAGAAGTCAATAACCCGCGCCCGAGATAAATCTCGGACGGGGCTTGTAAAAACATACATATTTTTATTCTGTATTTTTTATTAGCCCTGTTTAGATTTGTCGGAGGCGTTAACCGCAAGGTCGTGATTGATTAGCCTTAGTGTGCAGCGGAACCGGCTGCCTTGCGCAGTCAGGGATACTTCTAGTACGCTACGTTACCGGTAAAATAGGCACCCTGTGGATACTCCTCAAGTCCCAGGTTCTGCGGTATACAATTAAACATCTCTGAGGGTAGGAGAAGTGTTGTATACGCTAAACTACCGATTAACATTGGCGATGAGGACAACCATTCTGAGTAGGTTCTGGCTTGCCAGTACCGAAAGGAAGAGAACCTGTATGGATTGTTATCAGGTATCTTCGGATACTTGGTAACGATTGATGCAGAAGG
>OGRR01002121.1_pt1 | contig 11162 bp, 9 predicted proteins | sample 1553511 | NCBI WGS metagenome assembly OGRR01 (sample SAMEA2580040, study PRJEB22360) | human gut metagenome | biome: human gut; feature: human-associated habitat; material: faeces | place: Denmark | collected 2008/2010 | reverse complement strand
GCTATTAAAGCGGAACAAGAGCGAATAGCCGCTCAACAAGCTGAAGCTCAACGCCAAGCGGCTATTAGAGCGGAACAAGAACGTGTGGTAGCTCAACAAGCCGAGGCTCAACGCCAAGCTGCTATTAAAGCAGAACAAGAACGTATCGCTGCTCAACAAGCTGAAGCTCAACGCCAAGCGGCTTTAAAAGCTGAACGTGAGCGTATCCTCGCTCAACAGGCTGAAGAAGAACGCTTAGCGGCTGAAGCCGAACGACAAGCAGTTATTAGAGCAGAACAAGAACGTATGGCAGCTCAACAGGCTGAAGCTCAACGCCAAGCCGCTATTAAAGCAGAACAAGAACGTATCGCCGCACAACAGGCTGAATCTCAACGGCAAGCAGCTTTAAAAGCTGAACAAGAGCGTATCGCGGCCGAGAAAGCTAAAGCTGAACGCGAAGCTGCTATAAAAGCGGAACAAGAACGTATTGCTGCTAAACAAGCGGAACTTGCAAGACAAGCTGTGATCCAAGAAGAACAAGAACGTTTAGCTGCTGAACAACTAGCAAAAGAAGAAGCGGCAGCTGCAGCTAAAGCTCAGGCTGAAGCAGAGGCAAAAGCTAAAGCAGAAGCAGACGCTGCTGCTAAAGCGCAAGCTGAAGCAGAGGCAAAAGCTAAAGCAGAAGTAGATGCTGCTGCTAAAGCTCAGGCTGAAGCCGAGGCTAAGGCTAAAGCTCAATCTGAAGCCGAAGCAAAAGCTAAATCTGACGCAGAGACTAAACAGGTTCAAGAAAGTAAATTACCGCAATCTTATGTAAACGCTCGTAATGAAGCTTCCACAAAGGGCTCTACTGTTACAGAAGAGAAAAATATTCTCTCCCAACCAATTGAACCCCCATTGCAAGCTGATGCGTCTGCAAAGATTAGTCTTGCTTTCGACGCGAAAAATTATGAATCCATGTCTACCACAGTAGATAATAAGGAAATTAAATATCGCGCCTTCGAGTATATCCCTTACGTGGCTAATCCAATCGACATAGATCAGCAATACATGAACATTTATGTACCAGAGGAATATTTCAACAACGGTACAATCAATGGTTACAATACCCAAACAGCCCCTATCTTCATGCCAAATGCAGTAGGTGGTTACATGCCGAGCCAGGCTATGACGCCTAAGATGGAAAATGGAAAACCTAACAGTGTTCTTTACGCATTATCCCGTGGTTATGTAGTAGCTTCCCCATCTACTCGTGGTCGTACCAATAAAGCTTCCGATGGCAACTTTATAGGTAAGGCCCCTGCAGTAATCGTTGACTTACAAGCGGCTACAGCCTACTTACACGCTAACGATTCCGCTATGCCAGGTAATGCAAACCGCATTATCACAAATGGTACAAGTGCAGGCGGTGGTGTATCCTTATTACAAGGTGCAACTGGTAACAGCTCCGACTTCCAACCATATTTACAAGCATTAGGTGCAGCTACAGCGGCAACTAATGTATACGCAGTATCTGCGTATGCCCCTATCACTAACCTTGATGCGGCTGATATGGCTTACGAATGGAGCTATAATGGTATCACATCCTTTAACAAAGTAACTATGGGCCAAGGCGAATTACCACAAGCTAATGTAGGTGGCAACTCTGCTCCACCACAACGCACGATGCAACGTGTAAACTTGAATGCAGACGATCTATCATACTCTAAAATGCTCAGCGAACACTTCCCTGATTACGTAAATAACTTACAATTACGTGACTCTCTAGGTCGTATACTAAAACTCGACAAGAATGGTAACGGGACTTTCAAAAACTATGTAAAAGAGTTTATCGTTGCTGCCGCTAATAAAGCAGCAGCTAAAGGTACTGATTTATCCAAGCATACATACCTTGTACGAGATAATAAAACAGGAACTATCAAAGACATAAACTGGGAAGCATATAACCACTTTGTAAGTCGCTCAAAAGCGCCTGGTGCCTTTGACTCTCGTGCTAATGATACAGGTGAAAACAATCTATTTGGTACAAGTACTACAGATAATAATCACTTTACCATTACTGCTGCATTACACGATTCAACAGCTAACCAAGATGTATACGTAGAAAATGCTAAGATCGTTACTATGATGAACCCAATGAACTATCTTGGTTCTCCTGCTGCGACAAATGCACGATTCTATCGTATTCGTTATGGCACAGCCGACAGTAATACATCTGTTGCAATTCCTTTAATCGTAGGTACACGTGCTCAAAACCTTGGGTACAGAGTAGATATGGCAACACCATTTAATGTAGATCACTCTGGTGACTACGATTTAGAAGAATTATTCAACTGGATGGATAATATCGTTAAAAACGGTAGATAATCACAATTAAATACATACCAAAATACTAAAGGAGCTACCTAGTAGTTCCTTTTTCATATACAATTATAAATTTTCTTGTGTATTCAATTATAAATGTTATTGTGAAAGTCCCTCTCCGACTATGAATAATCTGCACCATTATTTAATCAGTACATCACCCTATTATAATAATAAAAGAATTCAATCAAAAAAGGATGCCCCCTGTAAAATACAGGGGGCATCTATGTGTTTGAGCCAGGTAAAAGCAATTATTATGCTTTCACCATGATAGGCGATTAAACTTCAGGGAACAATGCTGTAGATAAGTAGCGTTCGCCTGTATCAGGGAGAATTACTACAATATTTTTGCCTTTATTTTCAGGGCGTTTTGCCAATTCTTGAGCCGCCCAAAGCGCAGCACCAGAGGAAATACCTACCAATACGCCTTCTGTGTGACCAAAAGCTTGAGATGTAGCAAAAGCATCCTCGTTAGAAACTTGGATTACTTCATCGTAAATGTTAGTATCCAATGTATCTGGAATGAAGCCAGCACCTAAACCTTGGATTTTATGAGGGCCTGGTTTACCATTAGACAATACAGGAGAATCTGCTGGTTCTACGGCAACCACATGTACATCAGGGTTTTGTTCTTTCAAGTAGCGACCTGCACCTGTCAACGTACCGCCTGTACCAACACCAGATACGTAGATATCTACGGTACCATCAGTATCTTGCCAGATTTCAGGACCAGTTGTTCTGTAGTGAATTGCAGGATTAGCTTGATTTACGAACTGACCTGCTTCAATAGCACCGGATGTAGCCGTTACGATTTCCTTAGCTTTTGCAATAGCGCCTTTCATACCAAGAGAACCGTCAGTCAATACGAGCTGAGCACCATAACCAAGCATTAATTTACGGCGTTCAATGGACATTGTTTCAGGCATTACGATTACAACTTTATAGCCAAGCGCAGCACCTACAGCAGACAAGCCAATACCAGTATTACCAGATGTAGCTTCTACGATTGTGCCGCCTGGTTGTAATTCACCAGATTCAACTGCAGCTTGAATGATTGCTGCTGCGATACGGTCTTTTACGGAACCGCCTGGGTTGAAGTATTCCAATTTTGCGAAAATATTAGCGTTTGCACCATATTTTTTACCAAAACGTGTAGCAGCTAATAATGGTGTTTTACCGATTAATTCAACAAAAGATTTTGCAATTTTAGACATAGTGGTCACTCCTTATTAAATAGAACCATCCCAATTATCATATTTTGTATCAAGTTTTGCGTAAGTCCCATCAATTACATCTTGTAGGGTTACGTTTTCTAAATAATCATGAATATAGTTTTGTAATCCTGCCCAGAAACCAACAGTCCGTTCGTTGATCACTGTATCAGTACTCACCCCTTCATCAAGGGTAGATATGATAGCCATCGATTCCTCAGTAGCAAGCAATATTTCAATAATTGTGTACTCCTTAGGGCTTTTAGACAATCGATATCCGCCGTATTTACCGCGGATACTATCCACTAGGTTAGCAGCGCCTAAACGAGCTACGATACCTTCTAGGTATTTTTCAGATATGCCTTGTCGTTCTGCCACAGATCGCAAGGAGACAGGTTTATCTTGACCTTGCTCTGCCAAATCGATGAGGACCATCAATGCATACCGACCTTTTGTGGAAATCCTCATATATCTTGCCTTTCTTTGTAAACGTTAGTGTTAAACACACCCATATTAAAAAGTGCTTATATTATATTTATAAAGCTATTTATAAAACCTTTCACATTAATAGGAATTAATTTCATTATAGACCACTCACTATAAAAATGCAAGAACTTATTTCCTACTTTTATAAAGGGATATCTACTCATCCTATATTTATTGAGTTTATCCTATATTTTAACTTAATAACTTGCCTCGTAGAAAGCTCAAGTTATTATACTTTTGTTAACTCGCAACACAACGAAGTAAGAATAATCTTATAACACAAAAGGACCAGCCCGAAGGCCAGTCCTTTTGCGTATAGTTTGTAGTTTGTTATATGAGGTTTACCATGATGAATTGGAGAGGGTTCATCTGGTATTGGGACTTACCGTATCGTCAGGAAAACGATGCGCGCCCGTGTTTATGTCATTTGAGGAGTTGTCTAGATTACTCTAGCATTTAAGTATAAGTTTCTTAATTAGATTTTACCTACAAGATCAAGACCTGGTTTCAAAGTATCTTTACCTGGTTTCCAACGTGCAGGGCACACTTGATCACCATGTTTAGCTACAAATTGAGCAGCTTGTACTTTGCGAACTAATTCTTCAGCGGAACGGCCGATACCCATATCATGAATTTCTGCTGTACGCACGAAGCCTTCTGGATCTACTACGAATGTACCACGGTAAGCCATAGCAGATTCTTCTTGGAATACGTCGAAGAAATCAGCTAATTCATGTTTTTTGTCAGCCAACATGTAGTACTCGATTTTATTAATGCTTGGAGAAGCATCAGACCATGCTTTGTGAACGAATTCGGAGTCACAAGATACGGAGTAAACTTCGCAACCCAATTCTTTCAACTCTGCATAAGAGTTTTGTACGTCTTCCAACTCAGTAGGGCATACGAATGTGAAGTCTGCTGGATAGAATACGAATACAGACCATTTACCTAAAACGTCTGCAGTGCTTACCTTTACCAATTCAGGTTTCTTGAAAGCATCAAGTGTAAATTCAGGAAGTTGTTTACCAATAATAGACATGTTATGTCCTCCTTATTTGAGTTCCATATGTAACGAATATATTTATATTGGTGTACTTAACACCATATCTATATCTATCTTTGTCTATATAATAACAAATATCATTCAATATTGCAAGCGTTATTTTTAAATTTATCGATATATTTTTCCAACTTTTTTCGATGTAAGCAAAAAAAAGAAGAAAGATGCTCATTTCTGAGCATCTTTCTTCTTTTTACATACTACAACAGACTTACTGTTCACAGTAGCGTGATCAAAAGCTATTAAACCCGCTATATTAGCAAGCCCTCTCCGTGCTATGTGACCAGTTATAGATTGTTCTTTTCCCGATTTACCATATACAAACTGCTCTAGTTTGAGTGCAGCTAATATAAATAAACCTATAATAGATAAAATAGATTCCATCGCTTTAATCTATTTTTTTAGTTCTAAGATTGCATCTACGAAACCACGGAATAATGGATGTGCATTATTTGGGCGAGATTTAAGTTCTGGATGTGCTTGTGTGCCAATGAAGAATGGATGATTTTTCACTTCAATACTTTCAACGAGACGGCCATCTGGAGATGTACCAGAAATTACGAGGCCTGCATCAGTCAATTGTTGACGATATTCATTGTTGAACTCATAGCGATGGCGATGACGTTCATAAATCAAATCTTCTCCATAAGCCTCGTGAGTTTTCGTACCGGCTTCCACTTTGCATGGATAGATACCTAAACGCATTGTACCGCCTTTTTTATCTACATCAACTTGATCACTCATCAAGTCAATTACTTTGTACTTAGCATTTTCGTCGAATTCGCTAGAGGTTGCTCCTTCCATGCCACATACGTTACGAGCAAATTCCATAACTGCAGATTGCATGCCAAGGCATAGGCCGAGATATGGAATATTGTTTTCACGAGCATATTGGATTGTACGAATTTTACCTTCTACACCACGAGACCCAAATCCACCAGGTACGATGATACCTTCAACACCTTCAAATACCTCTTTAGGATCTACAGATGTATCATCAAGTTCTTCAGAGTCAATCCAACGAATATTCACTTTAGTACCCGTAGCAATACCAGCATGATCTAGAGCTTCAACTACGGATAAATACGCATCATGCAACGCTACATATTTACCAACGATAGCAACTGTAATATCTTTATTAGGATTCAAGATCTTATGAACCATTTCTTTCCATGCAGTCATATCGCAAGGACGATCTTCAAGGCCTAATTTTTTGATAACAATATCGTCAAGGCCTTGATCTTGCATCATCAATGGCACTTCATAGATGGAGCTACAAGTTTGATTTTCAATAACTGCTTCAGGTTCTACGTCGCAGAATAAAGCAAGTTTTTCTTTCATATCATCAGAGATATGTTTTTCACTACGGCATACCAAAATATCTGGTTGAATACCAATGCTGCGCAATTCTTTTACACTATGTTGTGTAGGTTTTGTTTTCAACTCGCCTGCGGCATTGATGTAAGGCACTAATGTAACGTGAATGTAAAGTACGTCGTTACGACCTACTTCTTTTTTCACTTGGCGAATGGCTTCCATAAATGGCAAGCTTTCAATATCACCTACGGTACCACCAATTTCTGTAATAACTACATCAGCATTATCCTCTTTACCTACACGGTAAACATTTTGTTTAATTTCATTTGTAATATGTGGAATTACTTGTACAGTGCTACCTAGGTAATCACCTTTGCGCTCTTTATTGATTACAGACCAATATACTTTACCAGCTGTAATATTGGAACGTTTACTAAGGTTAATATCGATAAAGCGTTCATAATGACCCAAATCAAGGTCAGTTTCGGCGCCATCATCTGTTACAAATACTTCACCATGTTGGTAAGGGCTCATCGTACCCGGATCGATATTAATGTATGGGTCAAATTTTTGAATCGTTACATTGAAACCACGGTTTTTTAGTAAACGACCCAAAGATGCTGCTGTAATTCCCTTCCCAAGAGAAGAAACAACGCCGCCAGTTACGAAAATATACTTAGTTGCCATGATGCCTCCCACCTATTACATTTTTTCCGGAGCGGAAATACCTAAAATACCCAAGCCTTGACGAAGAACGAGGGCAATCGCTGTAATTAATCCAAGACGAGCTTGTTGTAATGCTGGATCTACGCCAATGATACGACCTTGACGGTAGAACGAATGGAACATGCTTGCCAAATCGTATAAGTACCGAGCAATACGATGAGGTGCACGATGTTCAGCAGCTTGAACGACCTCTTCCGGATATTCAGCTAATTTCTTAATTAATTCTAATTCCATTTCACTTGTAAGTGTTGTGAAATCAGTTTCACTATAATCGCCAAATGCGATGCCAGCTTCACGCACTTGGTTGTAAATGCTGTGAATACGAGCATGAGCATATTGGATATAATACACTGGGTTGTCATTACTACGAGATTTTGCCAAGTTAATATCGAAATCAAGTTGGCTGTCTAAGGAACGCATCAAGAAGAAATAGCGAGACGCATCTACGCCAACCTCTTCAATCAATTCATCTAATGTAACGCTATCACCACTACGTTTAGACAATTTAACAAGTTGTCCGTCACGGAACAATGCTACCATTTGTAATAACAATACTGTTAATTTATCAGGGTCATAACCAAATGCCGCCATAGCCGCTTTTACACGACATACATAGCCATGATGGTCAGCGCCCCAAATATCAATCATCTCTTTGAAACCACGATCATATTTATTGCGATGATATGCAATATCTGCCGCCAAATACGTAGGAACCCCATTATCACGGATAACTACGCGATCTTTATCATCACCATAATCAGTAGATTTTAACCATAAAGCACCGTTTTTTTCATAAACTTTGCCAAGGGCCTTTAATGCCTCTACGGAATGATGAATCTCATCCGTTTCATGAACTGTACGTTCAGAGAACCAATTATCAAAAGTAACGCGGAAGTTTCTTAATGTTTCCTCTAAGCGAGCTAATTTTTCTTTTAAGCCCTCTTCCTTAAACAAGGCTATACGATCTGCTTCGTTCATGGCATTTAATTTATCAAAGCCTTCACGTTCAGCAATCGCTTTTGCTGTTTCAATAATATCTGGGCCACGATAGCCATTTTCAGGGAACACTAAAGCCCCTTCTGGAATATCAAACTCAGGCATAGAACCGTCTTCATTGCGTTTAGGTGGGAATACTAATGTAGCACCTTGTAACTCTTGGAAACGGTACTCAATGGAAATAGCCATGTTGTCGATTTGATTACCTGCATCATTGATATAGTACTCGGATTGTACATTATAACCCGCTGCACGTAACAAGTTTACAAGAGCACTACCGTACGCAGCACCGCGACCATGACCTACGTGCAATGGTCCTGTAGGGTTTGCACTTACGTACTCTACTTGAATCGTATCGCGCGCACGCAATGGTTGAACACCATACTCAATACTAGCATTCAAAATGGCTTTTAACGTATCGTACACCATATCAGATTTCAAAAAGAAATTAATAAAACCTGCGCCGGCAACCTCAGCACGTTCAAGCCAATCAAAATTCATATGACTAATCAAAGTTTCAGCAATAGCTCGAGGATTTTGACGAGCTACACGAGCGGATTGCATAGCGATGTTTGTAGAAAAATCACCGAATTCCTTTTGAGGTGGCACTTCGAGAACGATTTCTGGATATTCCCCAGCCGGCAAATCACCGCTGTTAATCGTATCTTGTAATGCCTGTTCAATCCCCGATTTCAGGATTTCCTTCATGTCCATGCTCTATATCCTCCCGCACGTCTATATCTAACTGATTATAAAATTGCCATTCACCTTCGACGGAAATATCATATCCTAAATGAACATGACCTACGCCATCGTGAAAGTCTACTGTTAATTCATGAGTATTTACGGCCATATGTAAATCACCATATGGTGTTTCATATACGGCTTCGCGTTCTTCACCACGGACGTATTGATGACGCATATTGACAGCCCCTGTTCGAAGCAACACGATAGAATCATCATGGATTTTAATGGTCGTCTTAACCCCATCCAATCCAGTCACACTAGATTCTTCATAACGCACATATTGAGCATTACCTTTTTCATGTGACGTACCTGGGGAAATCAGTTCCACTACGGTATCCTTGCCATCCATATCTCGTTGTACACTCTTTACGGACACTAGAACCCGCTTCATTTTCAACCTCCGTGGTAGTAATTAATCATCATATTATACCATAATCAAGGACTATTTTGCACCCTTAATGAGTCTCAATTTCTTAGTCTTCGTCATCCGTTTAATAGCATATTCCCTGCGTTGTGCTTCTTGTTTTTGGTGAAAGCTTTCAGCATATACCAAGGTCACAGGGCGACGTCCTCGCGTATACTTTGCACCGCCTAAGATATGTCCATTGTGAGCATCTATTCGACGTTTAAGATCTGTAGTCCATCCACAATACAAAGAATCATCAGAGCAACGCACTAAATAAATATAGTGCATTTTTTTTGATTCATCGCCTTGAACACTTGCATCATTCAAGATTGTATCGCAATCTACAATTATACCTTGTACCTCTTGTGTAGATGCGCATTCAACAGAAAGAGACTCTTGAGAAGTACTTTTCTTATTTCCCATTTTTCGCATCATCAGTGATTGGTTCCAATGTGATAGAATTGATAATTACAGGTTCAACTGGTTTATCATTGCGGCCAGTCTTAACCTTGCCAATTTTTTCAACTACATCCATACCTTGTACTACAGTACCAAAGATGGTGTGTTTATTATCTAACCAATCCGTAGGACCTAAGGTAATGAAAAATTGAGAGCCTCCTGTATTAGGGCCACGGTTTGCCATGGCAAGAACGCCCATTTTATTGAAATGTAAATCATTGGAGAATTCATCAGGAATTGTATAGCCTGGGCCACCAGCACCTGTGCCATCAGGATCTCCACCTTGAATCATAAAGCCTTCGATAACACGGTGAAATGTCACACCATTATAGAAGCCTTTTTTCACGAGATAATCAAAATTTTTGACCGTAATCGGTGCTTTAGACCCTAACAAACGAACCTTAAATTGACCATAGTTTGTATCAAAAATAGCATATTCATCTGCAATCGGCGCATTCGTAAAATTAGGCATCGCCACGGTTTCTGCTTTCACAGTATTACCTTGTGGTTGCTCCCCACTTTTTGTACCACATGCTGTTGTACCAAGTACTGTAATCCCCAACATTGCGCATAAAGCCAAGCGTTTCCAGTTCATATGTCCCCCAAAATACTAATATTATATTTAACTAAATGTAGATTTAAAATTTACATAGAAAAACCGCTCAACCCATGAGCGGCTCTTTTTTAGTATATCATATTATGGCACTATTGAAATTAAAAATATAAAAAAATAATATAACAACAAAAAACAGAGCTTCAAAGGAGCTCTGTTTTTGTAATCCTCAAATAATCACGTAGTTAATTCGATTATTTAGAGTCAAATTGGTCTGGAGTTGTATTGTTATAAGACTCAATATAATTATTGAAATTCTCAATCATGTCGTTAAGGTTGTTTTCATTTGCATCGTTAAGTACTTGACGAACAGAACCAACTACAGAGTTATAAGAGTTAACAAGCACTTCTCCACGATCATTATTTATGCTCTTAAGCAATGTTTGAATTTCATTAAGTTCTTTTTCTACAGCTTGTTTGTCTGCATTTTTAGGAGCTTTTTCTACATTTTCTACAAGAGTAGTCAAGCGAAGCGTAGATTCCATTGCTGCTGCATAGCCTTTTTTACCGTCTTTTTTCAATTTTTCGATTTGTTTCTTAGTTTGTTCAGTGTTAGCTTTGTTAAGAGCATCATTGAACTTCGCATAAGCTGCATCAAATTTTTCTACTTGTGCTACGTATTTAGCTGCTAGTTCTTTACCTTTAGCACCACCATCGTTCATGTAGGCTTTAGAATCATCATAAGCTTTCAAATCTTTGAATGTTGGTACTAATTCATTAAGAATATTTAATACATTATCGCGTTCTGTGTCAACTTCTTTAAATGTAGAACCTTCTTTTTTAGATTGTTCCAAAGCT
>OGRR01002116.1_pt1 | contig 11189 bp, 10 predicted proteins | sample 1553511 | NCBI WGS metagenome assembly OGRR01 (sample SAMEA2580040, study PRJEB22360) | human gut metagenome | biome: human gut; feature: human-associated habitat; material: faeces | place: Denmark | collected 2008/2010 | reverse complement strand
TTAAAAAAGTCCGGGCATGCGCCAGTAAGTCAGCGAGCGGGAAGCTGACGAGTGCAGATGCCGTGAAAGCGGGCGCCAGGCGCGCTTCGCACGTCAAGCCCGCTTGGAGCGGCAGATGTGCCGTCAGCTTCCCGCACAGCGTCAGGTCGTCTCAAATAAAAAAGGTCCGCCTTAGGCGGACCTTCAAGAATATGGTGGTCGGGGCGGGACTTGAACCCGCGACACGCGGATTTTCAATCCGCTGCTCTACCAGCTGAGCTACCCAACCGAAAGCATCATATCTGACGCGAGTTAGTATATTACCGATACCCTCCTTACCCGTCAACCCTTTATTGGATATTTATTTCCATCGTTTCGCTTTGCCCGATATCGGCTTACGAGCATCCTGCCAGAAGTTTTATATCGCTGCGGGCAAATACAACGAAAGGGCAGCCCCTTGGCTACCCTTTCGAATCCATAAAGCTAGTAACAACGATGCCCTGAGCCTATTCCCAAGCAGAGCGGCCCTGCAAAGCGCGCTTACCGATATCGGATCGATACTGAACGCCCTCGAATTTGATGAGCTCGCACGCCTCATAGGCACGATTGCGAGCCTCTTCGAACGTATCGCCCAGCGCAACCACATTCAAAACGCGGCCACCTGCGGTGATAAGCTCACCGTCGGGGTTCAGGGCGGTGCCCGCATGGAACACGATTACCTCGTCCATAGCCTCGGCGTCTTCCACACCAAGGATAACCTTGCCCTTCTCGTACGATCCCGGGTAGCCTTCGCTCGCCAGAACCACGCTTACCGCCCATTTGTCCGACCAGGAAAGCTCAATATCCTCGGGGCGCCCTTCGGCGACTGCCAGCATGATGTCTACCAAATCACCTTCAAGGCGGGGGAGCACCACCTGGGTTTCAGGGTCGCCGAAGCGAGCGTTGAACTCGAGCACCTTCGGACCTTCGGGCGTAAGCATGAAGCCGCCGTACAGGCAACCACGGTAGTCGTTTTCAAACGGCGCCTTCGCCGTTGCCGCCGCAGACGTTTCCATGATGGACACCATGGTTGCCATTTCTTCCTCGGTAACAATGGGAACCGGGGAATACACGCCCATGCCGCCCGTGTTGGGACCCAAGTCACCATCGTAGGCGCGCTTGTGGTCCTGAGCAGGCGCCATGCAGAATGCCTTGCCGTTGGAGACAAACGCCAAAAGCGAGCACTCGGGGCCGGTGAGCATTTCTTCCACAACCACCGTCTGGCCGGCTTCGCCGAAGTTGCCGTCGAAGCATGCATCAACCGCTTCAAGCGCCGCATCGAGCGTTTCGGCAACCACAACACCCTTGCCAGCAGCCAAACCATCGGCCTTTACCACCAGCGGGGCACCGAGCTCTTCGCAATAAGCGCGAGCGGCGGCTGCGTCGGTGAAGCTCTGGTAACGGGCCGTAGGGATGCCGTTGGCGTCCATGAAACGCTTCGAGTAGGTTTTGGAGCCTTCAAGCTGGGCACCCTGGGCATCGGGTCCGAATACCGGAATGCCGGCAGCACGCAATACGTCGGCAACGCCCGCAACAAGCGGGGCCTCAGGGCCGATAACCACCAATTCGATGGCGTGTTCCTGCGCAAAGGCAAGCACAGCCTGTGCATCTTGCGCGTCGAGATCCTTAACGTTGTGGGCAATGTTTGCCGTACCGCCATTGCCAGGAGCCACATAGAGCTCGGAGCAACGAGACGATTTCGCAAGCGCCCATGAGATAGCATGCTCGCGGCCACCGCCGCCAAGAACCAAGATGTTCACGGTTCAAACCTTTCTTGTCTGATGCCAAAAAGCACCCCCGCAGCGCAAGCCGCGAAGGTGCTTTAACGTTTTACCTTACTGGGCAGATCCCATATCTATTAGCGGCTCTCCCAGCCGTTGAAGATGGTCTGGTTGCGATCAGGGCCAACGGCAATGATAGAAGCCTTGACGCCGGAAATCTCTTCCAGGTACTTAACGTAGCTCTGCGCGTTTGCAGGCAGGTCCTCGAACTTCTTGCAGTCGGAGATGTCAACGCCTTCCCAGCCAGGAAGCTCTTCGTAGATAGGCGTTACATTCTTCGGGTAGATGACCGAATGCTGCATGGGGAAGTAATCGTAGCGCTGGCCGTCGGCCTCGTATGCTACGCATACCTTGATGCGGGGAACGCAGGAAAGCACATCGAGCTTGGTGAGGGCCATATCGGTCATAGAGTTAACTTCCACCGCATAGCGAGCCTGCACCGCGTCGAACCAACCGCAACGACGTTCACGACCGGTGGTTACGCCGTATTCGCCGCCCACCTTGCGCAGCAGATCGCCCGTTTCGTCCTTGAGTTCCGTGGGGAACGGACCGGAGCCTACGCGCGTGATGTAGGCCTTGGCAATGCCCAGAACCTTGCTGATGGCCTTCGGGCCAACGCCGGAACCCGTAGGAGCGCCGCCTGCGCAGCAGGAGGAAGAGGTAACGAACGGATACGTACCGTGGTCAATGTCGAGCATGGTGCCCTGAGCGCCTTCGAACAGGACGTTCTTGCCAGCACGGAGCTCCGCATTCAGAAGCTGCGTGGTTTCGGCCATGTGAGCGCGCATAACGTCGGCGTAGGGAAGGTACATCTCGCAGATTTGGTCAACCGTGTAGGGCTCAAGGCCGTAGATCTTGGTAAGGATCTGGTTCTTCAGGAAGAGCGCTGCCTCGACCTTCTCGCGGAAGATCTTCTCGTCGAGCAGGTCCTGTACACGGATGCCGCAACGGGAAATCTTGTCTTCATAGGCAGGGCCGATGCCGCGTTTGGTGGTACCGATCTTGTGCTTGCCAAGATGGCGCTCGGAGGCACCGTCAAGATCGATGTGGTACGGCATGATGATATGGGCATCGCAGGAAATACGCAGGCGCTCGCACGAGAAGCCCTCGCCTTCCAGCATGTTCATTTCCTCTACCAGAACCTTCGGGTCGACAACGCAGCCGTTGCCGATCACGGGCGTGATGTGGTCGTACATAACACCCGACGGAATCAGGTGAAGGGCGAGCTTGGTGTCGCCGTGGATAACGGTGTGACCTGCATTGTTGCCGCCCTGATAGCGAACAACGTAATCGTAATCACTTGCGATGAGGTCAGTGATCTTGCCTTTGCCCTCGTCGCCCCACTGGGCACCGAGGAGAACCGTACTTGGCATGAATGGTCCTTTCAGTGTTTCGATAAGCAGCCAGAGGCTAGCGCGCATGCGCGCATTTTGCCCTAGCAACCAAAATCATACTACAGTTGAATCGAATTAATCCGCGGATCGACACTTACCATCAAGGCTGCAACGTCTGCATGGCATGTAAAGAGGATCACCTGCCGCTGCTTGGCAAGCTCAACCAATGCCTTTGCGGCCCCCTTGCGCCGCTCGTCATCGAAATTGACCAAAATATCGTCGCAGAGAACAGGCAGGCTGCCGCCCACATTAGGCGCCGACATCAACAACGCAATGCGCAAACTCAGGTACAGCTGTTGCCTTGTGCCGAGCGAAAGAAGCTTCGGAGAACGAGGGGCCCTGATTTCGTCGAGCACTTCCAAATCGCCCTCCGCATTCATGCGAACCCGCTGCCAGGCGCCACCTGTCATTTGACTGAGCAGGCGCGATGCCGTGCGATACACCTCAGGCTGGCTCTTGCGCTCCCATTCGGCGATGGCCGTTTCCAGCGAACGCTTTGCAATGAACAGCACCGCAAGCTGCCGGTAGGCTTCCTTCAGGTTGGCCTCCACCTGTTCGCATTGGAACTTCGCTTCATCGAAATCGAAATCAGTGCGTGCTGCGGCAAGACGCTCTGAAATCTCACCGTACTGCCGCTCTGTTTCCGCAAGCAAATTGGCCGTGGTGCGGCGCTCCTGCTCTTTGCGTTGCACCGCCTGCTGAACATCGGACGCCGATGCCCCATCGGCAAACCCCGCCAGACGGCATCGCTCAATGCGCTTGCTGCGAAGCGAGGCAAGCTCAGTACGCAGACTTGCGCACTGCAGGGTACGTGCCTGATGGTTCTGCGTAGCCGACAATTGCTTCGTCCGATAGTCGGCAAGCTGCGACATGATCCTTCGCGCACGCCGCAACGAACCTGCCGCGGCCTTCAACCCGTTGGTATCCATGAAGCCGGTAACCTGAGCATCGAAGTCAGCCAAAGAGCGCTCGCAGGCAGCCACGGTTTTCTGATCCTGCTGGACAACCCATCGGCGCTTCTTCAGGTCTTCCTCTAGTACATCCTCATCATGCGTTGGCTTCAAGGCCATGGAAATACCTGATGCCGCAATGACCAGGGAAAATATCACCAGGACCATGCCGATAACCAAATACGATAGGCCACCGGTGGCAGGAGAGCGGTACAGCACGAACGAGCCCGCCACCGCCATCACTACCGCTATGGCAACGGCAAGTCCGATCTTTGTTTTGCGTTGCAGGGCAAACTGCTTTTGCCTTCCTTCCGCTCCAGCAGCTTCGGAAAACACCTCATAATCCGATTCCGACCGCACAGCATCCATGCGCGCTGCGTCCAGAGAATGCTCCAGCTTCGCGCGTTTCTGCTCGAAATCTTCCAGGGTGTCGCAAAGATGCAGCTCTTCTTCGGCAGAAAGCGGCACCAAATCGGCAAGCTCTGCGGGAACCTGTCCCTCCTGCTCGTGCGCCTCGTCTTCCAACTGCAGAGCCTCATGAAGCGCATCACGCACGTTAGCGAGCGAAGAATCCAGCGATTCCAGCTGCACCTTGCATGTTTTCAGGCTCTCTATCTCGGCGTTCAGCTCTTCCTGCGTTTTCGCAAGCAAGTCTCGCTTCGAAGCCAAAGAATCAAGGGTCTTTTCTTGCGAGCGCAGCGCATCGGCTTCCTCGCGCCGTTTATGCACCTGTTCGCGTAGGCGGTTGCGTTGCTCCTTCAGATTGGGAACCGAATCGGGATTCTTCGACGAACGGGACAGCTTCTGGCGGATACGCTCATTTACCTCATCAAGCGCCTTTGCGGGCGAAGAGCCCGTGCCAGAGCCTGCAGTAAGAAGATGCGAGGTCACTTCGTTGTGGCGATCGAGCTTCAAAAGCTCATCGCTGGTAAGGGCGAAGATGGTGCGATAGGTTTCCTCGTCGATGTCCGAAAGCACCGAAGCGGCGTTAGCGGCGCCTTCGCTGTTCTTTGCGCGCTTTACCTCAAGAACGGTGTCGTTATCGGGGTTGCGAAAGAACAGGCTGCCAATACGTTCCGCACCTTCGGGTCGATAGGAATTGCCCTGCCCCCTTGAAGTTGGCCAACCGAACAGCACGCCCTTTATCAGCTCGCTCAGCGTTGTTTTCCCCGCTTCATTCGGCCCGTACACCACATTCAGGCCTGGACGGAACGGTCCTACGATAATGTTCGAGAATTTGCCGAAGCTGGTTACCTTCACATGCTCAAGGAACAGCGGCATCGGTTGCGCTTGGCCATTCTGCTCATGGCGTTTCTTGCCCATTTACGCATCACGTCCCAGCAGATCGAGAACCAAGGTTTCTGCCTCATCGCACAAAGAGGGCATTACGCGCCCCATCGCTTGGGGCAGCGGCAAATCGCGTTCGCAAAACTCCGATTCAATTCCGGCAAGAGCATCAGGCGCTCCCGCTCGGTATTCGTCAAGGGCGCCCAAATACACCGAGGGAAACAGCCCTTCACTTCGAAGCGCTTCTTTATCAACCAGGGCACCCGTTTTGTCTTGGATAGCATCAATAAAGAAGAACGGGTACGAGTCGTTAATGGCTTGACGCACCTCTTCCAGAACATGGGCGTCAAGGCGAGCATGTATCGAAGACCGGCCGTATATCACCACACGGAAAATCATTCTCTGGCAACAGGCATCGGCGTTCGCCGCAAATTGGGCAGCAGTAATGTGCTCCTGCATCTCGGCAACGGTGGTGCAGGAGGAAACATCTACCTCCAAACGATTCCATTCAACCTGGGCCATCGGTAAAAACTCAGCGCGAACAGGCTGTTCCTCATCAAGCGTTACCAGGTACACCCCATGGTGGCCTGTTTCAACGACGCTTCTTCCCTGCGGGCAACCGGAAAACGCAATGCGCGGGTTGGCAGCATCGGGAATCAAGCGTGGCTGATGAACATGACCGCATGCCCAATAGTCAACGTCACGCGAAAGCAGAGTTTTCGGAGATACCGGGGAACGCGTTGGGTCGATATCAAGACCCGTGTGCAACACGCCAACCATGAAAGGTGCCGTAACACCGGTGGAACATTGCGCTGTTTCACGTGAAACACCTTCGGAAATATCGCAATCAACCGGCCACGCCTGATTGAAATAGCCCCTTCCGCCAAGAAGGACCATCGGCACGCCATCACACTCGTACACCGCGAAGCTAGGTTCCCCGGCGCCCAAAAGATGAGCATTGGAAGGCAGCGCGGAAAATCCGTTATCCCATGAAGCGAACGGATCATGGTTCCCCGTCACGAAATATACGGGAATATTCGCTTCATCAAGTCGCTTAAGCCCCGATACAAACAAGGAAAAGTCAGCGTACGAGGGGCGTGAATCATCGAAGATATCGCCCGCAATCACAACAAAGTCAACGTGCTTTTCCAGAGCGGTGTCGATAATGCGCCGATACGCCGAAGGGATGGCTTCAAGCAAAGCATCCGCCCATAAAGGCGAACTCGCTCGAAGCCCCTTGAACGGTGCTCCTAAATGCAAGTCGGCCGCATGTATGAACGTGACGCTGCTCAACCCAGCCTTCCTCTCGTGCAATTAGTAACGCGAATCGTCAAAGTGATTGGTGAACTTGGTGAACTCAGGGATGAACGTAAGGGGAATATCCCGTGTCGGGCCACTACGGTTCTTAGCCACAATAAGCTCAGCCATGCCCCAATCAGGACGACTGTCGGATTCAGCTTCCGCCTCGGTAGTGCTTCGGTCGATGAACATTACGATGTCGGCGTCCTGTTCGATAGAGCCCGATTCACGCAGGTCGGAAAGCATAGGGCGTTTGTCGGTACGCGATTCAACACCACGGGAAAGCTGGGAAAGCGAGATAATCGGCACTTCCAATTCCTTGGCAAGCACTTTCAAACCACGCGATATTTCGGCAACTTCAACGGCGCGGTTGTTCGGATGGGGAATAACCGGCTGCATAAGCTGCAGGTAGTCGACAATAATCAGGCCGTTTTTCTTGTTGCGCATCATACGACGAGCCTTGGTGCGCAGTTCAACGATAGAAAGCCCCGCCGAATCGTCAACATACAGCTCGCAATTGGAAAGGTCGCTCGACGCCTGAATAAGCTGGCTCCAATCGCCTTCGGTAAGCTGGCCGTTGCGCATACGCGAAAGCGCCAAACCAGCCTCGGCAGCCAAAAGCCTTTGCGTGATTTCGTTCGAGCTCATTTCCAAGCTGAAAAACGCAACAGTCGAGCCTGCCTTTGCCGCGTTAGCGGCAAGGTTCATGGCAAACGAGGTTTTACCAACAGCAGGACGGGCCGCAAGAATAATAAGGTTGCCGGGGCGCAAACCACAGAACAGCTTGTCCACATCGATGAACCCTGTTGGAATGCCCTGCAGCTGACCCTCGCGGTTACCCATTTCGGCAATCTCCTCGTTGGCTTCCACCAACAGTTCCTGGATGCCTTTGAAGCTCGAGTTGACCGTTTGCTCGGTAACGCCGAACAGAGCTGCCTCCGACTGAGAGATAAGCTCTTTTGGGTCGGCGGGAGAGTCGTAGGCCAAAGAAGTAATTTGGGCCGCGCTCATAAGAAGCTGACGGCGGATAGCGTCACGGCTTACGATTTCAGCATGATGCTGCCAGCTGGTGAAGGCGAAAGTATTGTCGGCAAGCTCCAGCAAGTACTGCTGCCCGCCTACCGCTTCCAGCTGTCCTGCAGCCTTCAGGTTATCCGAAACCGAAATGACATCGATAGGGATAGAGCGCGAGTTCATTTCGCGCATCGTTTCGAAAATTATCTTGTGAGCAGGACGAAAGAAGCTTTCCGGCTTCAGCTTCAAGGACACTTCCTCGAATACGCCCGTCGAAAGAAGGCATGCAGCGAGAACGGTCTGCTCAGCCTCGATGTTCTGAGGCAAAGACTTGCGCGCTTCGGAAGAAGGCCCATTGTTCTCCGGCATACGTTCTGCTCCTTGGTGATTTACCAGCTAGTTAGCTAACACTTAACTTTAACATGCGGAACCAAGGTACCGAAAGGTTAAATAATTAGAATAGCACTTCACAAACATGCCTTTTAAAAGCGCGTTTTTACGCAACCGAAGCCCTTAGTGAAACACCACGCACGCGCGTTAGACGTAAAAAAGGCCACCCCGAAGGGTGGCCTTTTGCAGTGCAAGAAAAGCCTGCAACGCATTGGGCACGTTGCGATTCCCCGCGTAGTCATAACCCTGCGCAACGTCAGGCTCCTCATACAAAAAAGCGCCGTTCCAAGAACGGCGCTTCAGCGGTGCTACTCAGCAGCTTCTTCAGTTGCCTCTTCAGCCTCAACGGCTTCTTCCTCAGCTTCTTCCTCAACGGGAGCAGCAAAGGTTTCCTCGTCACCAACGAGGAGGGTGAGGTCAGCCTTGATGTCGCGGTACAGCGAAACAACAACGGTGTGCTCACCAGCGGACTTGATGGCGTTCTTGATCTCAACGCGACGACGGTCGATGTCGAGGTCAGCCTGCGCCTTAACAGCGTCGGCAACCATCTGAGAGGTTACGGAACCGAAGAGTACGCCCTCTTCGCCTACGCGAACCTCAACCTTAACGGTGAGACCCTCAAGCTGAGCCTTCATCTTGTTGGCGTCAGCGATGCGGTTCTCTTCGCGAGCAGCAATGTTATGCTTGCGCTGCTCGAGCTGCTTCAGATTACCCTTGGTGGCCAGAACAGCCATACCCTGGGGAAGCAGGTAGTTGTTAGCAAAGCCGGGAGCTACGTCTACAACGTCGCCTTCGCCGCCCTTGTTCTTAACTTCGGTAAGAAGGATAACTTTCATTTCATCCTCCTCTTAGCGATTACGACGATCGCCGCGGCCGCTTACAGCAGGCACTGCGTAAGGCATAAGAGCCATTTCGCGTGCGCGCTTTACAGCGTTGGCAATATCGCGCTGGTGCTGGGTGCAAGCGCCCGTAACGCGGCGGGGCTTGATCTTCCCACGGTCAGTAACATACTTGCGCAGCATCTGGGTGTCTTTGTAGTCGACATATTCCGCATGATCCTTGCAGAACTGGCAATACTTTCGACGAGGCTGCTTAGTGTAATCAGACATGTTAACCTCTTTCGAATGATTAGAACGGAATGTCGTCGTCGTACACGGAGGCATCTACGACCGGAGCTGCCATAGGAGCCGCTGCCGGCATCGGTGCAGCCATAGGCGCTGCCGCCATGGGAGCCGCGGCGCGTGGTGCGCTGTCGTTGCGGCTGGTCATGAACTCGATCTCGTCAACAATGACTTCGATCTTGCTGCGCTTCTGACCATCGCGTTCCCACTGGCTCCAACGAAGCTTGCCTTCGATGGCAACCTTGCTGCCCTTGGAAAGGAAGCGGGAAACGCTTTGGGCACGAGCACCGAACATAGTGCAATCGATAAAGTTGGGATAATCTTCCCATTCGCCCGTCTGCTGGTTCTTGCGACGATCATTGACTGCAACGCCGAAACCCAGAACAGGCATGCCGCTTGCGGTAGAACGCAAATCGGGGTCACGGGTAAGGTTTCCGCTGATTACAACTCGATTGATGCTCATATCAATACCTCTTTCACAACGGGGACGAATCCGTCCACCTTTTGATTTCCGTAAAAATTAATCGCGATCGGTGCGAGCAACGATCATGTGGCGTACTACAGCATCGGAGATGCGGAGAACGCGGTCGAGTTCAGCAATGTTGCTGGGCTCTGCATGGAAATCGATGAGGGTGTAATCACCGTCGGTCAAACCGTTGATTTCGTAAGCGAGCTTGCGCTTACCCCAGTTATCAACATTATCAACGACACCGTTACCTTCTGCGAGGGCGGCCTCGATACGCTTCATAACAGCGAGACGAGATTCTTCGTCGATAGACGGAGCTACAAAATACAAGAGTTCATAAGCCTTCATCAGTTCACCTCCTCTGGACTTACGGCTTCGGGCATAAAGGCGTTCCCGAAGCAGGAAATTTAGCCTTGCTAGAATACCGTACCTGCCAAGGAGTATGGGAGCTTGGCTTAAGAACTCACGGTTTGCACACATTAGCTTTTCGATTCCCGTACCTAGGGTATGACTCGCTTTAGAAAAATCTGAGAAAGCAATGGGAAACCTTTGCGAAAGCTCTGCACCCTGGAGCGTTTCACGTGAAACAGAGCGCTTTCGCCACTGTGCTTCACGAGGCAGGCTGCAACCTCGCAGGCAAAGAAAAGCCCGATGCGGTATTTCGCTTCGGGCTTCCGAAAAAACTATGGGCAGCGCGAGCCGAAGAAGCCAGGCTACTCTTCGTCCTCGCTCTGTTGAGCAGCAGGGTCAAGGGAGCCTTCCATGTCCAACTCGAGCTTGAGGTTTTCCATGAAGTTCGGCGCAGGACCGATGTAGACAACTTCGCGGTCGATGCCTTCGTCGTCGTAGAGGTAACCGAATGCGTAACCCTTCTCTTCACCAGGCAAGCCACCCTCGGCGATAAGAGCGTCTTTCTGGCCTTCGTCGGTATCGACGTAGCCGTCGTAGCAGAAGGCATACGCCGTGGCGCCACGAGCGCCCTGTACCTCTTTACGCGCAGCCAAGAAGCACTCTTCGGCATCATCACCAGGATGGGTTTCGATGAACAGGTTTTCCTTCACTGCCAAACCGGTGAAGGGGATAACGTCCTTGCCTTCCTCCATCTTGTCGGCGGCCTCATTCAGAACCGATACAATGACGGCCTTCAAAACGTCGTCAACATCTTCTACGGGGATATCGTTTTCGGGATCTACCACACGATCTACCATGGTTGTCCTTTCCCTTTTCGTTAAACCAATGCAGCCCAGTGTACCCAAGCAAAAGCCAAGAAACCAACCCAACTCCGTCAACGACCACAACCCGTCCACGAAGCGTTACGCTCATTCGCTCTACAGAGAGAAAAGCTCGCCAAGCCCAAAATCAAAGCTAAAGCCAAACAAACAAACAAACAAACAAAAATCCGGGCATGCGCCAGTAAGTCAGCGAGCGGGAAGCTGACGAGTGCAGATGCCGCGAAAGTGGGCGCCAGG
>OGRR01002107.1_pt1 | contig 11218 bp, 8 predicted proteins | sample 1553511 | NCBI WGS metagenome assembly OGRR01 (sample SAMEA2580040, study PRJEB22360) | human gut metagenome | biome: human gut; feature: human-associated habitat; material: faeces | place: Denmark | collected 2008/2010 | reverse complement strand
CTGGGGTCCTATCTCCTGCAGGGCTGCAAGATCACAGATGACTTGCCAGACGGTGTGAAAATCGTAGGGGATGTAAAGGTAGGCAACGATACGATATCGGCAGAGGAATTCCAGAAAAACGGCTATACCATCCCGGCGGGTTATGATGGAACAGAGCTGAAGATCACCTTTGAGACCACCACCCCCATCGGCGGCGGCTCGGTGACCAACAAGGCACAGATCCTGACCAAGAGCAACCATACCTTTGAGGCCTCGGATACTGTGAACATCGGGAAGGGCGATTGGAGCCTGAGCAAATCCATTGCCACCAGGGGCGAGACGCCAACCTGGAACCTCTCGGCCACCAACAAGGCCGGTGAAGCGGAGTTTACCCTGTGGGATGTGCTGGACGACGCTGAGAACGACCAAGGCGAGACAAAAGAGGACACCCACTATGCCATTGCAAAAGAGCTGGATGACGCCATCAAGGCCAATCTGACCCTGACCATGCACGACAACACGAAGTTGACCTATGCGGAGGCTGTCGCGGCGGGCAACACCATCAAGATGACCTATTATGCACAGAAAAACGGTACCGAGGAGGTGGACGCAAATAACTCGTCCACCCGTGTGCGCAGCTTCAGCATCCATGTGAAAGCCGGGGACGACCAGAACCCCGTGCGCAGCATCTCGGTGACCGGCATCCCCACCCACGAGGAGCGCGACGACGTGCCCACCGGTGAGGTGTGGACCTATAAGAACACCATCCATATCCAAGGCGTGAACGGCGATGCCTCGGACACCGATACCTACCGCAGCTACAAGAAGTTTGAAAAGGGCGTGGCCGCAAAGAGCAGCGGCGACGAGACCGGTTATCTGACCGGCAGCAACAGCTTCGAGCTGAGCGACCTCAGCGGCAACAACCTCCACTACCAGCTGGTGCTGCAGACCTCCGCCGACGATAGGGACGAAATCACGGTTACCGACACCCTGCCGGAAAACGTCGGCTTCAAGGTGGATAATGTCAAGATCGCGCTGGATGAGGGCGACTTTGTAAAGATCAAGGATAAAAAAGTAGACTGGGCGACGGCAGAGTATGACGAAACGACCCGGCGGCTCACCATTAAAATCAGCAACTACAACAAGTCGGGGCAGGAGGAACACCGCATCCGCATCCAGTACAAAGTGAGCGTGAGCGACGATCCCAGCTGGAAGAACCCCTCGGTGGGCAAGCTGATCTACACCAACACCGCCACCTGGGGCGAGCTGACCGAGACCACCACCACCACCATCACCCGCGATGTGGAACAGGTGAAAAAGACCGGCTGGCAGGACCCCGGCAACGACCGGAAGCTGCACTATCAGGTGGTCATCAACCCGGCCGGCGAGGATCTGTCGGCCGGGCAGACCAGAGCGGAGAAGATCGAGCTGTGGGATAACATCAGCACCACCAATGGTGCCATCGCCACCGGCGATGTCAACTCGGTCAAGTTGTATTTTTACAATTACGACGAAACAGTCGGCGTGACCACCGGCGAAGAGGTGCCGCGCAACATGTACCGCATCCTGGAAGCGGACAAGAACGGCTGGCTCCATATGGAGATCCCCAATATGGCGGCCATGATCCTTGTGTATGACTGCAATGTGAAGGATGGCAGTGCTGCCGCCAGCTACCAGGTGAGCAACACCGTGACCCTGAGCAACGGCAGCAAATCCAGCGACAGCGGCATCACCTACCAGGCCAAGGCGGATGCAACGGCCACCACCGCACAGTTCGTGCTGCGCAAGAAGGACAGCTACTCCGGCGTGTCGCTGAAGGGCGCGGAGTTCACCATTTTCCAGTACGATACGGTAAGCGGGCAGTTCGTCCGGTGGACCGGCAACGGCACCCTGACCACGGACGAAAACGGTCAGGCCAGTCTGGCTGTGCTGGATAGTGAGACTGCAAGCTGCCTGAAACCGGACGTGCTGTATAAGCTCGTGGAGACCAAAGCACCCACGGACTATCAGCTGGATGCCACCCCGCACTACCTGCTGTTCCGCAAGAACGCCAGCGCGGAGAACGAGCAGCAGGCCTTTGCAAAGGCGACCGGCCAGGCCGATGGCACCACCATCTTGACCGTGAATGACGAGACGGTGGACCTGAACCGCAATGTGCAGGTGGGCAGCGACGCCGGCACCACCACTGCTGAGTACAGCAACGTGTACAGCAAGCTGACCGTCAGCAAGCTCTGGCTGGACCAGGATACCAAACAGCCGGTGGAACCGGCGGTGGACAGCATCCACATCAAAGTGTGGCGGTACACCGATGACCCCGCATACAAAACGCCGTTTGCCGAAGCCGACCTGACCGCAGACAACAACTGGACTAAGACCTGGTCCGGGAACGATCTGCCCCTGAAAGACCCTGTCAGCGGCAAGGCGTATCACTACCTGGTGGAGGAAGTGACCACCGGCAACTGGAACGTGTACATTGACAACAACGGCGTGCAGACCGGCAATATCACGGTGCAGAACTACGTTTACACCGGCTACGAGCTGCCGTCCACCGGCGGCATGGGCACGGCACCCTTCGGGGTGCTGGGCGGCGCACTGGCCGCTGCAGCAGCCCTGCTGCTGGTCCGCAAACGGAAACAGAACGAGGAGGAGTGAGCAGCCATGAAACAAAACAAAAACAACCGGTTTGCCGCTCTTCTGCTGGCGCTGTGCATGGCCGTGTGCTGTGCACTGCCCGCGCTGGCAGCCCCCGCGGCCAGCGCCAACATCGACCTGAGCCGCACCGGCAGCATGGACGTGACCCTGTACGACCACCAGAACGACGTCCCCCTGCGGGGCGGCGCACTCACCGTGTACAAGGTGGCGGACGTGGCCCGCACCAACGGCGACCTGCACTTTGTGTACACCGCCGACTTTACGGGCTGCGGCATCGCGCTGGGCGACCTGACGGACAGCACGCTGGCTTCCAGGCTGGAAGCCAAGCTGCCCGCCCGCGCCGCCGGCACCACCCATAAGATCAGCGAGCAGGGCATCGTCTCCTTTGATGCGCTGCCGCTGGGCCTGTACCTTGTGGTGCAGACCGAGAACTCCAAGGGCTACGAGGCCATCAATTCCTTCCTGGTGTCGCTGCCCATGGCGGACGAAAGCGGCTGGCGCTACACCGTGGACGCCACCCCCAAGGTGGGCGCGCCCACGCAGGAGGTGACCCCGCCCGAACCGGAAACTCCCAGCACGCCTTCGGAACCGGACAAACCGTCCGAGCCGGAGAAGCCCTCGGAACCGGACAAGCCCACCCAGCCCGGCACCCCGGATGAGCCGGACAACCCGGACATGCCGGTGGACCCCAACGACCCCAACCGCCCGGTGTCGCCCGGTACGCCGGATAACCCGGTGAACCCCGGCAACCCGGACAACCCCGTGGCCCCCGGCAACCCGGACAACCCCGTGGCTCCGGGCCGCCCGGACGGCAATGCACTGCCCCAGAGCGGCCAGCTGAACTGGCCCATCCCGTTCATGGCCTGCAGCGGCGTGCTGCTGTTTGCCGTCGGCTGGGTGCTGGACCGGAAGGAGACGCTGGCATGAACACAAAGCAGAAGATCGGCCGCGCCTGCATGATCGTGGGCATCCTGCTCATTCTGGGCGCGCTGGCCCTGCTGGGCTATAACCAGTGGGACGCCAACCGCGCCGACAAGGCTTCGCAGGACGCCCTGGGCAAGCTGGAAGAGACCCTGACCGAGACCATTGAGGACAAGACGAAGGACGAAGAGCCGGTGGTCCAGCCGGAGTTGGACCCGGAGCAGGAGATGACCGTCACCGACATCGACGGCTGGGGCTACATCGGCTATCTGTCCATCCCGTCCATCGGGCTGGAACTGCCCGTGATGAGCGAGTGGAGCTACGCCGGCCTCAAGGTGGCCCCGGGCCGTTACAGCGGCTCCACCTACGCCGACAACATGGTGGTCTGCGCCCACAACTACGCCAAGCATTTCAGCCCCATCAAGTGGCTGGCCCTGGGCAGCGAGGTGTACTTTACCGACATGGAGGGCCAGCGCTGGAGCTATGAGGTGTCCAACGTGGAGACCATCCAGCCCACGGATATCGACAAGATGATCACGGCCAGCGACGAGGACGCCTGGGACCTGACCCTGTTCACCTGCACCACCGGCGGCCGGGCCCGCTGTGCCGTGCGCTGCACCCGCACCGGTTACCCGGTCTTGGAGACCAGCGCGGCAGGGCGGATCACGGAGTAAGCAGGACGATTTGGAATTGCCTCCGCTTTGCTCTGGCAATATCAGCGGAAAATTATTTTTAAAGATATGCAATCCCGGAAAATCTGCGGATTTTCCGGGATTGTTTTTTCACGGATGGGCGTTAAGGAAAGTGGCCTGTTCTCTGGAAGGCAAACGATTTAGAATGCCCTCCGCTTTGCTCTGGGCATAAATCGCAGAAAAATTATTTTAGATTTTGCAAATCCGGCAGGGCTGCGGCCCCGCCGGATTTGCTTTTTCACGGGAGAGGGCGTTACGGGAAGTGGCATCGGCTGCTGTTGGCCTGTGGCCAAAGCGCAGCAAATCAAATGCCTTTTACGGCAACGCTCCTCACCGGGGAGCTGGCGCGCAGCGACTGAGGGGCGTTCCAATCGGTGGAAGCCGAAAATACGGTGAAAAGATCTTCACGCCGAACAGGCGTGAATCTTCAGTATTTTCGGGTGGAGCCTACTTCTTTGGGGTCTGAAAGGGGCGAGCAGCCCCTTTCTCGTTGCGGGGAGAGGGGTGTCCAGAGGGAGAGAGGGGGGAGTCGAAACACCCCTCTCTCCCTCTGGCCCAGCGGAGCGACCCCGGCGGCGATGCCGCTTGCAAAAGCCATCGGGCCTGCCCCACGCGATTGCACTCTGCATGAGAAACATTACAAAAAAGCACCCGCCATGCGGATGCACAGCGGGTGCCTTGAAGGGCTCTGCGGGGGTGCTCAGTGGGTGGTGCCCATGTCCACAGCCAGGTCGGCGTCGTTCTTCACAACGGCCTCCACGGCCTTCTCCAGGCCGCGGGCGATCTGGTGCAGGTCCATGCTGGGGGTGCCCAGGGGCTTGTTGACCACCTGCTCCATGGCGTAAGGCACATGGATGAAGCCGCCCCGGATGTTGGGGTACTTCCTGTCGATGAGGTACAGCAGGGTGTACATCAGGTAGTTGCACACATAGGAGCCTGCAGTGTAGGACAGGGCGGAGGGGATGCCTGCGTCCTTGATGTTCTGCACCATGGCCTTCACGGGCAGGGAAGTGAAGTAGGCGGTCTCGCCGTCCTCCTGGATGGTCACGTCGATGGGCTGATAACCGGCGTTGTCGGCGATGCGGCCGTCCATCAGGTTGATGGCCACCTTTTCCGGGGTGATGGCGGAGCGGCCGCCGGCCTGACCGATGCAGATGACCACATCAGGCTGGTTTGCCTGAATGGCAGCTTCCAGCACCTCACCGGCACGGATGAACTCGGTGGGCACTTCCTGCTTGACGATCTCGGCACCGGCGATGGTGTCGGGCAGCAGCTTTACCGCCTCAAAAGCGGGGTTGACGGTCTCGCCGCCAAAGGGGTCGAAACCAGTGAGCAGAATCTTCATAGTAAAAAGCCTCGATTCTCAGATATAAATGGACGGCTCCAGAACGGTGAGCTGTCCGTGATCCATGATCATGCGGTTGTCCACATAGATGCAGGGAGCGTGGGTGACCAGATCGTAATGGCCGGAAGCATCCTGCACACCGCCCAGCGCGATGTTGCGCCCGAACCCGATGTGGAAGGTGCCATAGGTGGATTCGTCCTCGATGTAGCAGTTGCCTGCACAGCGGGAGTGGGTGTTGAGCCCGATGCCGAACTCCGCCGCCACCACCATGTTCTCCGGGTCGTGGAAGCGGGCCAGAAATTGCTTGAGCCGCCTGCCGCTGGCATTGTTCTCGATCTCCACGATGCGGCCGCCGCGCAGCTCCACCCGCACGGGGCTGTCCACGATGCCGATATAGCCCATGGAGCCGTCCAGGATCAGGGTGCCGTTGGTGTCGCTCTCCACCGGTGCCACATACACTTCCACGCTGGCAGAGGAAAGGCCCTTGCCGTCGTGGCAGCAGCCGTTGAAGAAGCCGGGCACACGCCCCTCGATGTTGAAATCCAGGTTCGTGCCAAGCTCCGTGGTCACATGGATGTGGCTGGCGTTCTGGTAGCAGGCCATGATGATGCTGGCCATGATCCTGCTTTTGGGCAGGCTCATGTTCAGGAAGTCGTAGCTCAGCAGGGACTGCCCGTTGCTGGTGCTCAGCGGCAGCGACAAAAACCGGTTGCGGCGGGCGATGACCCGCTTGACGGCCCGTGTGGTGATGAGGGAATACTCGGCAGCACCGATCACGGCGTTGTAGGGGTCAAAGGCGTCCTCGCGGTCGTCGAAATACTGGCCCACCTGCTCGTGCAGGTCGTCCAGCATCAAAACATCCGCCACGCTGCCCACCGCCTGTGCGGCTTGCTGCATGGCTGCCACCTCGACAGCATACTTCTGGCTGGATACGATCAGGATGCGTTCGCCTGCACGGAGCCGGACCCAGTCGCGAATGATGATATCGGCTCCGTGCTGAATTGCCTGTTCCATTGAATCACTCGATCTAACAAAAAAATTACTTCAGGAGGATCATCATCACGATCTGGACCACCATCATGATGATGGCGACAGGAACCTGATTCTTGATGACGCCCATGGGCTTCTTCATATCCAGCAGTGCCACGGGCACGGTGTTGAAGTTTGCAGCCATGGGGGTGCACAGGGTGCCGCAGAAGCCGCAGGTCAAAGCCAGCATGCCGATGACCACCGGGTTTGCGCCGTGGGCCAGCACGAACGGGTAGCCGATGCCCACGGTCATCACGGTGATGGCGGCGTAGGCGTTGCCCATGATCATGGTGAACAGCATCATGCCGATGGCGTACACCACGATACCGGCGTTCACATTGCCCTCGGGGATGATGTGGCTGACCAGGTCAGAGATCACATCGCCGACACCGGCAGCGGTGAAGACGGAGCCAAGGCAGGCCAGCAGCATGGGCAGCATGGACAGGGGGCCCACGGTGGACAGCATGCGCTCGGAATCGTTCAGGAAGGTGGAGGGCTTGTTGTCGCGGTTCATGATCATCAGCAGGATGATGGCCACGAGAACGCCCAGAGCCACGCCGTTCAGGGCGGACAGGCCGATGCCCATGCCGGTGATGGCGCAGATGACGGCCAGCATGCCAATGCTCAGGGTGGGGACAAAGATCTTCATGCCGATCTTCTCATAGGTAGCCTCGGTCTCGGCCTTGGTGGCAGCAGAGACAGCGCCCTTCTTGACCTTCTTGAGGATGGCGGGGATGCACATCACCACCACCAGGATGCCGCTCACCAGAGAGGGCAGCCAGCGGCCCAGGGCAAGCACGACGCCCAGCACGGCCCAGAAGATAAAGGTGCCCACGGGTTCCGGGTTCTCCTTATCCTTCAGGTTCTTCACACCGCAGTAGATGCACAGCAGGCCGATGATAAAGTAGATGATCTCCATCACCTTGGTGGACAGGCTGTAATCAGCACTCATAAAAAAGCTCATTCTTCTGTCCTCCCTTACTTATAGTACTTCTGGATCATCTTGCGATCCTTGATCACATAGAATACGATGGCGACCACAGTGGCAATGATGCACACGGGAATCTCGATGGCAGCCAGCTGGGCCAGCTCCACCTCGATGCCCAGGCCGGCCAAAGTGCTCTGCACCAGCAGGCCGCCGGAGCCGCCCACGAACAGGACCTGACCGAAGAACCAGGTGATGTTCTCCATGCCGGAAGCCATGCCTTTCAGCTCCTCGACATGCTCCTCATTGGGCTCATAGCCCTGTGCCACAATGGCACCTTCGGCCATGGGCATGATGACGGGGCGCACGAAACCGGCCACGCCGCCAAAGCCCACGTTGAAGGCTGCAAAGATCGAGCGCATCACGCCGTAGATGCCGATGACCAGGCCGGAGGTGGCACCCTTGAACTTGCCGATCAGGGCAGCGGCTGCTTCACGCAGGCCGTTGCGCTCCAGCGTGCCGGTGACCAGCATCACGATGATGAAGATGGCCATGCTGCGGTTTGCCACAAAGGTGCTGCCCAGCGTTTCCAGCAGGGTGACCGGGCCCAGACCGCCAACCAGTGCAGTCACAACGGCTGCCACCAGAATGACCAGAATGGAGTCCAGCTTCAGTGCAAAGCCAGCGATGACGATGACAATGCCAAGTAGTTTCAGTAGTTCCATAATTGCCTTCCTTTATACTTATATTTTCCCGGCGCTGTGCTGGCGGTCCGCCTGTGGGTCAGCAGGCAGGCCGTCGGCACTACGCCGAAAAGTCCTGAGAAAATGCCTTACAGGCGGATAAACGCTGCCAGCAGCAGAGAAAAGCCTCCTGCCGTAAGCCACAGCGGCACCAGACGACGGCCCAGGTGAGCCCCGATATCGCAGTGCTCCAGCACCCCGGAGGCCTTCATGGGCACCACCGTGGTGGCTTTGGGCACGGCCTCTGGGCTGCCGTAGGGGTTGGTGGAGGTAAACTCACCAGTGCCGATCTCCCCGGGGCAGGCGTACACCCCAAACCAGGAGGACAGCAGCCCACCCTTGCCAGCGCTTGTCTTGCACACGCGCACCAGCTGCACCGTAAGGGCCTGGGCCTGCTTTTCTTCCACCAGCAGGTTGACCCGGACCATATTTACCAGATTCAGTATCGAGGAAATGGCGATGAGAGCGTCCAGGATCAGGACCAGGATCAATAACGAGTGCATGGGGCACACCTCCTGCAAACAGAGCAAGGGCTGCGGCAGCCCCTGGTGCTTTCGTAAGATGGAAATAGTATACCATAAAGTGGGACGAATTGTAAATGAAATATAGATAATCTGTCTAGTCTTCCTAAAAAAGGAAAAATCCCCTGTTTCCCAAAGGAAACAGGGGATTTGCGCCGTTTGGCAGAAATTACTTGTTGCGGATGTACTCATCCATGGCCTTGGCGGCAGCCTTGCCGGCGCCCATGGCCTTGATGACGGTGGCGGCACCGGTCACGGCATCGCCGCCGGCGTACACGCCGTCACGGCTGGTCTTGCCGTCGTCGCCCTCGGTGACGATGCAGCCGTGCTTGTTGGTCTCCAGACCCGGGGTGGTGGAGCGGATCAGCGGGTTGGGGCTGGTGCCCAGGCTCATGATCACGGTGTCCACGTCCAGCTCAAACTCGCTGCCCTTCTTCTCGATGGGGCGGCGGCGGCCGGAAGCATCGGGCTCGCCCAGCTCCATCTCCACGCAGGTGATGGACTTGACGAAGCCGTTCTCGTCCGGGTGGATCTCCACGGGGTTGCACAGGGTCTTGAAGATGATGCCCTCTTCCTCGGCGTGCTCCACCTCTTCCTTACGGGCGGGCAGCTCGGCCATGCCGCGGCGGTAGACGATGTACACGGTCTCGGCACCCAGACGCATGGCGCTGCGGGCAGCGTCCATGGCCACGTTGCCGCCGCCCACGACGGCGACCTTCTTGCCGGTGCGGATGGGGGTCTTGCTGGTGGGCAGGTAAGCCTTCATCAGGTTGGAGCGGGTCAGGAACTCGTTGGCGGAGTACACGCCCTTCAGGCTCTCGCCGGGGATGCCCATGAAGCGGGGCAGACCGGCACCGGAGCCTACGAACACGGCCTCGTAGCCGTACTCGTCCATCAGCTCGTCGATGGTGAGCACCTTGCCAATGACCATATTGCACTCAAAATCAACGCCCATCTTCTTCAGGCCGTCGATCTCCTGCTGCACGATGGCCTTGGGCAGACGGAACTCGGGGATGCCGTACATCAGCACGCCGCCGGCCACATGCAGGGCCTCGTACACGGTCACCTTGTAGCCCAGCTTGGCCAGGTCGCCTGCAGCGGTCAGGCCGGCAGGGCCTGCACCGATGATGGCCACCTTGTGGCCGTTCCACTCCGGAACGACGGGTGCGGTGTGCACGTTCTCCCGGTGCCAGTCGGCCACAAAGCGCTCCAGGCGGCCGATGCCCACGGGCTCGTTCTTGATGCCGCGGGTGCACTTGCCCTCGCACTGGCTCTCCTGCGGGCAGACACGGCCGCAGACAGCGGGCAGGGAAGAGGAGCGGTTGATGACCTGATAAGCGGCCTCAAAGTCGCCCTCGGCCACATGCGCGATGAACTCCGGGATGTCGATGCCCACCGGGCAGCCGGTCTGGCAGGGCTTGTTCTTGCAGTGGATGCAGCGCTTGGCCTCGTTGATGGCCATTTCTTCGGTGTAGCCCAGAGCAACTTCCTTGAAGTTCTTGTTGCGGACGTTGGGGTCCTGGGTGGGCATGGGGCACTTTTTGGGATCCATATTGAAAGCCATCTTACATTCCCTCCTGAGTCTTGAACAGATTGCAGGCTGCCTCACGGGCGTGTGCCTCAAACGGGCGGTACATGGTGCCGCGGGCCATGGCCTCGTCAAAGTCCACCAGGTCGCCGTCAAAGTCGGGGCCGTCCACGCAGGCAAACTTGGTCTGGCCGCCCACGGTCAGGCGGCAGCCGCCGCACATGCCGGTGCCGTCGATCATGATGGGGTTCATGGAAACGATGCTCTTCAGGCCGTGCTTCTGGCAGGTCTTGACCACGAACTTCATCATGATCAGCGGGCCGATGGTGATGACCAGATCGTACTGGTTGCCGGCTGCCACCAGCTCGTCCAGTGCGGCGGTGACCACACCCTTGGTGCCGTAGCTGCCGTCATCGGTCATGATGCGCAGCTCGTCGCTGCAGGCCTTGAACTCGTCCTCCAGGATCAGCAGATCCTTGTTGCGGAAGCCGATGACGCTGTGCACCACACAGCCCTGATCGTGCAGTTCCTTGGCAATGGGCAGGGCAATGGCGCAGCCCACGCCGCCGCCGACCACGCACACCTTCTTCAGGCCTTCCACCTCGGTGGCACGGCCCAGCGGGCCGACGAAATCATGGACGCTGTCGCCCACGTTCAGGCTGTTCAGCTCCATGGTGGTGCCGCCGACGATCTGGAAGATGATCTCCACGGTACCGGCCTCGCGGTCGTAACCGGCGACCGTGAGGGGGATGCGCTCGCTGTCCTCAAACGGGCGGACAATGATGAACTGACCCGGCTTTGCCTTCTTGGCGATCAGCGGGGCTTCAATGACCATCTTTGTCACGGTGGGGTTCAGCGCGACCTTTTCAGTGATCTTATACAT
>OGRR01002104.1_pt1 | contig 11232 bp, 8 predicted proteins | sample 1553511 | NCBI WGS metagenome assembly OGRR01 (sample SAMEA2580040, study PRJEB22360) | human gut metagenome | biome: human gut; feature: human-associated habitat; material: faeces | place: Denmark | collected 2008/2010 | reverse complement strand
CCACCAGCGACGCCCCGGAAGGGCCGGCGGGGACGACCCCCCCCAGCCACACCCTCCGTAGTCGTATCCAGGATCTGCACGTCGTCTGCCAGCTTATGGTCGCCCAGCATGGTGGCGTCTGCGCTCACCGTGCCGCTGATGGTCCGGTTTTCAATAGCGGTCACGTTCTCACCTTCCGGCGTCACGTCGATGCGCACCATCCAGCCGGCGGGGTAGTTCAGGCTTTTGTCCACATTCACGGTGCGGGTGATGCCGTCGGTGCACATCACTGCTACGCGCTGCAGCACGTCGGCACCGTTGTCCTCCACAAGGGAGCGGGTGGCCGTCTGCACCACGCCGTAGAACACGCTGTCGGCCTCTTCGCCGGTGACCACATCCGCCACCTCATTGTCCATGCCCAGCAGCAGGGTGACCACTTCGCCCACGCCGCCGCCGTTCAAGGACGAGATCTTGGACGCCACCGCCGAGCTGCCCAGCTGGTAGCTGGTACCGGCCACGGTCACCGCCGTGGGAGCGCTGGCGCTGGGCGAAACTGCTGTGATGCGACCTGCGGCGCGGCGGGTATAGATCCATACCGTCTGCAGACTCTCGCTGTAATAATACACATCGTATTTGTTCAGTTCGCCGGACTCCGACACCTTGTCGTTGCGGTACACGCTCACCGGTGCAAAGGGCAGCTGGGTGCCCTCCGACGCCACAAAGGGTCCCTTCAGGCTGCTGAGCAGCACCGTGGAGGTGTCCACCTGACCATTTGCCACGGTAAAGCCCAGGGTGCTGCCATAGGCTCCGCCGGAGGCCGTGTTGGCCGTGAGGGCGTTGTACAGCAGCATGGCGCAGTCCTCATAGTTCATGGTCTGGCCCTGTGCCCTGTTCAGCTGGCTGCGCAGGCCCAGTTCCTGAGCCTTGTTCAGCTGCGCCGCCGGGAAGGCACCGTTCAGATCTGTCATCTTGTAGCCCAGCAGCTTGAGCACGGCCGTGCAGGCTTCTTCCAGCGTGACGGCGTTGTCCGGGCGGAAGGTGCCGTCCGTGTAGCCGTTCATCCAGCCCTGCTGCACCGCAATGCGGATGTAGGGTGCCCACTGCGAAGAGCCGGGCACGTCCTTATACAGGGTGCCCACAGCCCCCTGGGAGGCTGCGCTCTCCCGGTACGCCGAGAACGCCACCAGCATGCGGGCAAAGGCCCCGCGGGTGACGGCGGCGTCCAGGCTGCCGGTCTGCCCGGCGTCCATACCGCCCAGCGTGATGGCCGTCTGCACGGCCGTGTTGCTGGCACTGCCCAGCGCAGCCGCCGGCATGGCCAGCATGGACACCGCCATGCTCACCGCCAGCAAAAGTGCGAGAAAACGTTTTTTCATAGGTATTCCCCTTTCTTCGGGCTCAGTCGTAGCGCAGCGCCTCGATGGGATTGAGACGTGCCGCGCGCCGGGCCGGCAGATAGCCGAACAGCACACCGATGCCCACCGAGATGCCAAAAGCCACCACGATGGAGTTGAACGACGGGCTCACCGTGATGGCGGTATCGCTCATGAACATGGGCAGCACCTTGTTGGCCGCCATGCTCACCGCATAGCCCAGTGCGATGCCCAGCGCACCGCCCAGCGCCGAGGTGGTGGCAGCTTCCACCACGAACTGCGCCAGAATGGTACGCTCCTTGGCACCCAGTGCCTTGCGGATGCCGATCTCACGGGTGCGCTCGGTCACCGACACCAGCATGATGTTCATGATGCCGATGCCGCCCACCAGCAGCGAGATGCTGGCAATGCCGGTAAGCACCACGATGACCATGTTGATCATCTTGTTCATTTCCTCCAGCCACTCGCTGGCGCTGTACACATAGTAGCCGTTTTCGGTCTTGAGGATCTTCTGCAGCTCCTCTTCCATCGTGGTTTTGGCCTCGTTGGCAAAGTTTTCGTCCGTCATCACAGCCGTGTAGTTATTCACCGCGCTCTGGCTGGAAAGCCGCATCACGGTGGTGTAGGGCAGGTAGACGCAGTCATCGTCGCTGCCTTGCTGCATGGTGGGGTTGCTGACCTTGGCCGCCAGCACGCCCACAATGCGGAACTTGTTGGCACCGATCTTGAGCGTCTGCCCCACACCGTTGCCGCCAAAAGCCACCCGGTTCAGGTAATCGCCAATGATGCAGACCTGCTTGTTGTCCTGCATATCCATGTACTGCAGGCCGCGTCCCTGTGCGATCTGGTAATTTTTCATTTCGGTGTAGTTCTCGTCCACACCGCTGATGTTGGACCAGCGGTAACTGGTGGTGCCGATCTTCAGCGTACCGCTGGCGTTTCCGCTGAATTCGATCTGGGGCGACACTGCCTTGATCAGGTCGGAGTGCCGCTGGCAGATGTCGTACATATCGTCCACCGGTACGGTGCGGGAGCCGTAGCCCCAAACCTGAATGCTCAGGGTGTTGGTGCCCAGCGCGGAAAAACTGTCCCGCATGCTCTTGGTCATACCGTTGCCCAGACCCACGATGACGATGACCGCCATCACACCGATGATGATGCCCAGCATGGTCAGAAAGGTGCGCAGCTTGTTGCTCCACACGTTCTGGATGGCCTGCCGGAAGGTTTCAAAGATCATGCCTGTTCCTCCTTTTCCGGCGTTTCGGGCAGCAGAGTGGGCTGCACCATGGCCTCCGGTGCGTGAGAGTCGCCGTCATACACCACCCGGCCGTCCTCCAGCCGGATGATGCGGTCGGCCTGCACGGCAATGGAGTTGTCGTGGGTGATCAGCACCACGGTATGTCCCTGCTTGTGCAGTTGCTGCAAAAGCCCCAGCACCTCGCGGCCGGTGTGGGAGTCCAGTGCACCGGTGGGCTCGTCGGCCAGGATCACCGGCGGGTTGCGCACCAGTGCCCGCGCAATGGACACACGCTGCTGCTGGCCGCCGGAAAGCTGGTTGGGCCGGTTTTTCAGTTTGTCGCCCAGGCCCACCTGCTCCAATACCTCACGGGCACGGGCGTGCCGCTCGGCGCGGGAGACGCCCGCGTACACCAGCGGCACCTCCACATTCTCCATCAGGTTCAGCCGGGGCAGCAGATTGTACTGCTGGAAGATGAAGCCCAGCATCTCGTTGCGGACCGAGGCCAGTTCGTTGCGGCTCATTTTGCCCACGTCCCGGCCGTTGAGCCGGTACACCCCGTGGGTAGGCACATCCAGACAGCCGATGATGTTCATGCAGGTGGACTTGCCGGAGCCGGACTGGCCCACGATGGCCACGAACTCGCCTTTGTCGATCTTCATGGTAATGTGGTCTGCGGCCTTTACCGTGGTGTCGCCCATCTGGTAATACTTGCAGACCTCTTCAAATTCGATCAGAGCGCTCATGCATTCCTCCGTGTCAGGTCAGGATCACGCCGTCGGCCTCGCCGATCACTTCGCCGTCATTTCCGGCGTCCACCGGCTCGTCAACGGCCGGTTCCTCGGTCACGGTGCTTTCTGCACCTTCCCCATCGGCCGTGCCGTCGGTGGTCTCGCCGCCCGTCGTGTCGGTGGTGCCATCGGTCATGTACTCATAGCCGCCGTTGTCGTAATAGGTATCGCTGCTCACCGAGCTGGGGTCGTAGCCCACGGTGTCCTGCGCGGTCAGGCCGCTGACAACCTGGGTGTAATCGCTGTCACTGACGCCCAGCTTGACCTTGACGTACACAAAGCCGTCCGGTGCGACCATGTCCGGGTCTGCGTTGACCGCACTGGGGGAATCCTGGGTCACCAGCACATAGCTGCCGCGCACCACGGCTGCGTTGGGCACCGCCAGTGCGTTCTTGGCCTGGGCCACCACGATCTCCGCGTTGGCGTTCATGCCGGGGCGCAGGCCGTCGGTCTCATCGATGCGCACGGTGACCGGGTAGGTGGTGGTGCCGCCGCTGGTGTCGCCCTTCATGGACACGCGGGTCACAACGCCCTCATAGGTCCTGTCCTGCACAGCGTCGGCGGTGACCTGCACGGTCTGCCCCACCGACAGGCTGCTGACCTGCAGCTCATCCACATTGATGGTCATTTCCAGGTAGCTCAGATCGTAGATGGTGCACAGGTCGCTGCCCGTGCTCAGGGCATCGCCCACCTTGGCGGCCTTTTCGATGATGGTGCCGCTGATGGGCGAGGTGATGGTGTAGTTGTTCATGGTGTCCTGGGTGCTCTGCATGGACAGCTCCGCACCGCGCAGGGTCTCAGAAGCGGACTGGATGGACTCGCTCAGGTCGTCACCGCTGATCTGCAGCACGATGTCGTCCTTGTTCACGCTGTCGCCCTCGCGTGCATGGATGGCGGTGACCGTACCGGCGGCCAGCGTCGTCAGGGTGCGCTCGGCCTGATACTGGAAGGTGGCCGCGCCGATGGAGCTCACGCCGTTCACGGTAGCGGTGGCCGCCTGGGCGGTGGTCAGGCCGCCTGCATTGCGCACCGAGATGGTCACGGTGCGGGTGAGCAGGTTACCGGTGCTCAGGGCATCGGTGCCGGTGATGGCGGTAATGGTGCCGGTCAGGGGCTCAAAGGTACCGTCCATCGTCACGTCCGCGCTCTGCCCCACCGAGAAACCGGCTGCGTCTGCCGCCGGGAACTCCAGTGCCAGTGTCATCTTGGAGTTGTCGCGGATCACGGCCACTTCCTGGCCGCTGGTCACCTCGTCGCCCTTGGCGACCTTCAGGCTGCTCACGACACCGGCCACTTCCGCGCGCACATACTGGCGGTCCACCGTCTTGTCGTAGTTGCGCTGGGCCTGCTGCAGGGTGATGCCCGCCTGCTCCACCTTGGTGGTAGCGTCGGAGGAGTCCACGGTGTAGAGCACATCGCCCTCTTCCACGTTGTCGCCTTCCTCAAAGCTGCAGGTCAGCACCTTGCCGGACACCAGCGACTTGACATTATAAGTATTCGCCGGCTTCAGGGTGCCGGTGCCGCTCAGGGCATTGACGAGGTCCCGCTGTTCCGGCGCGGTCTCCACATAGCTGGTATCCACGCTGGCAGGCTTGTCGGCCTTGGGCTTGAGCAGCCACACACCGCCCAGCACGGCCACGCAGGCCACCGGGGCCAGCCACTTCCAGTTCTTTTTCAGGAACCCGGCTGCTCCGGCACCGGCCGTTTTCCCCGTCTGCGGCGCTCCCGCAGCATTCTGCTCGGTTTTCTTTTTCATAGATCCTCCTAAAAATGAGCAGGCGGCACTCCCGCCTGCAGGCATCCGGTTTACGGTTCAGTTGATTGTAGTGTAGCGCATTTTTGGGCAATACACAAGCGTCCAAATTTCGTACATCCATCTTTTCAACAAAATTTAACAAAGCCGGGGCACACCCGCAGGCATACTCCGGCTTTTCCCGTTTTTCTTCGGTTTTATACGCGCACCATATCGGGGGTGATCTCTGCCAGACTGTGAGCGCCGCACATCTGCATGGTGTCGGCCAGTTCCCCGGCCAGCTTGTCGATGTAGCACTTCACGCCTTCCTCGCCGCCGCCGTACACGGCCGTGACAAAGGGGCGGCAGATCAGCACGCCATCGGCGCCCAGGGCCATTGCCTTGAACACATCCACACCGGTGCGGATGCCGCCGTCCACCAGGATCTTCACGCCGGTGCCCTTGAGGGCTGCAGCGATCTCCGGCAGGACTTCAGCGGTGGCGGGGCACTGGTCCAGCACACGGCCGCCGTGGTTGGACACCACGATGGCGGCGGCACCGGCCTCTCTGGCCTTCAAAGCACCCTTGACGGTCATCACGCCCTTGACGATGAAGGGCCGCTCGGCCAGCTTCACGATCTCGGCCAGCTCTTCCACACTCTTGCTGCCGGCCGGCGGGGTCATGTTCTTGAGGAAGGGCAGGCCTGCCGCATCCACGTCCATGGCCACGGCAAAGCAGCCGCTGGCCTTGGCCTGGGCCATCTTCTCCCGGATGGTGTCGATGTTCCAGGGCTTGATGGTGGGCACACCGCAGCCGCCCGCCGCACCGATGGCCTTGGTGGCCATCTCCATCACGGTGGGGTTGGTGCCGTCACCGGTAAAGGCGGCAATGCCGTTCTCGGCGCAGGCGCGTACCAGCACGTCGTTATAGGTCATATCGGTGTAGGTCTCGGAGTAGTGCAGGTTCACCGCACCCACCGGGCCTGCAAAGAAGGGGTATTTGAACTGCTTGCCAAACAGTTCAAGCGTGGTGTCCGGGGTGCCGCCCTCGCACAGGGTGTCCATGTTCACCCGGATGTCCGCCCACTTATTATAGTTGCGGATCGCCGTGTCGCCCACGCCCTTGGCACCGGGACCGGGGATCTGGTTTTTGCAGGCCACGCCGTTGCACACCGGGCAGGCCTTGCAGTATTTGCCGATGCACTCCCGCGCATTGGCCAGCACTTCAGCATAGTTCATACAGAGTCCATCCTCCTTGTTTTCCATTTTTGCGGCAGGAAATGCCCTGCTGCAGCACTCTCTGCCCCCATCATAGCCTTGTTTTGGCTCCCCGTCAAGGGTTCTGCACACCTTTTGCCCGCCTCTTGTCATTTTGCAGTACGATGGTACGTCATTTTAAAAAAAGTCTGATCTTTTTCAAAAAAATCCTTGACAAAACAGCTGGTTTCAGGTATTATAGTGGAGCGCCAAGGGCACCCGCCCAAAGGCAGAACAAAAGATGTGGAAAGATGGCTGAGTTGGTCTAAGGCGCACGACTGGAAATCGTGTAACGTGTCAAAAGCGTTCTGGGGTTCGAATCCCCATCTTTCCGCCAGAAACCTGAAACAGAGATGTTTCAGGTTTTTTGTTTTATTCCAAAACGCTGTCCTTGACAATCGCCCTGCGTTCCGCTATGCTGAAAAAAAGATTTTCCTGAAGGAGGAACATTTTATGGCTGCATCCAAAAAGAAACGCACCGGTGCCCGCGCTGCGGTCGTGGTGGTGCTGTGCCTTGTGCTGGTGTGCGTAGTGGCCGCCGCCGTCGCGCTGGGGCTGGTGAGCCGCCGCGTGAAGAGCTTTGCCGGCGGAGCCAGCTTTTCGCTGGACTACCAGATCACTTCCACCGCTGCCGAAGAGCCCGCTTTATATAGGGTGCTGGCGCAGTTCGGCGGCACCTCCGGCCGGGTGGACGGCCAATATACGCCGGAAGCCCTGCAGCTGGAGCTGTACCCGCAGGCCAGCGGCAGCAGCCAGCCCCTCACCCGCCTGTACATCAGCAAGGACGAGACGCTGTACGATGCCGGGCAGCTTTACCGCACCCTGCGCAGCAGCATCACCGACAACTATCCGCTGGCCGGTGTGCTGATCCCGGAATGGAATATGGGCAGCTACATCTCCCAGACCCAGCTGGCCAGCCTGCTGGGCGTGGATGATACCGCCACCAGTCTGCAGTCCATGAACGACTTCCAGCTGGACCTGAAAAAGATCAAAAAGGTGCAGCCGGAGAACGCCAAGGAGGGCTACCTCTACTTCCGGCTGGAAACCGACGACACTGCCGCCGATTCCCCCGTTTTGACGCTGGGCGTGGAAAAGAGCGGCCTGCTGCGGGCTGCCTCCCCCGCCGTGCACATTCTGCTGGACATCCCGGCCCACGGCATCCACACCGAGCTCACCGGCACCGTGACCCCGGCAGCTCCGACTCTGACCGCTCCCACCTCCCGCATGCAGGACAGCGACATTGCTTCGCTGGTGCAGCTGCGCCAGACTGTCGAGAGCGTGGTGCAGTTCGTGCAGGGCGCTGCTTCCGGCACGCAGAGCGCCTCCTGAACCTCCTTGATATGCAAAAACGGCAGACGCCTTGCAAAGCGTCTGCCGTTTTTTGATGCGTTTATCGGTCCAGGATGCGGCCGTCGGTGGAGATGGTCACCACCTGCCACGGCACGAACTTGCCGCTGTTTTTCAGGGCGGTCACGGCGGCATGTTCCAGCCCGCCGCAGCAGGGCACCTCCATGCGCAGCACCGTCACGCTCCGGATGTCGTTGTTGCGGAAGATCTCGGTCAGCTTTTCACTGTAGTCCACAGCATCCAGCTTGGGGCAGCCGATGAGGGTGATCTTGCCCTTCATGAACTCTTCGTGCACATTGGCGTAGGCGTAGGCGGTGCAGTCGGCTGCGATCAGGAGCTTTGCCCCGTCAAAATAGGGGGCGTTCACCGGCACCAGCTTGATCTGGCAGGGCCACTGGCGCAGCTGCGACGGCTGTGCTGCGGTGGGGGCAGCAGGTGCGCTTTCCTCCCGGCGGAACTGACGCATGGCGCTGCCCGGGCAGCCGTGGAAGGCCGGTTTTGCGGCCTGTGCCGCCTTTTTCTGCTTGTTTTCCAGCACGGCCTGCTCGTCGTAGGCGGCTGCCTCGCGCTCTTCAAAGGTGATGGCACCGGTGGGGCAGCCGGGCAGGCAGTCGCCAAAGCCGTCGCAGTAGTCGTCCCGCATCAGCTTGGCCTTGCCGTTCACAAGGCCGATGGCACCCTCGTGGCAGGCGGTGACGCAGGCCCCGCAGCCGTTGCATTTTTCTTCGTCTATATGAATGATTTTCCGGATCATAGAAAAGCCTCCTTGTGTTTGTGCTTTGAGTATACTATAATCAGGGCAGACCTTCGGTTGTTATAACCACGAAAGTGAGGCTTTTTTATGAGACCCGTTGCATCCCCGCTGTTTCAGGGCCTGTCGGCAGAGGAGTGGGCTGCACTGGAGCAGTCCGGCTGCCTGCGCACGAAGAGCTACCCCCGGCACGCCGTCATTTTTCATGCCGGAGCACAAGTGCATGCTCTGGGCGTGGTGCTGCGCGGCACCGTCCACATCGAAAATCTCGACCTGTGGGGCAGTAAGAGCATCCTGAGCAGCATTTCTGCCGGGCAGGCCTTTGCCGAGACCTACGCTCTGTGCGGCGACGTGATGATGGTGGACGCCGTGGCCGCCGAAGAGTGCGAAGTGCTGTTCGTGAACATTTCCGCCTTTTCCGGCGGCGCACCCGGCACGGTGCACGAAAAGCTGCTGCGCAACCTGCTCACGGTGTCCATGCGCAAAAACCTGAGCCTTTCGCAGCGCATCTTCTGCACCACCCCCAAGACCGTGCGGGGCCGTCTGCTGACCTACTTTTCCGCACAGGCCGCCCGCAGCGGCAGTCTGCAGTTCGAGATCCCGTTCAACCGGCAGCAGCTGGCCGACTACCTCAATCTGGACCGCAGCGCCCTCTCCAAGGAGCTGTGCAAGATGCGGGACGAGGGCCTGCTGACCTTTGAAAAGAACCGCTTTGCCCTGAACGAACTGCCGGAGTGAACCTCCCGCAAACGCAAGAAGCACCCGCCGGGTCCCACGATCCGACGGGTGCTTCTGGTTTTTACGGGTTCAGCCTTGCTCAATCTGCCTTTTTGGCAGGGGCCTTACGGGTGCGCTTGGGCTTTTCGGCCGGGGCGGCAGCTTCTGCGGCGGCTTCTGCCTTGGGTGCAGCCTTCTTCCGGGCAGTGGTCTTGCGGGGAGCCTTGGCGGGCTTCTCTGCTGCTTCCGCCTTTGCGGCGGGCTCCGCCTTCGGCTCTTCTGCCTTTTCGGCAGCGGGCTGGGCGGTCACAGCCGGTTCCACAGCGGCCTTTTTGGTGGTGCGAGGCTTGCGGGCGGCAGGCTTTTTGACCGGTGCCTTCTTCTCCCCTGCCGGGGCAACAGCCTCAGCGGCGGGTGCGGCTTCCACAGCAGGCTCGGCAGTCTTTTTAGCGGTGCGCTTTGCGCGGTCCTTCACCTCAGCGATGGTCCACAGCTGGTCGGCACCGGGCACTTCCTGCCAGATCTGCAGCACGGCACCTGCTTCGGCACCCATGCCCACGGTGTCCACGCACTTGCCGCCGGCCCAGGACGAGCGCAGGCGCACGGTGCCTTCCGGCGTGGGGCAGAGCTCCCACATCTGGGAGGTGCCGCCCACATCCTCCCACAGGTGCAGCCAGGTGCCGTTGGCGGTGCCAGTCATGGTCAGGTCCAGCAGCTTGCCGGAGGCGCGGTTGCGGATGCGGTACACACCCTCACCCACCCGGACAAAGCTCCACTCCTGTTCGGGCTTGTGGTCATACTTGCCCAGACGAACGGTGCCGCCGTCCTTGCTTGCTTCCACGGCCTGGATCACATTGCCGGTGTGAGCGGCAATGGTATAAAAACGATCGGCTTCGATCACGGTCTGTGCTACGGTTTTCATGCTTCAGTTCCTCCATCTGTCACGATGCCGGGCAGGGTCTGCCAACATCTTCCTGCCTAAATGATACCACATATCGTGATTTTCCACAAGTAATTCGACCTTTCTTTAGCAAATCATACAGAATCGCCGGTTCTTTCGGCGTCATTTTCGCCCCTTCGCACCGGTTTGCGAGCCGTTTTTTCACACGGTTCTCCTCTCGACTTTTTGCCGTACTTGCGTTATACTATGATGTTGCTGATTTCCGCCGTCCGCTTTTGGCGGCGGCTTTCCCTGCTCCATCCCATTCAAGGAGGCTTTTTATGACAAGCGATGACCGCAGTGCGCTGCAGTTTCGCCGGATGACCGAGACGCCCATCCCGCAACTGATCCTCAGCCTTGCTGCTCCCACCATTTTAAGTATGCTGATCACCAGCATCTACAATCTGGCCGACACCTTTTTTGTGGGCCAGATCTCCACCAGTGCGTCCGGTGCCGTGGGCGTTGTTTCCAGCCTGATGGCCATCATCCAGGCGCTGGGCTTTATGCTGGGCCACGGGGCCGGCACCATCATCAGCCGCAGCCTGGGCAGCCGCGACACCACCGCCGCCACCCGGTTTGCGTCCACCAGCTTTTTCACGGCTCTGGTGTTTGGCGTGGTGCTGGCCGTGGCGGGCCTTGGCACCCTGCCCCACTTCATGATGCTGCTGGGCAGCACCGAGACCATCCTGCCCCACGCCTGCGCCTACGCGCGGCCCATCCTCATTGCCGCCCCGCTGATGATCTCCAGCCTGGTGATGAACAACATCCTGCGCTATGAGGGCAAAGCCAGCTTTGCCATGATCGGTCTGGTCACCGGCGGCGTGCTGAACATCGCGCTGGACCCGCTGTTCATGTTCGTGTTCGGGCTGGGCACCGCCGGGGCCGGTATTGCCACCGCCCTGAGCCAGAGCATCAGCTTCTGCATCCTGCTGTCCATGTTCCTGCGGGGCAAAACGGTCAGCCAGTTCCGCCTTTCGGCCGTCACCCGCGAAGCCCGCGATTTCGGCCGCATCCTGCTGGGCGGTGCGCCCAGCTTTGGCCGTCAGGGCCTGAACAGCATCGGCGGCATGCTGCTGAACCTTGCCGCCCGCGGCTACGGCGACGCCGCC
>OGRR01002103.1_pt1 | contig 11237 bp, 7 predicted proteins | sample 1553511 | NCBI WGS metagenome assembly OGRR01 (sample SAMEA2580040, study PRJEB22360) | human gut metagenome | biome: human gut; feature: human-associated habitat; material: faeces | place: Denmark | collected 2008/2010 | reverse complement strand
TATATTGGGTTTAGTACATTGATGTTACAAATAGGGGCAACAATGGGGATTTTGGCAATTTTATTGATTTGTTACTTCATAAGTACATGGATTATTTTTAGGCGTTCTGTTAATCCATAGTGAGTGCAATTTATAGTGAACGCAGAAAAGTTTATGAATGTTGTCCGGCGGCATACCAGCTTTGAAGAACTTACCCCTACTCTGCTGCGGGAGTTTGTAGAGAAAATCGTTGTGCATGAGTGCAGCTATGACGAGAACAAGACCCGCAGACAGGACATTGAGATTTATTATTCTTTTGTTGGCAAGGTGGACTTGCCCGAATAACCGCCCGACCTATCCGACACAATGCGCAAGTAATTGACTTCTATATTCCCGACGTAAAGCTTGCCATTCAGGTATCGCCTCTATGTAAGAAATTTTCTCCTTCTTTTTATCATCTGCACTTTGTGTGTCTTTTTCTGAAATCGTATCCACGTGGAAATACTCCTTCCAATCTATGCAGCCTATGATACAGCACGTTCTGTTTCATCAGTCGGCCATGATTTTCTAAGGGCTGCATAAGAAATCAAAAAGTTTGCAAGCCAGCCTGCTGGTACAGCAAGCCAGACAAATGCAATACCAAACCGCGGTGCAAAAATCAGTGCGACCGATAAACGAATCGCAAGATTTACCATGTTCGCAATAAGGAATGGACGCATAATTCCAAGGCCACGAAGCACCCCATCTGTTGCCATCTTGATACCCATAAAGATAAAGAAATAACCAAGCCATCTCATATAATCACCAGACACCTGATATGCCAGGGCTGTTCCGTCTTTGCCCAGGAATAATGATGAGATCTGAGTATGCAGTGTTTCAATAACTATGAAAGCGAGAGCTGCAAAGCATGTATCTAATAACAATGCCGCACGATAGCCTTTTTTGATACGTGAGGTTTTATTTGCGCCAAGATTCTGGGAAACATATGGTGAAACTGCATTACCAATAGATACAAACATCAATGAAAAAACATTCTCTACTCTCATTGTTGCTGCGTAACCTGCAAGTGCCTGTGTACCAAAAGGATTTACAACTGCCTGTACAATCATCATGCCTATTGATACTGTAGACTGTTGAAGAACTGATGGAATGGCAATTCGAAGCATTAATTGTAACTCCTGTATGTCAAACCATCTATACCGGCACTTATACCGACGCATCCGGTAAAGAAAAATCAAAAACGAAAACACTGCGGAAACACCCTGTGCGATGAGCGTTGCAAGAGCTGCACCGAACACACCCAGTCCAAGATCCGCTACCATCCAAAGATCCATAAAAATATTCAATACAGATGAAAATATGAGAAGTCCTAACGGAATTTTTGATTCGCCGATTGATGTAAACATGGTAGATAGAATGTTATACATAAAAAGAAACGGAAATCCCACAAAATAGACTTGCAGATACAATACTGCTTCGTCCAGTATATCAGCAGGTGTCTGTAACAAGCTCATCATCAGGCGGGAAAACCCAAATCCAAATGCACCCAGGAGTATGCTTAAAATACAAAAGCTGATCAGTGATGTTGACACAATCGTTTTCATTTTACTGTAATTTCTGGCACCAAAATAGCGGCTCACAAGCACTCCCGCACCTACACCGGCACCAAGTGCCACACATATGAAAACATTCGTAAGTGCCGCACAGGCACCGACTGCTGCCAGTGCAGAAGAACCGACAAACTGACCGACGATAATCGAATCAGCCATATTATAGACTTGCTGAAAAAAGCTGCCAAGAATCATTGGCATCGCGAAAATAGTCAACGCTTTAAGAGGTTTATCTGTTATCAAATATTCATCTTTTGACATTCTTTTACTGCTCCTTCTAAAAAAAATCCCATTGCGAGATTGTATGCTTCATTATACATCATATAAAATCAGAAAACAAAAAACGGCTGCCAGCCTTGATTTTACTAGCTATACAACCGTTTTTCGTTTTCCAACTGTCAAAGATGGGAATATAGCATGGTTTCAGGAAAGTTGCAAGGGGACTTGTTCTATACTACTGTGATGCAATACCTAATTAATTTAGGGGAATCATTCTATTTGTTAGAATTCTCTTGTTCCAACAAATACTTCATATATTTTTTGGTATCTATATCCCTTTTTCATTTTTGTTGAGTCAGGAATAATTACATTTAAATCAACTAACTGATTAATAATTTTTGAAACAACATTTGGAGATACACCAGATAACTCTTGAATCTCTTTTTTAGTAAAAACAATCTGTTTCATGATAACCGGCATTATCTTATAAACAGAATTACCTTTTATTGCTTCAATAGTTTTCATGTCTTCTTTATATATTTCTTTGATTCTATCCAACTTGTAAATATATGCATTACACTGGTCAATAATGCATTGTAAGAAGAACTTAATATATCCGGATACATTTCCTCGTCTACATTCCATCAGATTTCTCTGATATGACGGTTTATATAACTCAAGTATCTCTGACATATACAAAATAGGTGTGCTTTGATCCAACATCGCCATTTGTACCGGTATCAAGGCTCTGCCAAGACGTCCGTTTCCATCCTTATACGCATGAATAGTTTCAAACTGCATATGTGATAAGGCAATATTTACCAACAACGGATCCTCAAATTCATCATTCATGTATTCATATAGATTTTTGAGCAATCCATATACCTCTTCAGGAATTGGCGGAACAAATGTTGCGGTATCAATGGTACATCCCCTTGGTCCGATCCAATTTTGTGTAGTTCTTATTTGACCTGGATTTCGCTGTGATCCACGGACACTATCCAGTATGATCCTATGCATTTCATTGACAAGCTCATAGCTGATCTTATTTCCCACCTGTAAATTTGAAGATGCATATTCTATTGTCTTTTTAAGATTTTGAATTTCTCTGCTATCATCCGTTATTTCCATGTACTTCAGGTAGTACATCTCATCTTGTGAAATCTGGGTACCCTCGATCTGTGTTGATTTATAACTTTCATTCAAAATAACAGAATCCAGGAAGAAACCTGCATCAAATTCCAAAGTGTTTAAAAGAGACTTATATTCCCCATACTTCACATTTGCTTCTGATATCAACATCAGCATTTCTTTATCAATTTTGTATTCTAAAGGCATTTTTTTTGCTTTATATGGCTCCATATCCACACACTCCTTTCATCTACAGTGAAATAATACTACTTTTCCAAAAGAAAATCACTGTTTTTTTTAAATTCAGCGTTTTTATTACTTTATTCACCGTCGACGAACATATGCCCTCTTATTGTTACATAAAAAAGTTTTTCTTAAACAATCTCTTTTTTCATCGCATTGTAACCGATCACGACTGTCCAGACATATGCACATGTTTTAGGGATTATCAGCATACCGATCATCGGAATGACATCCGCCCACAGCACAACCGGGATATAGAATGCAAAGCTTAAAACGATTGTCAGCCACATAAAACGGAAAGATCTGTCATTGTTCTCTTTTGCGCTTTTATAAAATAAAACAATGATCAGGATTCCCATCAGTGCAAACGGAATATTACGGTAAATACCCCAGGAAAGTGGAGCTGATGCACTAAGCCAGTTATTCTGTGGCATCATACACAAAATAATTCTTAATCCTGCAAGACCGTAAACAGCTACTGTCGCTGCATTATGACCTTTGATCTGATAGCGTTCACGCCAGATGTGATAAAGTACAACGTAAAAGACTGTCATCGTTACAGATGTGATCCATTTGCCCAGTCCTAACGGTACAGTAAAGTTCTCAAGACCTGTTGTACAAAGCGCCAGCGCACGTGGAACCAGATGGAATGCATCTCCACTTCCCAAAAGAACTGCCATAATTCCAAACATAGTAAACTGGCGGTTTCCTTTGCTCTTTCTGATCATTAAAATTCCAATCGTGATTACCGAGATTAAATATACGGTGTCAAATAAAGTTTCTACAATTGCCTGCATGATAAATTTCCTTTCTTATTTTAAAATTTTATATTGAATTACGTTGCACTGCGAAAACAGTCTCAACCTAATTGCAAACATTTAAAAATTACGATATATGAACACTGTTCATTTTGGTTCAAAAATTTTCCCACTTTCAAAGTGGGAGAATTTCCGTTACTGATCACACACAATGTGAACAATAACTGCTTTTAATATAATGTTTTGTTGATAAGCATCAACACAGAGGACGGATCATAATCCTCGCGGATCACTGATACCAGCATGAGGGAAAACAGGATTTCTGCAAACTGCCTTTCTGTAAAATTCTCATCAAATACGCCCGGACGGATCTCAGGGTCATTTTTTAAAACTTCACATAGCCCATTTAAAATATGTTCCCATGTGCGCATCATCCTTTTCTTTCCATCATCCTTCCCTTCCTTCATGAAACCAAAGGAATGTAAAGAGAAAAATCCCGGAAACCGCTTATTGCCATATTTGAACCGTTCATAAATCCATGAAATGCAAGTTGTAACATCATGAAATACCTGCTCGTCTTCCGGATGAAAAAAGATTTCCTGCCAGACACTCTCAATGGTAGCACCAAGCAGCTCTGCCTTGGATTCGTAGTAATTATAAATCGTGCCGGCTGAAACGGAACATTTCGCTGCAACTGATCTTATGCTTACAGCCGCCCATCCGTTTTCTTTGATCAGCTCCCTGCTGGCAGCCAATATATCTTCTTTTGAAGTAGCAAGACGATTCATGATTTCCCCCTTTGACATTCCGTCATTTCTTTTATTGTTCATATCTGAACGCTGTTCATGTTGAAAATATACACCGTTCATGTTGATTTGTCAATCATTTATTTCTGAGGTCATCACTCAAAATCTCTGGTAATATTCGTAAGCCATTTATTTCTGAAATAGTGAATAAATACCACAGGCATTTTTTCAAACTCGTCCAGTGTCATGACAAAGTATACCCAGACAGGCGGCAGTTTGAAAACATATGCTGCAAGGAAGGTAAGTGGGACTGCAACAAGCCACATAAATATGGTATCTACGATCATTCCAAATCTGGCATCACCGCCACCCCTGAAGCAGCCGCATATAAGACAGGTGTTAATACCTTCGCCTACAAAACGCCAGGTTGTCATAATGATAAAAATGCCAAGATAATAAATAGCCGTCTCTGTTAATTTATCCCGGTAAAAATCCAGTATCATAGGGCGGATCGCCAGAATAACGGCACACCCAATCAGACTGACAATAAATGTTATTCCCAGCATTCGTTTCCCGTATTCTCTTGCTGTATCAATGCGGTCTTTCCCAAGCTCCTGGCTGACAATGATCGTGGTAGCGTTGGCAAAACCACGGCAGGCGATAGCACCGATATTTACCACCATAACAGCAACGGCATTTGCTGCAACCATATCATCTCCAATATGACCAAGAATTGCAGCAAACGCTGAATTGGCAAAGCTCCAGACAACGTCATTTATCACCGCCGGAGTGGCAATTTTTATAAAGTCCTGTAACAGAATATCTGATTTTGCAAAGAAGTATTTTATTCTGAATCTGACGTCTGAACTGCGCAATGAATAAATCAGACAGATCAGCACTTCTGAGATTCTGGCGATCACAGTACCAAGTGCTACACCGGTAACACCGAGCTTTGGAAGACCAAACAATCCAAAAATAAAGGATGCATTACAAAATACATTCACACAAAGCGAAACAATATACGTAACCGACGGCAGCATGATTTTTCCGATGCTTCGGAGCGCACTCATAAAAATCTGTGAAAATCCCATGAATACAAATGAAAATGAAATCACCTTCAGATACTCACTTCCTGTAGCGATCGTCTCAGGACTGTTTGTAAAAATCTTCATAATTGCCGTTGGCATAGTGAAGGAGATAACAAAAAATATAAGAGAGATAATCAGGGAGATCCGTTCTGCAAGACCCAGAATCTTCTCTACCGTCTTTTTATCACCTTTTCCCCAGTACTGAGCACATAAAACCGAAGTACCTGTTGCCATACCATAATATAAACAGAAAAGAATAAACGTATACTGGTTAGCAAGCGATGAAGCCGACATGGCAGTCTGGCTCACGTATCCAAGCATTACCGTGTCAGCAATGTTTACCAATGTTCCGATCAGATTTTGGAGCATAATCGGAAATGCTAGTGTCGATGCATACTTTAAGAAATCTTTTTTACTTAACATACAGTAGTTCTTCCTTAGTTCTTAGTATTAATATATGTCAATTGACTGACCATACGATTATACTGTCTGCAAATAATATATGCAAGCAGGAGTTATTCGACGCTTTTTAATGATTCGATCATATCTATTTTTTTCATTTTCCAATGCATCACGATATTCACAATAATGGAAAAACCGATTGTAAGTAAAATACTATAGATATAACTTTTTGTATAAATCTGCCGGCCAAACATCATGATATCAAGTTCTGCTGTTAAGATGACAAACCGATGCAGCCATATTCCAAAGAAAATACCAAAAATTGTACCGAGCACTGTCAGCATAATATTTTCCCTGAATACATACATTGATATTTCCCCATCATAAAAGCCAAGCACTTTCAGCGTCGCCAGCTCCCTCTGACGCTCACTGATGTTAATGTTATTTAAATTGTATAAAACAATAAATGCAAGCAGTCCTGCAGACACAACAAGTACATAGGTAACAATATTCATACTTGTGATCATTGATTCTATCCGGTCTGATATTGTACGCGTAAATGTGATTCCTGACACTGCATTGTTATCAAGATATTTTGCCGAAAAATCATTTTCATAAGAAATATCTTCCGGGTCTTTATTTACGACAAATATTTCATCATACTCAATATCTTTCCCAAATAATGACTGGTAGCATTCCGGTGTCATATAAACATAATGGTAATAATAATTTTCCGCAATGTGCATTACCTTAACAGGTTTATAATTTAAGCTTGAAACCTCAAGATAAATATCGTCACCCTCGGATACATCCAGCAAAGTTGCCAGCTTTTCTGAAATGACCACACCTTCATCATCTAACGTGTATTTTTGCCCGGATATACGATTCTGCAAAGATACAAATTCATCTAACTCATCCGCGTCGGATGGGATGAACAAATACGTGCTTTGCTTCTTTTCTCCATTGGCTCCACAACATGCATCAATCGTAGATTCATGACTGAGCATAGCTGCCTTTGTTGTCGGCTCCTTAAGAACACTGTCTAAAACTTCCTGTTTCTCTTCATCCGTATCCGCATCGGCCAGTGTCATCTTAACCTGGTATGTATGAATGAAATTATATTGCCTGTCTCCGATCGTCATGATGGAATCTTTTACACCAAATCCAACAAGCAGTAATCCCATACAACCGCCAATGCCAAGTACAGTCATAAACAAACGTTTCTTGTATCGGAACAGATTTCTCACTGCCGCTTTATTGGAAAAATTAAGATGTTTCCATATAAATGTAATTCTCTCCAGAAAAACCCGTTTTCCGATCTTAGGTGCAGCCGGTCTCATCAATTCCGCCGGTGCAGCAAGAAGTTCTTTATAGCATGCCGCAAGCGTGGCAGCCGTGGTACTGACAACCGCAGCGATCATTGAAATCAGAGAATATTTTAAATGGATCGGTGTCACAAAATCTGTCAATGTAACATATGCGATCTTATAGGCATTCATAATGACTGCCGGAAAAATAATCTGTCCGATCAAAGTACCGATCGTGCCGCCTAACATCGTAGCAAGAAATGCATACATGACGTATTTTGCTGCAATACTGGATTTCCTATATCCCAACGCTTTCAGTGTACCGATCTGAACACGTTCTTCTTCCACCATTCTCGTCATCGTTGTCAGACTGACGAGTGCTGCCACAAGGAAAAATATAACCGGAAAAACATTTCCAATATTTCCTATACGTTCTGAATCCTGGGCATATGCAACACAGGTAGTGATATAATTACGGTCGAGTACATACCACTCTGGTACATCAACATCAGCAAGATCTGCTTTCGCCTGGATAATGTCAGCCTTCGCATCTTCAAGCTTTTGATGATTTTCTTCATATTCGGCATCATATTCAGCCTGACCATCTGTCAGCTTTTGTTCGTTTTCTTTGATCTCATTTTTTGCATCTGCCAGTTTCTTCTCATTTTTATTTATCTCTGACTGTGCATCATTTAATTTTTTCTCATTTTCTGCGATTTCGGCTTTCGCTGAATCTAAGGAGGCTTCATTTTCTGCAATAGTGTTTTGTGCAGAAGCTAATTCCTGCTCTTTCGCCGCAATGGTTTGTTTTGACTCGGTTAATACCTGTTTTTGTGCATTAAGCTTCGCCTGATTTGCATTTAATTCTGACAGGTTGTCTTCATATGCCGACATACCTGCCGTGTAGTCTGCCATGCCGCTGTCGTATGTTTTTTTCAATGCAGCAAGCTCTGCCCATTTTGCATCTAATGCCTTTTTTCCTTCTTCATAAGCCGCTTCATTTTGTAAAAGCAATGCTTCGTTTTGATCAAATTCAGCAATACCGGTCTGCATCGCATCTCTTTGTGTGATCAGAGCCTGCATCTGAGTATTTAATGTCTGCCAGTCTTCGCTGCCCTCAACAAGAAGATCCATCTGTGTCTGCAGATCATTTATTTGTGAATCCATTGTTGCGACAAGCGTTCTGTAACCATCGATCTGCCCACGGTTCGCTTCAAGTTCTGTTCTTGCCTGTTTTAAATCCTCACCGGAAGCATCCAGTTCCGTCTGACTGGCATTTAAAGCATTTTCCATCTGCTCAATCCCTGATTTTAATGTTTCTAATCCGGTTTTTGCATCTGCAAGCTGCCCTGCAGCACTCTCAAGCTGCTTTCTTCCATTGTCTAATTCTGTATTATACGCTGCGATAGAAGCCTCACCATCTGAAATCTGCTGCTTCGCCTGATTGATCTGATTCTGTCCATCTGCAAGCTGTGTTTTTGCGTCTGCCAGTTCCTTTTCACCGTCAGCAACTTTATCCTTAGCTGCATCAAGCTCCTTTTTCCCATCACTGACCTGCGTTTTTGCATCTGCAAGCTTCTCCTGACCTTCTGAGACTTCCTTCTTAGCATCTGCAAGCTGTTCCCATCCGTCCTCTAATTCTTCTTTTGCATCTGCTAACTTCTTTTCACCATCAGAAACTTCGGTCTCAGCTTCAGCTATCGCATCCTGTGCCTCACTTACAACTTCGGCATAACGTATCTCGCATTGATCCCCTGCAATATCTTTGATTTCCTGTGTCACTTCATCAACAGCATCTTCATAGGCATCACTATAACAGTCCAATGCTCCCGCACCATCAACAAGAACGTCGATTTCCGTAAATGCTTCAAGCGTAAAATTATCTTTTGGAATAACCAGAAATCCGGACATGGAACCATTACCGATCGTGCTGGAGTCCCTTGTCAGATCAAGATAATATGATGTTTTTCCAAAGCCCGTGATCGTATATGTCTGCGTATTGACAATATCTTCAATTGCTTTGTCATCTCCGGAGCTGATCGTGATCTTATCTCCGATTTTATACCCATAATTTTGTTCCAAAAGCCAGTCTGCCAGACATTCTCCGGATTCCTTCGGCATCCTGCCTTCTGTCACAGTAATTTTATTCATATCCGTTGTTTCTGACATTAGTTTGATCACATGCTGCTTTTCATCTTTCTCCGTCAGAACATCATATGTATATACAGGTATCGCTGATTCTACACCTTCAATTGCAGAAATTGCGGTAACATCATCTTCCGTTAATCCTAATGTAGACAGCACTCTGATATCCATTAACTTACTGTCGTCAAAAAAGATATCCGCTGATTCCTGCATATCCGGTTCTGCTGCTTTCACCCCTGCAAAAAAAGCAGTCCCCAGCATAACGATCAGGCAAATAGATATGAATCGATTGTATGTCTTTTTTATGGACATAAAAAATTCTTTGGTCAGTGCTTTCTTTTTCATAGCAGTCACCTACCATTCAATCTGTTCAACCGGTGTTGGCTCACTGTTTCGTGTAATATTCCTTACCTGTCCATTTTTAAAGCGGATTACCTGATCTGCCATCGGTGCAATTGCCATATTATGAGTAATTACAACAACTGTCATCCCTTTTTGTCTGCATGTATCCTGAAGTAATTTTAAAATGGCTTTACCTGTCTGATAGTCCAATGCTCCTGTCGGTTCATCACACAAAAGAAGTTTCGGATTCTTTGCAAGTGCCCTTGCAATAGCAACACGCTGCTGTTCCCCTCCGGATAACTGTGCAGGGAAATTCAACATTCTGTCTTGTAATCCGACATCCGTTAAAACTTCTCTTGCATCCAGCGGATCTTTGCATATCTGCAATGCCAGCTCAACATTCTCAAGTGCAGTCAGATTTTGAACAAGATTATAAAACTGAAATACAAACCCTATGTCATCTCTTCTGTATGATGTCAGCTGCCTGCTATTAAACGAGCTGATATCAACACCGTCAACGATAACGTGTCCGCTTGTAGCCTTGTCCATTCCCCCAAGAATATTCAATACAGTTGTTTTTCCGGCACCACTTGGTCCGACAACGACCACAAATTCGCCTTCGTTTATTTCAAAATCCACGCCATCTACAGCATGAATTTCGACTTCTCCCATATGATAGGTTTTTTTCACATTCTGAAACTCTACTAATCTACCCATACGTCTACCTCTGTATATAGTATATTTTGACAGTTTCCTTATATATTCAATAATACCATCTTTTTCAGGTTTATATATAAATAAAAAATAAAGTTTGTCTAAATATATTATATTCGTTTTTTTCTACATACGATCCTGCAGCTATGTATCATTTATTCTTCGCACAGGCTGCACATGGTAGTCAATCTGTTTTGCAGGTTTGTGAACCGTATCCAAGCATTACCTTGTCAGCAAATAATATACGCAGGCAGGAATCATTCTTAAAGTACGATCACTGCGGCATCAAGCCCCTCAACTTTTCCATCAAACGGCTCATCTCGAAGTAAATTATATTTTCCCTCATACTCACTAAAGTTCTTTGCATTACTGCTACAATTAAAAATCAAGGCAATTGTCTCTTCGACATTTTTCCTGATCAGGACAATTGTTTCTTCCTCATCCTTTGTAATTGACCCTATCAGTTCGCCTTCTGAAATGCACGCATGTTTTTTTCGAATCCAAAGCAGCTGTTTATACCATTCATACATCTCTTTGTCCTGATATTCTTCAT
>OGRR01002097.1_pt1 | contig 11252 bp, 6 predicted proteins | sample 1553511 | NCBI WGS metagenome assembly OGRR01 (sample SAMEA2580040, study PRJEB22360) | human gut metagenome | biome: human gut; feature: human-associated habitat; material: faeces | place: Denmark | collected 2008/2010 | reverse complement strand
CCTGCCGTCCGCGTACACCGCGGCTTTCCAGATCGTTGGCAATGGCGCGGAGACCGAGGTCTCCGGCAGCGTAGCGCTCGAACACCTCACGGACGACGGCGGCTTCCGGCTCGACAATCTCCAATCGCCCGTCAACCTTGTTGTACCCGAACAGATTGTTCTGACCGAGTAGCACGCTGTTCTCCTGTGCACGCTTAAAGCCAAAGCGCGTGCGCTCGGACAGCTTGCGCACCTCATCCTGTGCGATGGAGGACATGATGGTGAGCCGCAGTTCGGCATCCTTGTCAAAGGTGTTGATGTTGTCGTTTTGAAAGTACACACCGACACCGCAGCGCAGCAGCTCGCGCGTGTAGCGCAGGCTGTCGAGTGTATTTCTGGCGAAACGGCTGATCTCCTTGGTGACGATGAGGTCAAAGCGGCCGCATTTCGCGTCCTCGATCATCTGGAGAAACTGCTCGCGTCCTTCGACCGACGTGCCGCTGATACCCTCATCGACGTAGCCGCCGGCGAACGTCCAGTGCGGATTTGCGGCGATGTAGTCCTCAAAATAGCGTTTCTGGTTGCCGAGACTGTTGATCTGCTCGTCTTTGTCGGTCGAAACGCGGGCATAGTACGCCACAGCAAGCTCGGTATCGAAGATGCTGCGGCCCTGCGCCTGCATTTCGTCCAGTCTGCGGACGTCCATCGGGCGGCCTCCTTACGGCGTGCTGTGCAGCCGGGTCAGCTTGTCCGTCTGCACATGGCGGACAAAATCGTGCTCGTCGCGGGTGATGCAGCCGCTCTTCAGCATTTCGTCGTTGAGCGCAAGAATCTGGTAGATCTGTGCACACTGAAAGTTGTTGGTCATGGAAATTCCTCCTTCTGGTAGTTAGGATTGCCGTGATGCGGGCGGTTTAATCATTCATACAGATAAATATTATATCAATGACAGGCGTGGTTGATACGCTTATCGAAAGTACTTCGTGATACCCTTCCACACCTTGTTCGGCTCGCGCAGAACCTTTTTCAGTGCTTTCAGACGTTTTTTACCGCGGGAAATGGTTTCAGGGTCGCGGCTGCTGTGGATAAGGTTTTTCACCACATACTCGTCCGACGGCGCGTAGAGCAGTACGGCGCGAGCTTTCTTTCCGTCGCGTCCGGCGCGGCCGATTTCCTGCGTGTACGCGTCAATGCCGATGGGCAGTCCGGCGTGCACGACCAGACGCACGTCGGGACGGTCAATGCCCAGACCGAAGGCGTTCGTAGCTACGATGATCGGGTGCTTTTTCGTCAGAAAGTAGTCCTGCACGTGGGCGCGTTTGCAGCGTTTCATTTTGCCGTAATAAGCCTTCACTGGATAGTCACGAGAACGCAGCCATTTGGTGGTGCGCTTGACATCCTTGACGCGTGGGCAGTAGATGATCGTGGCACCGTGCTTGCGGTACTTACGCAGTACATTGTCCAGCATGATGAGCCGCGCGTTCTGCAGTTTGCGGGTCTTTTCGGTCTTATCGCGGATGGTAATCTTCTTGACATAGATTTTGATATTTTTCCGACGAATCGGAAACGGCAGGCGCTTGGGATCGTGCATGCACAGCCGCTCGGCGATGTAGTTGAGGTCGGAGCACGTGGCGGTCGCGGTGAACGCCAGCACCTGCGGGTGCTTGGGCAGCGACTCGATGAACGGCCCGATACGGCGGTAATCCTTGCGAAAGGCGTGCTCGACCTGCGGCAGAATATGCGCCTCGTCAACGACCACGCGGCGCACATGCGCGGCGGCAAGTGTGGTGCACACATCCTCGCGGCGGAGCTGCTCCGGCGCAAGGTAGAGGAGACCGCCGTTCGCGGTAAAGTCGCGCAGAATGGCGGCGTGAGCGAACGTGCTGAGATCGGAGTTGAGCAGAGCGGAGCGCACGCCTCTGCGCTCGAGCGCCTGCACCTGATCGCGCTGCAGCGCGCGCAAGGGCGAGAAAACAAGCGTGAGCGAACCCGGCTCATCGAGCAGTGCAGGCAGCTGGTACAGTAATGACTTTCCGCCGCCGGTTCGCAGCCGAACGAGGACATCACGTCCGGCAAGAATCGGCGTCAGTGCACGTTCCTGTTCATCGCGCAGATGTTCGATACCGAATGTCTGCAGTGCAGGATATATATCTTTATTATACATTATTGTCCTCCTCGTTTCCCGCCGGAATGGATGGAATGCTGGAATTTATGAACTTTTTCGTTGGGATTGCAAGATAGCGTCTGCCAGCCCCCTCAGTGTTGATTTTGACCTTTTCAGACGTGCAGAGCGAACGGTCCTTCAATGCCTGTACAACATCTTCGACAAGCTCGGGACCGACTCCGGCACGCTGCAGCAGACCAGCGAAGCGGTCGGGATGATAGACTAGCAGCGGCTCGTTCTGATACGTGTATTCGAACGCCGTTGTCTCAGCAAGTTCCTCGAGTGACTGCGGCCGCGGATGGATCGCGTCCTTGTAATGCTCCGGCTCGAGCAGGAAGGCAACACCCTTATCGATTGTTTCTGCGCGGGAAAGCTGTGCCTCTTTTGCGACGCGCTCAGCCTCGCCGGAGATGCGGTCGAATGCAGCACGGCTGTTTTCATTGGTCAGCAGAGCGTGGCGGATAAACTGCCGTGCAATGGTAATCCAGCGCTTCGGAAGATTCAGCCGGTAGGCGTGTGGATTGCCGGCAAGATCATCAATGGCCTCGTTGAGCGTGCCTGCTGCTCCAGAAATGCAGCACAGCAGCTTGGCAGCCGCCAGGCGAAGGCAGTCTGCGTCGGACTCGCGCAGAGCGTTTACCTGTTTGGGCACAGTGACGGTGTACGCATACGCCGCCGGAAAGGTACGCGTGGAGATGACGATGGGGAACGCGGCAAACGGGCGTGCCTCGGCGTTGCTGGTAAGCAGCTGAATGCGCGAATGCTGTTCGATCGTGTCGATCAGCAGCTTGCGCGGTGCGTCTCCGATCGGCTCGAGCAGGACAAGACGCCCGCTTGCAGCGGGGCTGTACACCGGCGGCTGGCTGTTTTCGAGGCGCAGCGTAAGTGGGCGCTCGAACGGCGCAGAAGGCGAACGCAACAGATCAACAGTGTGAAAGTGATCTTCGAGGTTTTCACGAACCGAAAGCGCTTGCGCGTTCGGTAGCGCGAAAACCATAAGGAAATTCGGGACGCTTTCCAGTGTCGATTCGCTCCACACACCTGCGAGCAGTACAGCCTCGAGAACCGGCAGGGCAAGCGGGGCGTTCTGCAGCAGCTCGATGAATCGGGATTCGTCGAAAGCACCGAGCAACTTGGCAGCGTGCGTGTTGCTGAGAATATCGGCAAAAAGTGTCTTTTCCGTCGAAAAATCTTTCTCAATGTACGCACGATTGCGGGATAAGGTGTCGCACATTTCGTACACAATGTCAACCTCACGGTCGCTGAGGTCAAGGCCGGGAAAGCGCGGTTTCTTGTCCCAAGCGGTCGTGCGGACGGCATAGGTGAAGCGAATGTCTGACTGATAAATCGCTACGATTTTCCAGCGTGTATGTACATCGGCGGACGAAATGCCGACCGCGCCGACCTGCTCGGCAAGGAAGGGTACGCGCAGGTCGCTGGCGATCACAGCACCGCGGTTCGTGATGAAGTAATCGCTCGCGTCGACACGATCGCAGAGCTTTGCAGGAAATGCGTCGTTGTCGGGCCAAATTTTTTCAAGCAGGACGACAGCGTCAGCCGCATGCGCGGCAAGGGTACGGATAAGCTCTTCTTTGTTCATAATTTTGCTCCTTTTGCGTGTAAAGATGGGTGCGAAAAGTACTTTTCGTTTGACTTCGAGAAGAGTTTAGCAAACAAAATGTAATACGTCGATAAACGTGATTCAAAAGAAAAACGAAATATTATTAGAATATAAATACGATATATTTGCTTAAAATGAATGAAATAAGAACCTTTTCTGGATAATGCGTTTCGAAAAAACACAGGTGGAACGAAAAATTACGCAAAAATATTTTTTATGGCAAAAAAAACGCCGTAGGCGGAAGATGCTTTCCGTCTGCGGCGACATTCTATATTAGTGGGAGGTGCGTTACGTGTTGTGCTTGGGGAGGTGGAGATTATCCTTCAAAAATTGTTGGTAACCATCGGAAGTGCCCTGCTGGAGCTGCTCCCAGTAAGCGATACCTTTTTTGGCGATTTCTTCACGCTCCTCTTGGGAAGAAAGATTACAGCGAACTGTGGTTTGATATTTTAAGCGAGATTGGAAATCTATATCGCTGGCGTGGATTAAAGCAGCTAGTTGCTCCAAAGGCCAAAACCATCTCATCGTGTCTCTGAGAAGGGGAAAGTCGTTGGCGGAAAAATCGATGGGAAATGCGATCGGCGTTTTGCTTTCACGCTGATCTACTGCAGAGGTATGCAGCAGCTTATGTGCCCAACGCCAGAGATGGTTATTGTTAATCTGCTTATCGTCCGGCGCATATACAGGCTGCAGTTCATTTTCGGCGATAAATGCGAGAATGTAAGAACCCAGACATTGGGGGGCATCGAGCGATGCAGCGGGATTGCTGATGTTTTTCTTTGCGATATGATAGATATGAGAAAATATCATTTTTGTGCAGGGGGCAGAGACATAGTCGGAAGGAATAAAGAAACGGTATTTCTCTATCGGAGAAAGGGTGCTGATAGAATAATCGGTACAGGATTCAAAGGATTCGGTGAACGCTAATGGTTCAAGAGAATCGGCGGATACTGTGCATGCAGATATCGATTTTTTCAAAGGATTCAAGCAATGCGCAGCATGGATCATTGACGCGTAAATAGCAGACAGAAATTGACAGTCACCGGGATAATGGCTGTTGCTGCGGTTTCGTTCCATTCGTTTTTGCTGCTGTACTAATTGGTCTATAGAAACCGGTTCGCGGTCTGCTGGTGCATCATCATCTTCCAGCAATGTTTGTTTCGTATTAGCAAACAGCCGGTTTACATAGTTGTATACGGAATCGTAATTACGGCTGGTTTTCACTTCTTTCAGTAATTTGCCAAAGTCAGCAGCATACTGCTCTAAGATGGTTTCTGTGCTCTTTTTTAAGATGGCTTGCAAATGGTGGTCAATCTGATCGGCGCAGATACTGCTGCGAAGCTGCTGAAGTGGAAGCTCTGAATTTTTCTCGGACTTATATCCAAAGAAAAACTGCATAGCGGAGAATAAGATAGAATAGCGCTTAGTTTTCATGAAATAAATCCAATAATCTTTCTGATCTGACCGCAAAACCTCATCAATGCTTTGTGGTGAGGTATCGTAGGATTTCTTGGATTTAACAATATCGAAAAGTTCGGAGCAGTCAAGATCCAGCTTGTGCATATCTGCGGTGGTTTGCTTGAATCGAGAATGGGAAAAAGGAAACCATTCCTTTTGAAATTCCATAAAGTCTTTTGAATCAGCGTAGGAATCAAACAGGCAGTAGAGAACAGACTGCATCGTGGCATGCTGATCAATCATGCGGTTGTAATACAGTCCCCAGTTTTGTTCGATCGCATACATGAAATACGGGTGCTCGTACATGAGAGGCACATAATAAGCCCTGCGCAATACGGGTTTTCCGGCGTCGTTACGCTTGTGCTGGTGATAAAGCAAAGAGATGACCTGCATCAATTCCTTGTCCAATTCGCAAGGAATAAAATAGGTATCGCTCAAATAGCGATATAGAGGGGAACGCTTTAGATTAGAGGAGTTAGGCGGCTTTTTCCTTGCTGCAGGAAACAGCCAGTGCATATAGGACGAAATGGTATTGGCGGATTTATACTCACTATCGGGTACAGGGTGAGCTGCACGGTAGTGCAGTTCAAATTCCCGCAGGGAGGTCATGATTTGATCGGTAATCATGCAGTTGACCAGCAAATCATATTCAGTAGCTTCTTGATCGCCAAATGACGTTGGAATCGAACGAAGTGTTTGCAGCAGCGTTTGTGCATAGGAGGCAAGAAGGGGAAAGTCTTTTAACGGCTCTGCAATCCATTCCGGCAGATCGTCTTTTTCGTTCCATACATAATGGGCACGCAGTTTGTTGACAAGCTCGTCAACGGTTGTGCTATGCCGAAAGTGCATAGAAATGGTATCTGTAGTTTTGTTATCAGACATAAGACAGGTTCACTCCTTATCTCTATATATAAAGTATAGTTATTCCAATCCTATAGAGTATAAATGATCTATCCATAGGATATTTTCAATTCTCAGTTATAGTATAAACTGACAGGATAGTAATTGCTATATATTTCTATCTTATATAACAAATATCGTTCTTGAATGATTACTGTTCATTACTGTATTGTTTGGACGATATAACTTTTTATCTGTGCACAACAGTCTGATAAAAGTAAATCGAAGAAGGGATATGGAGATGAACATTTATCATTCTATACATACAATGACGTTACAGCGGAAGATCTTGCTGGAGAAAGTAAGCAGCTATCGAAGTCTGCTGTATGGCTTGTCTGACAGATATGGAACAGGCAGCTATCGAAAATCAGAAAATGAATACTATTTTTACATGTACACACCGCAGGGCGTGATAATAAGCCTGCGGGCCGCACGAAACTGCGGTTTTATCAAATTAACAATCAATCTCAATTCGCTGCTCTATATGGAGATACAGAGAGTAGCATTATTCAGCCCGTGCCGAGATTATATGAGAACACTGGACTGCAATCTGCGCGATATACTGCGGGATGCACAGCTCGGCGCACCGGAGACCTTCATGTTTGCGCGGGTGGATTTCAGTGTGAACGCCCAAACGCCGGACCCGCTCGCATATATTGCGCTAGCGCACAGAGGCGGTGTGCCGAACGGCTTCAAGCAGACCTATCCGCGGTTTGACAACAAAAAGCGGAATAAACCGATTCATTACGCCTATTCTTACGATTTAAAACACAGCACAGAGGATTATGCCGTTTCTCTGTACTCCAAGGCAGACCAACTGCGGGACGATTACAATGCGCAATTCACCGACTATCAGGATGCGCAGGGCATGCTCCGGTTTGAGGCGAAATACGGCGCCGCCATGCTGCAAAAGCACTTTGGCATAACCGATCTGTCGTATTCACCGGAATTGCTGTACCGGTTCCTGCAGGAATCATCGTGTATCCTGTGCAAAGCTATGCAGGACTGCTTTCCGGCGGGAACATATTACTCGCTTGCGGCGGTGCAGGAGCAGCTTGCCCAAGCGGGAAAATCCGTGCAGAGGGAGCGGCTGGGCACATGGATTGCGCAGACCTCACGCATGGGCAGCGCCTGCAAGGCACGCCGTGCGCTTTGCGCGGAACTTTCCGGCTCGCAGTATGATGCGCTGATGAAATATCAGCGCGCAAGCGGGATCAATCCGGTAACAATCGGCCGCAAGTGGAAACAGCGGGCACTGCCGAGTCTGCAGAGTGTGTTCGGCTTTGCCGAATAACCGGGGTATCTAACAATCGGACAACGAATCCCATAGGAATCGTACAACACAGAACGCAGGCAGGCGGAAAATCCGCGTATCGTGGAACAAATCTGGCTTTTCTTCATTTTCACTTTGGTACGAACACGGTACAATAATGCCAGTAGGGAAACCGATGAAATTCGGCCGACACGAGTAAAGAAGGGAGAATGAAAATGAAACGCAAACGGATATATGCATGGTTTATCACTGTGGCAATGCTGCTGACGATGCTGCCGTCAGCTTTTGCCGTATCATTTGCGGACACCCGCGGACACTGGGCGGAAGACGAGATCAACCGCTGGAGCGACCGCGGTGTCATTCAGGGCCACGACGGCGATTTTGAGCCGAACAGCCCGATAACAAGAGCAGATATGGCGGTTATAATAGACCGCGTAATGGACTACCAGACTAAGGCGGAGAACAACTTCGCTGATCTGGGTACGGCGTACTACACCGACCCGATCCTGCGTGTAGCGCAGGCGGGCGTTATGCAGGGTGACGGCAAAAATGTTCGCCCGAAGGCGAATATCACCCGCGCAGAGGTCGTCAAACTGCTCGATAACATGATTTCGGATTACATCACCGAATCCGGCACGGCAACGCCCAAGGGTACCGGTATTGTCATCGTCAAGGCATCCGGCGTTACGCTGAACAAGGCCAAGCTGAGCAGCACGGTCGTTCTCGGCGGCAAGGCAGGCGAAGTGAAGGCGACCGACTGTGAGATTACCGGCAAGGTTGTCAAGATCCACAACTCTGCTCTGGTGACCAGCGGCAGCACGAGTACGGGCGGCTCGACCGGTGGTTCTTCCGGCGGTTCCTCTGGCGGCGGCTCGTCTGCACCGGCGGCACCGAGTGCATACCCGCTCCCCAAGGGACAGGAAACGTCCAAGAGCCTGGGCGTATTCAACTACGATATGACGTATGCCGTTACGCTGACCGCACAGGACGGTGCGGACATCTACTACGAAATCGCGGAAGGCAAGGACAAGGCGCCTGTACCGACGACCAAGAGCAAAAAGTTTGAAACCTATCAGTATGGACAGATCGAGATCACCCAGCCGACCGCAAGTGCGGATGGTCCGGTCACCAAGACCTATAACGTCAAGGCGATCGCGGTGAAGAACGGCAGAACCAGCAGTGTTGCAAACTGAAACTACGATGTTACCAGCATTCCGCACCACGAGCTGAAGGTAGGCGCACCCAAGGACTGGAACGGCAATGATGTTCCGGATGTAACGCTCATTCAAGATTACGACAGCGATAAGATGTATCTGGTAGAAGGCACCAACCGCGCAATGGTTCTGGATGCCGGCTACTTTGATGCAAAGGACGCGGCAAACCTGTACGAGACCGCACGAAAGATCGTCGGCGCAGGCAAGCCGATCGACCTTATCATCGGTCACCCGCACCCGGACCACGTGCAGATGACGCATCAGTTCCTGTGTACAGAAAACGAGGCATTGGGCGCTAAGGTTTATGTCAACGAGCGCGGTATTGAGGTGCTGCGTGATTATGTCAAGCAGTTTGGCGTAGCCTCCGGCATGTTCACAGATGAGGCCGCTGCAAGCGCAGCCTATGATGCACAGTTGGCAACGCTGAAAAACGGCGACGTTTACGACATGGGCGGCACCAAGTTCAACGTAATCGAGCTGCCGGGCCATCAGGTAGCAGGCATTATGCTGTTTGATACCGCGACCGGCAATCTGTTCACGACCGATCAGGTCGGCAACAACCGTGCACACATCACGGATTCGTTCTGGATGCAGTTCGCAAACCTGTCTTCGACGTTCTTCGCGGACTCGATGGACGTGTATCTGTCCTCTCTGCAGATCGCACTGGAGCGCGTTGACAGCCTCGGCACGGTAAAGCGCATTCTCACCGGTCATAACGATGTTGTACTGGACGGCACAGCAAGCTATCTGGATATCCTGCAGACGGCTGTACAGAAGGTTGTTGACGAGGGCACAGATGCTATGACGCCTACTCTGCGCACGCTGGACAGCATTAACGGCTACTTCGAGAACACCAAGACCGTGGTCGTCGGCGACCGCCTGAAGGACATCAACTGGGTCGGCATCAATGTCAACCTGCAGAATTACCTGTCCGACGGCTATCGCAACGGCAACGAAGATAAGATTGCAGACCTGTCCAATCTGTCCGTACACAAGCAGGGCGAGAAGGGCAACCTGCTGTGGGATGATCCGAATTTCGGCATTAATGTAAACTGGCAGTACCCGACGAATGGCACCAAGCCGACCCGCAAGACCACGACCAGCTTTGTCGCTGAGGTGGACGAGAATACGACCTCGATCGAGATCGTTCCGACCGCAGCTTCCTCCGGTGCGAAGATCACCGTGAACGGCAATGCAGTAGAGTCCGGCAAGGCTTATCAGGGCACACTCACCGGCGGTACTACGCGCTTCGTTATCAAGGTAACGGCGAAGAACGGTTCGGACAGCAAGAACTATACACTGAACGTCAGCAAGAAGAACAGCAATCAGGTCGCAGCACCGTACACCTACACGGATTATGACAGCTATACCGACCCGTACTATCCGGATACGCCGGGTACCTTCACGGTAACGCAGTACATAGCGCTGTTCTCGGATACCGAGGGTGCTGAGATCAAGTACACAGTAGATGGTTCTGACCCCAAGACTTCGGATACGGCGAAGGTTTTTGATCAGACCAAGTTCAAGGCTGATTCTGGTTTCGGCGGTGCAGAAGTGAAAGAACTGATCACCATCGGTGCAGATACGGATAACTGGGACGGTACTGCAAAGCAGACCAAGGTAGAACTGAAAGCCTATGCCTCTAAGGAAGGCATGGAGGATAGCGATGTTGTAACCTTTACCTACACGATCGATCGTATGTCCAAACTGGAGCACAAGAGCCGTCTGATGTACGATATGGACAGCATGAAGGTTTGGAGCGTCATTGATTACGACAGCGATAAGATGTATCTGATCAAGGGCTCCAAGGGTGCACTGCTGATCGACGCAGGCATGGCATCGGCAGGCGCAAATAACCTGTATGAATACTGTAAGCAGCTGGCAGGTACGGATAACATTGATGTTTACATTTCGCATGGTCATCCGGATCATACCACACAACTGGGCGATTTCGTTCAGGCAAGCCGCAAGGTCTACATCAACGAAAAGGATATCCCGATGGCGCTGAAGTATGTGAACGATAAAACCGTAACAGCAGACGATTTTACCTGCATCAGCGAAGGCTATCAGTTTGATCTCGGCGGTGTTGTACTGGATAACTACGACATTCCGGGACATACGCCGGGCTGCATGATGCTGCGCGACAAGGCACACAACATTCTTTATTCGTCCGATCAGCTGGGCTGTAACCGCCGCAGCGTTGCAGATTCGCTGACTCTGGTAAATAATGACGTTCGCGTACTGTTTTCAAGCCTGCGCATCTTCCGCGATAAGGTAACTGCACTGGCGGAAGCGGGCGAGATCGACCTCGACAAACTGGTCGTCTGGAGCGGCCATGATGACTACGAGATTCATGATCTGCTCGGTCATCTGGATACGCTGATCACCGCTGCACAAAACATCGTGGACTACGGTCCGGAAACTGCTATGCGTACTTCGGTACGCAATACCGGCGGCTCGGACGGCGCTTCTTTCGCGGGCGACCGTTATGCAAACGGCGGCACCGGACACTTCATCTGCATGAACGGCAGCAAGGCGAACGTTCTGGCAGGCGAGGATTACACCGCAGTAGACGAACTGGACAAGAAATACCGTTCGGACTATTCGGGCGGCATGTCCGGTGCAAGCCGCGCGGTGCAGGGC
>OGRR01002089.1_pt1 | contig 11276 bp, 8 predicted proteins | sample 1553511 | NCBI WGS metagenome assembly OGRR01 (sample SAMEA2580040, study PRJEB22360) | human gut metagenome | biome: human gut; feature: human-associated habitat; material: faeces | place: Denmark | collected 2008/2010 | reverse complement strand
CATGCATCCTCCGTGTCAATCAGCGGAGTGATTGACACGGGAGTGAACAGTAACTCTTTTCCCACAATGTGCCAGTCCAACATAACACACTTCTCCGGTCATCTCTGCGTCATATTGTTTTTCCTTTATCTGTTCCAGTGCCTTTTCTGCAAGCTTTTCTAAATCGTCTTTTTCATCTTTGGTATACTTGAATTCCAAAATTAAATTTGGATATCTGTCATGTTTTGCATAAAGACAGATATCACTTCTGCCTTCTCCGGTTTCCCGATTGATTTTGATATCATAATCCTTTCTAAGAAATGCACACATTCCAAGCGTCATCATATGGTAACTATTCTCATCTTTCAGATCATGATAAGATGGCAATTCCAAAAGAACTCTCTGATACTCTTCTGCAAAACGTTCCATATCCTTTCTTTTAAGAGCATTTAACATCTTTTCCATATGTCTCTCATCGATTTTCAGATGACATGCTGTTAATTCTTTGAACACTTTCCATACTTCCAAGTTAGGAACCCGGAGCCGGTAATAGTCCTCTTCGATTTCTTTTGTAATTGTTACAATCCCGGCATTTACAAGAAGTCCCCATAGATTTGCTTCGTTCATTTTTTCATAATAAGCCATTGAAAAATCTACTGTCACTTCTACTTCGCCTTCTGTGATCAAGGCCTCATATTCTTTTTCAAAAGACCTTCCCTGTACTTCAAGCGCATTACGTAAAATACTGTTTTCGCTTGTATTAACCCAATAAGAATCCATCCTTCTTCTTGCCGCATAACACGATATTGACCATGGATTATATACATCTGTACTGCCAAAGTGATATCCATCATACATCTTTTTCAGCTCATCCGAAAATTCTGCTTTACAATAAGTAAGCAACTCTTTTACTTCTTGCTCTGTAAATCCAAAACAGTCATCATAATCTTCGTCCTGCACTGTACAGACAACTAAATTATTGAGACCCGAAAATATATTTTCCTTCGCAATTCTCTGAATTCCTGTCAGAATTGCCTTTTGAAGATAATCGTTGCCTTTCAGGGATGTTGCCAGAAAACGATTCAACATGGCTCTTACTTCATCATAATATCCTTCGGAATTTGCAGACATAAACGGAGTATCATATTCATCTAACAGCAAAAATACTTTTTCTCCATAATACGTACTCAGTGCCTGACAAAGAACAGCAATTGAACGAATTACATGATTTTCTATTTCTTTTCCGATGCTTTCCTGACATAAACTATTATAAATCATATTGAATTCTTTCACCTGGAATTCTGACAGTCTTCCATCATTAACCATCTGATAAAAGCGCTCATACTCCGCACGTACAGTATCTTTCAATGCATAACACAAAGATTCTGCATCCCCCGCTTTCACGTTAAGGAAAGACAAAAATACAACAGGATATCGATTGAGCTCCTTGTAGTGGACAGATTTTGTAATCTTTGTTCCACAAAATAAATCGGAGGAATCTTTTGTGCAGTCAAGAAATTCTGCCAACATTGACATATTAAGTGTCTTACCGAACCTTCTCGGTCTTGTAATTAATGTAATCTGATACCAGGATTCTAAAAACTGTTCAATAAACTGTGTTTTGTCCACATAATAGGCTTGTTTTTCACGCAAATCGCGAAAGTCCTGTACTCCTATTGCAAGTTTAGGTTTTTCCTCTTGTATCCCAGATACATTGTACAGAATGCTGTCTTTCTTTACCACGTCACAACTTGCAACATAAGTTGGTTTTCTTCCAAATAATTCATCTAAGGAACAGGCTAACACCTCACTTATTCGTTCCAGTACTTCAAAGTCCGGTGTCCGGTTTCCATTCTCATAATTGGTATAAGTCGATCTGGAAATCCCCAGTTTTTCTGCCATCTGCGCCTGAGTGTAGACCCGGGATTTACGTAATTTTGTCAAATACTCGTTAAATTTTGTTTTCATAGAATCACCGCTTTTTTTCTTTTAATATACGCTTTTATGTTTCATTTTGCAACATTCTTTTTTATTTATATACAAAGAAGGACAGAAAGGTTAACAAAGCGAAACCTTTCTGTCCTTTTTAAATAGTTGCTATCTTATTTTCCTTACAGCATAGCTCCGAAATCTGTTACGATTGCCTGTCCTGTAATCGCCTTTGATTCATCGCTTGCAAAGAACAGGATTACATTTGCTACATCTTCTGCTGTACAAGATGGTGTTCTAAGATTACTGTGTGTTGACATTGCACCGATCATATCCGGGTCAAGTGCTGCCGGATTTGTTCCTGATGTCATTGGTGTAATGATATTTCCCGGGCAGATTGCATTACAACGGATTCCTGTTGCCTGGAAACGAAGTGCTGTATGCTTTGTCACTCCTACGATTGCTGCTTTAGATGCTACATAAGCAGCTCCGCCACATCCTTTCACTCCAGCGATAGAAGCAACATTTACGATAGATGCTCCTGCCTGCATCTTCTGTGATGCAGCACGCATGCAACGCATAGTTCCTTTTTCGTTCGTCTCTACGATACGATCAAGATCTTCGTCTGAGAATCGATCGATTGGTTTCAGTCCTTCCTCAAGAATTCCTGCATTATTCACAAGAATGTCTACCTTTCCATATTTCTCGATCACGAGATCCATCAGTCGCTCCGGATCTCCCTTCTTTGAGATATCTGTTGAAACAGCGAAAACTTCTCCTCCTGCTGCCTTAATCTCTTCTGCTACTTTCTCCAGTGCAGCCTCTCTTCTCGCTGTGATAACAACAGTTGCGCCCTCTTTGGCGAACATCTTTGCTGTTGCTTCTCCAACTCCTGAGTTACCACCTGTAATAATAGCTACTTTACCTTTCAAACGATCCATTTCAAAGATCCTCCTTTGTTGTTATAAGTAAAATTATACAATTCTTCTTTCAGTATTTCAATCTATTTATCTATATTTTACATTTTGTTTTATGCTTTATATTTCATCCAAACAAATTCATAGCCTTTCAAAACTGGATCTTTCACTTCTACAATTTCACCATTCACCAGATTTCTGAAAATGCCTTCTTCCTGCATCCACGCAGTCTGTTCACTTTCGCTGAAATTAAACAGTGCAATAAATCGTTCTCCCTTATACTCTCTGAGGATTCCTAAAATACTGTCATTGTGAACATCATATGTATATACTTCTGCTTCCTGGGAAAAGACATTTTCCTGTCTTCGGATCTGTTCCAATCGGTTCAACATCTGGAACAATTGTCCCTGTACAGTAGAAAGATCTTTTCTCTTATCCGCGAGTTCCCACAGGAATGCTCCTCTGTGGAGATAACGTGAATCAGATGCTTTTTCAGCATCATCTTTATAACTATAATCATTTACCTGTCCTAACTCATCACCACTGTAAAGCATCGGAATTCCCGACTGTGTCAACATGTAAGCGTGGAGCATGAGATCTTCTTGAATTGCCGTCTGCATTTTTTCTGCATTTCCTTCAAATCCCGCTGCTTCAATTCCGCACATGGATGCTGTTGTTCCACAAAATCGTGCATCTTGAGTTACAGGATCATCGTTATATAACTCTCCCCGGCTGATGCTGTCTGCTATCTTTCCGGTGAAATAATCATTCAGATAACGCTTATGAGAAGGCTCTTCCATTCCCCATTGTTTCATTGTATCAAAATCAAGCCCCCACCCGATATCATCGTGACAACGAAGGTAATTCAAAAATGTATATTGCTTTGGCAGACGGCTAACTATATCCATCTGTTTCTTCAAAAGCCGGATGTCTCTTGTCGCAATACTATTCCAGGTCGTCGCCATTGTTGTCACATTATAGAGCATATGACATTCCGGTTTTTCAACTGTACCAAAGTACGGCACCACCTTTTCCGGCTCCATAACCACTTCGCCAAGAAGTATCACGCTCGGACAGACAATTTCTGCAATCATGCGCATCATTCTGACAATCGTATGTACTTCTTTCAGATTCCTGCAGCTTGTTCCTAACTCTTTCCAGATGTAAGGAACTGCATCGATACGGATAATATCCATTCCCTGATTCGCAAGAAAAAGAAAGTTATACATCATTTCATTAAATACTCTTGGATTACGGTAATTTAAATCCCACTGATATGGATAAAACGTCGTAAGCACATAATGCCCGATTTCCGGAAGCCATGTGAAATTTCCCGGTGCAGTTGTAGGAAATACCTGTGGAACAGTTTCTTCGTATCTCGCCGGAATATCACCGTTATCATAGAAGAAATAACGGCTCATGTATTCTCCTTCGCCTGCTCGTGCACGTTTTGCCCACTCATGTTCCTCAGAAGTATGATTCATCACGAAATCCATGCATACATTCATACCATTTTCATGACATTTTTCTGTCAATCTGGCAAGATCTTTCATTGTACCGAGATCCGGTCTTACTTTCCGAAAATCTGCCACGGCATATCCGCCGTCTGATTTTCCTTTCGGAGTATCCAGAAAAGGCATAAGATGAAGACAATTTACATTACACTCTTTCAGATAAGTTAACTTTTTTTCTACACCTTTCAGATTACCGGCAAAGTTGTCAATGTACAACATCATGCCAAGCATTTCTTTTTCCTTAAACCAGTCAGGATTCTTTTCTTTCTTAATATCTCTTTTTTTCAACTCTGTGCTACGCTTCAAGTAGTAATCATGCATCTGCTCACAAAGTTCTGCATACATTGCATCATTTCCATACAACTCCATGTAAAGCCAGCGTAATTCATCCTGATGTTTTTCCATACGCTGTGCAAAGATTTTTTCTGTATTATTCACATTCTTCACCATTTTCTGTTCCATCGTCAACCAATTTATTTTACTCTTTCACAAAACAATACTGATATGCCTGATATTCGCCCGGCTCTATCGGAAGCGGCATGCCGCCATACATAAGTGCAGCTCCGGTGTATCTTTTTCCACTCTTTTCTTCTCGATATACAGCTGTTTCTTCAAGCCCTTGAAGTTTTACATAATTTACTGTCATATTTCCATGAATCACCTGCATAACTATATTTAAAAGAACTTTACTTTGTTCTTTCTCATCTGTATGCACAAACTCCCATGCGCAGATTTCTTCTGTTGTCGGATTTGAGAGACGATAGTACAATCCGTTCTGAATGATCGGTGCATAGCTCTTATATTCTGCGATTTGTTCTCTGATCTCCTGCTTTTCTTCTTCAGAAAGTTTCATAAGATTCAGCTCGTATCCAAAAGTTCCGGACATTGCAACAACACCTCTTGTATGAAGTGGGGTCTTTCTTCCCGTCTGATGATTCGGCACTGCTGACACGTGAGAACCTACTACCGATACCGGATAACCAAAGGATGTTCCATACTGGATCCGTAATCTGTCAATTGCATCCGTATTATCACTACACCAGATCTGCGGAGTGTAATACATCATACCGGCATCAAATCTTCCACCTCCACCGCTGCAGCCTTCGATCAGCAGATTCGGATATCTCTGCACAAGACGTTCCAGAAAATCATATAGTCCCAATACATAATCATGTAACACTCTTCCCTGATCTCTTGTTACAGAAGAATAAACATCCATCAGGCTTCGATTCATGTCCCATTTTACATATTCGATATTACCCTGATCCAACACCTTACAAATCTGATCATAAATTTCATCTACAACTTCTTTTCTTGAAAAATCCAATACAAGCTGATTTCTGCTTCTGACCGGATTTCTGCCCGGAACCGTCAATGCCCAGTCCGGGTGTTTCCGATAAAGATCACTGTCTTCTGAAACCATTTCCGGCTCGATCCAGATACCAAACTTCACACCCAAATCATTAATTCTCTTGATCAGATTTCCAAGTGTGCCACCAAGTTTCTTCTCATTCACAAACCAGTCACCCAGTCCGCTGTTATCGTCATCACGTTTTCCAAACCAGCCGTCATCCATAACAAGCATGTCAATATTGACTTCCTTCGCCGCTTTGGCAAGCTCATAGATTGTATCTCCGGTAAAATCGAAATAAGCTGCTTCCCAGCTATTGATCAAGATTGGACGAATTTCTTCTTTATATTTGCCTCTGCAGATATGTTGTCTGATACAATGATGTAGATTCTGAGACAAACGATTCATTCCTTCTGAGGAATAGGATAAAATCACTTCCGGAGCCTGGAACATTTCTCCTGCTTCCAACGGATAGCGAAAAGCTTCTTCCTGAAGTCCTAGCATCATTCTTGTCTGGTTTAACTGATCTTTCAACACTTCTCCCTGGAAACATCCACTGTATACAAAGGACATTGCATAACAATTTCCTTTGTCTTCTGTCGTTTCTTTTTCTGCAAGGATCATCATCGGATTGTACTGATGACTGGAGGTTCCTCTGACACTTCCGATTTTCTGTGTTCCATGCACAACCGGAACTCTCTGAACATTTCGCTCCATCGCATGTCTACCATAAAATGTTAGAAGCTCATAATCTCCGTAAAGGAAATCCAGACTTGCTGACTCAATTTTGTTTAAATAGATTTTGCCACTGCTTTCATTTTTCACACACACACTTCTTGTAATAATATCCTGTGCGGGAAGCACTCCATAAAGAAGCACCACCTTAACTCCCGTCACCGGATCTTCCATTAAGATTTCCAGTGTCTGTGCTTCCTCCTCACTTGCATAAACTGCCGGAAGTCCTTCCAGATTATATTTTCCATCAAGGATTACATGACTCTTGTAACGAAGGTCGCAGCTCATACTTCCATCTGCATTTTCTACTGCAAATGCTGTACTTCTGAAATCTCCGTTCCCGTAACAAGGAAATTCCTGTGGAAGTGTATCCATTGAATACGTACGATCTTCTCCTGCATCATATGGATTTCCAGAAAATCCCCTGTCATAATATGTCAGAAGATAGTCCATACATGTATCTGTTTTCTTCCCGTAATATAGATGTAACAAAAATCCATAGCGATCCACCTGCATCTGATATGTTGTATTTTTTGTCTGTAAAGTAAATGTTCTGTCTTTCTCGCAATATATAATTCCCATATCTAAATACTCCTATTTTCCATTTTAGCGAAGCAAGATCTGCATTACTGTCTGTTCTCGCTTCGCTATCTTTTACTTTTTATTATTTCACTGCTCCATTAACAACTCCGTTGAGGATATGCTTCTGACAGATCAGATAGAAGATCAGAATCGGAAGCAATGCCAACAGATAGGAGGCAAATGCCAGATTATAATTTGTTCCAAACTGTGTCTGGAAGTTCAGCTGTGCCAGCGGAAGTGTATTTCCGCTTCCTGAACCGGACATGATAACGAGTGGTGTCATAACATCGTTCCATGTACCAAGTGCTGTCAAAACTGCAACTGTCGCATGCATTGGTTTCATGATTGGGAAAACAATCTTCCAATATGTTTTCCATGTACTCGCACCATCCACACAGGCTGCTTCTTCCAATGCAATCGGGATATTTGTCAAATATCCTGAATAAAGCAATACATTCATAGGCATATAAAATACAACGTACAGAATAATAACTCCTGCTCTGTTTGCCAGTCCCATCTGCGCCGTCTGTTTTACAACAGGCATCATCAGAATTGCAAAAGGAACAAACATTCCGCTGACAACATAGAAATAAATGAATTTGTAAAATTTACTCTTCTTATTTCTTCCGATTGCATACCCCAACAGTGAATGAATCAGAATTGAAAGGACAACTGTTACAAGTGTAATAAATACACTGTTTCCGAGAGAATGCCAGAAATCTGTCACTCTCATTGCCTCAGCAAAATTATCAAGGCTCAAATGACTTGGCAAGGAAAGGATTCCGCTGATACTATTCGTCATCTCAGAAGGCTTCTTCAGTGCAATTACGATTGTCATATACAGTGGAAAAGCAACCGTAATCAGACCAAGTAAAAGTAAAATCGTTACAGGCCAGTTTACTCGTTCTTTTATTTTCATTTTTTCCATTACAGCTGTTCCTCCTTTTTCCCTGTGATTGTCATCTGTAATACAGAAATTACAACAATAACGATAAAGAATATCACTGCGTTTGCACTCTGGAATCCAAACTGACCGCCACTCATACCATTGTTATAAATCAGATAAGAAATGGATTCTGTACTCTGTGCCGGACCTCCTTTGGTCAACGCCATGATCTGATCAAATACCATCAGGAAGTTTTTCACACAGAGTACCATATTTATGCTAAAGAATGGAATAATGAGAGGGAATGTCAGATGTCTGAACTTATTCCATCCTGTTGCACCGTCAATCGCTCCTGCTTCGTAAACATCCTCCGGAACAGTCTGCAATCCGGAAATGTAAATGATCGTATTCATCGCGATCGACTGCCATGCACATACGATTACAACTGCGATCCATGCCAGTTTTGTACTGGACAGCATACTGGAAGAAAGTGTCTTGCTTCCAAGCATTTCTCCAAACGCCGGAAGAATGTATGTAAAAAAGTAATTGAAAATGTATCCTACAACCAACGCTCCGAGAACATTTGGAATAAAGTAGGCACCACGAAACGCACTCTTGAATTTAATCTTACTATTCAGTCCAAGTGCAAGGATCAGACTGATTACATTTGTCACAATCGTAGCTACAATTGCAAGTTTAAATGTAAACAGATAAGAACCTCCGACTCTGCTGTCTGTAAAAAGATCCTGATAATTTCTAAGTCCTACCCAGTCAAAGCTTCCATAACCTTTGAAATTCGTAAAACTGTAAATCACACCTTTGATCAGTGGCAATGTATTAAAACAGAAAAACAGTGCCACGATCGGAATTGTAATCAGAAGAAAGGTCATTTTTCTTCCACTCATTGATTTCTTTCCCATGCTTGAATTCCCCTTCCTTAATCTTCGTCCGCATGCTCTTTCTCGTAATCTTCCACTTTGCGGATGATATCACGGTTATATCTCTTCCAGTCTGTATCAAACTTTGTTAAGAATGCATCCACATCCCCTTTCATAAGAAATGTCTGGATCTGTGCATCAACTGACATCTCTGAAGGATAGTAATGATCCTGGTAATCTGCCATTCTTCCTTCTTCTATGAAAGATTTCACTCCATCAAGTGTTGAAGCAAGTTCAAAATCTCCTTCCTTACAAGGAACCGCTTTCTGTTCATCCAGATAACTCTGTACATTTTCATCTTTCAAAAGGAAATCAAGCACTTCATACGCTGCCTCTTTGTTCTCGCAATCTTTCATAACACTGAACTGAAGATCCACACCGGAGTTCAGCTTGTTCTCTGATGCATCATTATTAGCCGGCATTACAAAGGAATCGATATCCATATCTGGATTTACTGTCTGAATCTGTGGGATTGCATAACTTCCGATCGTGTACATTGCAGATTCTCCGTTTGCAAATGCTGTACAAGCTCCATTGTAATCATAGGCAAATGGATCTTTTGGCCCATAGGCAAGCAGTGCCTGTGTCTTTTCTGCTACTTCTCTATATTCATCTGAAAATGTTGTCTCTCCTTTGTTTACCTGGCTGCAGACATCTGCCGGTGCAAGATCAACGGCGATCGCATTCCACGGTGCAAGACAAGTCCATGTATCTTTAAATCCAAAATACAATGGCTGGATTCCTTCACTCTGGATCTGTTCACAGAGGGCTATAAATTCATCCCAGGTTTCCGGAATTTCCCAGCCATATTCCTCAAACATTGCTCTGTTGTACAGAACTCCTGCTGCATTTGCCACATATGGAACGGCATACACGCCATCCTCCGGTACAAATTCCAGCGCTTTGTCTATATCCAGGTAAGCCTGTTTAATAGAGTCCAAGCCTTCATAATCTGAAATATCCATCAACATATCAGAATCAATAAAGTTAGAGAAATTGACATCTCCACCGATTCCGATAATATCCGGAGCGTCTTCTCTGATAAAACGTGTTTTAAGTACTGTCATTGCATCGTTTGGAGATTCGATCGTCAAATGAATATCATCATGAGTTGCATTGAATTCTTCTTCAATCTTTTCAAAGGTTTTTACTGCCTCCGGTTTATACTGTACAAGCTCGATTTCTATCTTTCCGCTATTTTCACTCTTCTGTCCGCAACCTCCGAGTACCATTGCCGAAGTCATACAAAGCATCAATCCCATGCAAATGATTCGATTGCTCTTCTTATACATTTCCTTACTCCTTCCTTCTACCATACACCTTTCATTTTGACACATTCCGGAATATTTTTGTCATTTCACTTAGGTCATCTATTTGATAATCATATTCTAACATATCTTTATGCCACTATAAATATCAGAGTTTTTTTAGTTTTATAGCAAAATGCAATTTTTTCATTCATATATTGAAGTCATCTAGCATTTTGATATATAATGCTATCAGAGGTGATTTATATGAGCGACTTACTTTTTTCTGTATTTCCAAATGAAAATTTTGTTGATCTGGGATTATATCAATATGGATGGGAACAATGTGCACCGGCTCACTCGTTCGGTCCTGCAGCAAGAAATCATTACATTTTCCATTATGTGATTTCCGGAACAGGAACATTACTTGCAGATGATGAAAACGGAAACACCATCACTTGGCAGGTAAAAAGCGGACAGGGCTTCATGCTTTTTCCGGGACAGGTCAATACTTATGTTGCTGATTCTAAGCTTCCGTGGGAATATACGTGGGTAGAATTCGACGGTCTTCGGGCCCGCGAGATTGTCACAACCGCAGGTCTGAGCCTGAATCATCCCATTTATCATGCAAGTTCAAAGGAACTTCGCAACCAGATGATGGACGAGATGCTTTATCTCAGCCGGCATTCGGAAGAGTCCCCTTTTCATCTGATTGGACATCTCTATTTATTTTTAGATTATTTCATGCGTTCTGCTGCGACAGTTCATGTGAAGCAAAATGGAAGTATCCGGGATTTTTATATCAAAGAAGCTCTTTCTTATATTGAGCAGAATTTTCAGAATGATATTTCTGTAGAAGATATTTCCGCATTCTGCGGATTGAATCGAAGTTATTTTGGGAAAATCTTTCATGACACGATTGGACGTTCTCCGCAGGAATTCCTGATCAGTTATCGTATGACCAAGGCAGTAGAGCTTTTGAAGATCACTTCACTCTCGATTGCAGATATTGGAAATGCCGTCGGATATCCGAATCAGCTGCATTTTTCACGTGCATTCAAAAATGTCTATGGGATGTCACCAAGAAATTGGAGAAATGTGAATAAAATAGAATAAAATATGATTTTCTTAAAATATAATCATGACCACCCGTCCAACGGGTGGTTTGCTCTAGGGCTATAAGCCCTTGTTACTAGGC
>OGRR01002081.1_pt1 | contig 11296 bp, 11 predicted proteins | sample 1553511 | NCBI WGS metagenome assembly OGRR01 (sample SAMEA2580040, study PRJEB22360) | human gut metagenome | biome: human gut; feature: human-associated habitat; material: faeces | place: Denmark | collected 2008/2010 | reverse complement strand
AGCATATGTTCTTTGAGGAAGACAGAATTGCTGCATTCCGTGAGATGATCTGCTCAGATACAGTAGAAGAAAGAGAAGAAGCACTTGCTAAGATTCTTCCTTACCAGCAGGGAGACTTCGAGGCTCTCTATGAGGCACTTGAAGGAAATCCTGTAACAATCCGTTTCTTAGACCCACCACTTCATGAGTTCGTTCCTACAGAGGAAGCTGACATCGAGAAGTTAGCAAAGGCTAAGAATAAGAGCGTAGAAGAAATCAAAGCTATCATTGATTCACTTCACGAGTTCAACCCTATGATGGGACATCGTGGATGCCGTCTTGCAGTAACATATCCTGAAATTGCTAAGATGCAGACAGCAGCAGTTATCCGTGCAGCAATCAATGTAAAGAAGAAACATCCAGACTGGACAGTAGAGCCTGAAATCATGATTCCACTTGTTGGAGAGGTTAAAGAGCTTAAGTATGTCAAGAAGGTTGTTGTTGAGACAGCAGACGCTGAGATCGCAGCAGCAGGCATCGATATGAAGTACGAAGTTGGTACAATGATCGAGATTCCAAGAGCTGCACTTACAGCTGATGAGATTGCTAAAGAGGCTGAGTTCTTCTGCTTCGGTACAAACGACTTAACACAGATGACATTCGGTTTCTCTCGTGATGATGCAGGTAAGTTCCTTGATGCTTACTATGATGCTAAGATTTTCGAGAGCGATCCATTTGCAAAACTTGACCAGACAGGTGTTGGTCAGCTTATGGAAATGGCTGTAGAAAAAGGAAAGAAAGTTCGTCCATCACTTCACTGCGGTATCTGTGGTGAGCACGGTGGAGATCCTTCATCAGTTGAGTTCTGCCATAAGATTGGTCTTGACTATGTGTCATGCTCACCATTCCGTGTGCCTATCGCAAGACTTGCAGCAGCACAGGCAGCTATCGCTGAGAAAGCAGCTAAATAATTATAGCTGAAAAAGTAGATTTTCGTAGAGATATTCTACAAAATATAGTGATTAAACAACATAGACCGTCAATGCACTAAGATTAGTGTGTTGGCGGTCTTTTTATTTTCAGGGATAAGTATTTTGGGGAGGAGTGTATGAAAACTGACTGATTACAGTATTGATGTGTTTAGCAATTATAAAAATAGGTATTTGATACTATTTTTTTGAAATATTGATAAGTTGTAAAAATTGTGGAGTTTTTTGGATTATAGTATTTGCACATAAGATTAATTCGTGCTTATATTATAATCCATTATTGTTTTTAAGAGATAATTATTCATTTTTTCAAGGGGAATAGATAGTTTCATGTTAATGTCGTCGTCTGCCAGAAGTGCAACAGCAAAAAGATTTGCTTCAAATTCAATATTAGTCATAACATTAGAACTTGTCGTGGCAAAATAATTTATACACTGTTCATGTAATAACGCATGACCCAGTTCATGTGCACATAATATTTTTTTAGCTTTTTCACTGTATTTGTTATTGATTGATATTGTAGTTGGGTATCCTGGCATTTTAATAGTATGTGCAGTAAAATCTTTTACGCATGAATTTGTATGAATTACTGAAATACCAAGTCGTGTGGCTATTTCGTATGGGTCATTGATTTTCCAATTTTTCTTGATTGACCTAGCCATTTCAATTATATCCTGTGCTTTCATAAATCCCCCTGTGTTTATACATTTTTATATTTATAGCTTGCTATTTGAGAATAAGCCACGAATGGTGGCGGCACAGGGAGGAATAAATAAACTGAGGGAAAATGTTGATACGCTGTTGGTTATCCCAAATGAAAAGCTTCTTTCTATTTCGGAAAAGCCCCTCACATTATGTGATGCGTTTGAATTGGCGGACTCTGTACTGAAAGATACAATTTGTGGAATTTCAAATATTGTTTATAATTGTGGAAATATTAATATTGATTATAACGATGTTAAAACAACCTTAGAAAATAAGGGAACAGGTCATTTTGGAATAGGAACTGTTGAACATGACGAGTCAATTATAGAAGCAGTAAAACAGGCGGTAAACTGTCCGTTGCTGGAGACAGATATTGCAGGAGCAGAAAATATTTTGATAAATACAAGCGGACAGATTTGCCTTAAAGATTTAGACGATGCTCTGAATTATATAAGAGAACTTGCAGGAGAAGAAGTAAACATTATATGGGGAACAGTGTCAGAAGAAGAGAGTGATAAAATTGTTGTATCACTTTTTGCAACAGGTATGCCGGAAAAGGAAGTAAGACATACGGCATTAGGAGAGCACATGGATAATCCGAACCGTAACAATATCGCACCTAAAAGAGATGATACGGAAGTTATACAGATACCGCCTTTTTTAAAAAGACGTTCTATCAGATAAAAGACAAGGAAATAGACGGAAAGATGCTCTGTTACTGTTTGTATATTAAGTGTAAACAGTAGAATTTTGAATATTTTAACATTGTCAAAGAAGCAGCAGAACTGATTGCAAATATCCGGTTGATATAAATTTTCTCATTGAAACAAAATGCCTGTTAGAATATAATGTGAAATATAATACTTTGTCAAGCTATAGTAATGAAAGTTAAGAATAAATAACAAACATAAGATGTCTGCTTGGCATAAAATTGAAGTTGTATAATCAATGAATAAACTGTGGAGGATGAAAATGATAACAGGCGAACTTAAGAATAAAATAGATAAGATATGGGAGATATTTTGGACGGGTGGTATTACAAATCCGCTTGATGTTATTGAGCAATTTACATATCTGTTGTTTATAAAGCAGTTGGATGATGTAGAGACAACTAAGGAAAATGAGGCAAATTTTCTGGGATTTGAATATGAGTCCATGTTTCCGGGGGATTGCCAGAAATACAGGTGGAGCAAGTTTAAAAATTTAGGCTCTGCCGATGAAATGTATGACCTTGTGTTGAATGGTGTATTTCCGTTTATTAAAAATCTGCATCAGGATGGCGAGTCGGCATATTCTAAATATATGGGTGATGCAATATTCAAGATACCGACGGCGGCGATGCTTTCAAAAATCGTTGATGGAATTGACAATCTCGGAATTGGTGACGAAAAAGATACCGACACTGACTCAAAGGGAGATTTATATGAGTATCTTTTGTCAAAAGTTGCAACGGCAGGAACTAACGGACAGTTTAGAACTCCGCGTCATATAATTAAGATGATGGTGGAATTAGTACAGCCAAATCCGGATGATGTGATAATCGACCCGGCAATGGGCTCGGCTGGATTTTTGATAGAAGCACAGGAGTATCTGCGAAAGTATCATGAAGAGTCATTTTATGATGAAGCATTTAAGGAACATTTTGCTAATCATATGTTTTATGGAAATGACATGGATAGAACAATGCTCCGCATCGGAGCGATGAATATGCTTCTTCACGGAGTGGACAATCCTAATATTTCTTATAGGGATAGTTTATCCGAGCAAAATAAGGATGTTGAAAAGTATTCACTTGTACTGGCAAATCCACCGTTTAAGGGAAGTTTGGATTATGAAGCTGTTTCGGCAGATTTGTTAAAGGTAACAAAAACAAAGAAAACAGAGTTATTATTTTTGGCATTGTTTTTGAGAATACTAAAAAAGGGCGGACGGGCAGCCGTTATCGTGCCGGATGGAGTGTTGTTTGGCAGCAGTAAAGCACATAAACAGATAAGAAAAGAAATTATAGAAAATAATAAACTGGATGCCGTTATCTCTATGCCAAGCGGTGTGTTTAAGCCATATGCAGGAGTGTCAACTGCGATATTGATATTTACAAAGACCGGTTCGGGCGGAACAGACAAAGTCTGGTTTTACGATATGAAAGCCGACGGTTACAGTCTTGACGACAAGAGACAGGAAGTGAGCGAAAATGACATTCCGGATATAATTGACAGATTTAAAAATCTTGAAGCGGAAATAGAGAGGGAGAGAACTGAGCAAAGTTTTATGGTCGATTTTGACGAAATAAAAGCTAATGGATATGACCTCTCCATCAATAAGTATAAAGAAATAGTGTATGAACCGGTTGAATATGAGCCGACGGATGTGATTTTTGGGAAAATTGAAAAGATAGAGAGTGAAATTCAGAAAGAAATGTCAGAATTGAAGAAGTTGTTAGAGTTGTGATAGAGGGGGACGAATATGGACAAAGACCCATTTAGGGAATATACAAATATGCAGGACAGATAAGAGATTACAATATTACAAAAAAAGAATGGGTACTTGATGGTGTAACTGTTCAAAAAGGTATTCACGAAACTACTGAGTATCTTGAATTGTTTCTTAGAAATTTATTGTTGAATGAAAAAAATGAACTTAATAATCGAAACCTGGAGGTAAAAAACATGAGGAAACTCGATAATTTTATTGACATGATGACCGGACACTTTAATAACAAAGAGCAATTTGATAAGATGCAGAAAGAAGGTAAAATATATCCTTATGCAGAACACATTAATACAATCTGTAATGGAAAAATTTTGAACCTTCCTAAAGATTTTAATGGTAAATTTATTGTTGAGGAAAGCTACTATGAGACAAATGGGAAACGTCATGCTTCCCCGCATCTTTTCCTTATTACAGAGAGGGAAGATGGAATTGTACTGTCTTCTTATGAAATACCTGAAGGAGAAGATAAGAGTACATTTTCATATGGTTCTATGAAAAATGTTGATTACACTGAATTGAAAAAATCCGAAAAATTTACTCCTGCACTCTATCATGAAAAGGATGGAATCTGGGAAGGAGGCAGTACAAGCCAGTTTACTCCGGTAATGATGTTTAAGCTATGGGAAAAGTTTTCCGATAGCTGCCTGGAAGTATCTGAAAGCATGGAAATTAACGGAAAAAGAACTTTTGGATATGATGAACCAATTATTTATAAGCGAGCGTAAAGCGAGGGATGCTTCTTGACTGAAAGTCAAGAAGATGAGGAATAGAAATGCTGAATGATTTGATAAATTCGGATTGACCGAGCGTAAAGCGAGGGATGCTTCTTGACTGAAAGTCAAGAAGATGGGGTATAGAAATGTTGAAAACTTGATAAATTCGGATTTGTAGAGATTATAGTTGTGTATGAAACTAAACTATTAAGTATGCAAAAAAAGACTATAGAATAATTAGTCATAAAATAATTAGAACAAAAAAGAAACGAGCAGCCCGCTTTAGTAATAACTGTACGGTAAAAACCCATTTCTTATTAAATACAATAAATAAAGTCATGGGATATGTCAAGACTAAAAGTAAAAGAAAGTTTAAAGGTGAGGAAGAAGATGGCTAAATTGATTGAGATTACTGGAAAAGCTTTGTCAGGGGAATGGGGAAAGGATGATGAAACAGGTAATGGTGTTCCAGTTCTTAGAACAACTAACTTTACTAATGAAGGTATTATAGATTATAACAGTGTGGTTACCAGAACAATTACAAAGAAAAATATAGGAGAAAAGTTTCTCCGTAAAGGAGATATTATAATTGAAAAGTCAGGTGGGAGTGATAAGTTTCCGGTTGGTAGGGTTGTATATTTTGATGGTGATGATAATACATATCTTTTTAATAATTTTACTGGCTTGCTCCGAGTTAAAGAACCTAAAATGTGGTATCCAAGATATGTATTTTATTCATTGTTTGCAAATTATAAGCGTGGTGGAACCAGAATGTTTGAAAATAAGACTACAGGACTTCATAATTTAAAAACGGATGATTATGTGTCTAGATATGAAGTAACTGAAATTGATATGATTGAACAGGTTTCAGTGTGTGATAAGCTTGATAAATTGTATGAAATTATTAATGAGAGAAAACAGCAATTAGAGTTATTAGACGAATTGGTGAAAGCCCGATTTGTCGAGATGTTTGGTGACGAAAATAATTCAAAAAATTGGAATATTATCAATGTTGAAAATGTGGCAGATGTTCAGGTGGGTATTGTAATAAAACCATCTCAATATTATACGAATAAAGGCAATGGTGTAAAAGCTTTTCGTTCTCTTAATATTGGTGAAGGCTTTATAAAAGATAATGATTGGGTATATTTTACAGAAGAAGGACATAACAAAAATTCGAAGTCTATTGTTAAAGAAAATGATTTGCTGATAGTAAGGTCTGGTGCACCCGGTACAGCATGTGTTGTCACCGAAAAATATACTGGATATAATGCAATAGATATTATTATCGTGCATCCTGATTGTGAAAAAATAAATCCGTATTATCTTTGTTATTTTACGAATATGCCGCATGGAAAAAAACAGATTAATGAGGGAACCAGTGGAGCTGCTCAACAGCATTTTAATGTAGGAAAGTATAATAAATTGAGATTGATGTTACCGCCAAAAGAATTGCAAGATGAATTTGCTGACTTAGTTCATCAGATCGACAAATCAAAAGTTATATTTAAGTTTTGTAGTTAAAAATAGTGACAATGATTTTCTGAAATATAATATTTTAACGATTTCACTTGACATTTTGGCAAGTAGAAGACTTAATAAAATTAAGCTGATAAATAAAGCTTTTTAAGGGGGTACAATAAAATGCTTAATGGAAATATTAGAGAATTTGTTGATAAACTGTGGGGTGGCGAAGAGCTGATTTATACATATAAAGGAAAAAATACTTTTCTCAAGGATATGTTTTTGAAAACGGTCTATATCGTTTTGAATTGCAGCAATGGGAGCCGGAAGTAAAAATGCTCTGGTATGTAGAAGGGCTTGATAATAAATCAAGTTTAGATAAATTTTTGGAACAGCCTTTGTTTGACGGAAAAACATTCTGGGATGCCGAACAGGATATTGAGTGGGTAGATGACTGAGGGTATAATTTGAATTGAAGTTTTATTTAGATAATGCTTCATTTACTTTAAGGGGGTGCCTAAAATTGAAAAATGGTAATGTGCGTGAGTTTGTTGATCACATTCATTATGGAGATGAACTTTGGTTTATCTATGATGGTAAAAAATATTTTTTAGAAGGCTGGACGAATAACGATATTCTGGAGCTTTGTTTATATGAAATGTCAGATAATGGCAACGAATATATTTGGAAAGGCGATACAATACATTATCCAGTCGAGTCGTTCTTAGAAGCCAAAATCTGGAATGGAAAGTCATTTTGGGATATAGAGCAGGATATGGAGTGGGTAGATGATTAAATAAAAGAAATGCAATGTTTTTATTATGGTTACAAATATTGAAATGCAGTTGATTTCCCAAACCACCTTGTTTATAATAATATCAAGACAAAAATTTTCAGTATGCTTTACAGAGGATGTGAGTGTTATGTGTAATCTGAGTTTAGGAATAGAGGAAAGAGCTGAGGCGAGAGGAGAGGCGAGAGGAGAAGCCAGAGGTAAACTGATTGGAGAAAAGAAAAGCAGTGAAAAGATTATTATGAATATGTATAATAACAAATTTACATTAGAGCAAATATCACTTGCAACTCAAAAAAGTATTCACGAAATCAAGGAGATAATAAAACAGAAAAACTCGGCAGTGGTATAAAATCATATAAATAAGACTTCATTTACATTAGTTAAATTACAATAATGTACTAAAGCTGTCAGGGGAGGGTGACTATGGCAACAAATTTTGATTATTTATTGGAAAAAGAATTGTTTGGGGAGTTTGCCGAGCAGGCGGTTGAGGCGGAGAAAGCTATAGCTATATCACCTGCTACCTGTGCGATATTGTCAAGGAGAGCACTGGAGCTTGCTGTCAGATTTGTTTATTCGTATGATTATGATTTGAAACTGCCATATAGAGATAATGTCTCAAGTTTGATTCATGAGCAGACTTTCAGGGATATTATTGAGCCGGGATTGTTTGGAAAGTTAAAGTATGTAATAAAGTTAGGCAATATTGCCGTTCATACCAACAACAGCATTAAGCGTGATGATGCATTGTTGTCACTCAGGAATCTTTTTTGTTTTTGCGACTGGATTGATTACAGTTATTCTAAAGAATATCACAATAGGACATTTAAAGAAAATATTGTTCCGACAGGCAAAGAGGAGTCGGTAAAGGCTTCAAAATTAAAAGAATTATATGAGTCTTTGTCGGGCAAGGATAAAAAGCTTGATGAAGTTTTAAAAGAAAATGAAAATCTCCGTATTGAGATGGCAAAGCTGCGTGAGGAAAATATAAAGAACAGGACTTATCAGGTTGACGAGATAAGCGAAGCTAAGACACGCAAGTATTACATAGATTTAGAATTAAAAGAAGCAGGATGGATTATCGGAAAGAATGTGACTGAGGAAGAAGAAGTTACAGGTATGCCAAATGCAAGCGGAATAGGTTATGTAGACTATGTGCTTTGGGGAAAAGATAATTTGCCACTGGCTGTGGTAGAAGCCAAGAAATCAACTGTTGATCCTAAAGTTGGCAGTCATCAGGCTAAGTTGTATGCGGATTGTTTGCAAAATAAATATAACCAAAGACCGTTGATTTTTACTACAAACGGTTTTGAATTTTACTACAAAAATGATTATATGAATTATGCTGAGAGAGAAGTTTCGGGATTTTTCACTCAGGATGAATTACAGTTAGAGGTTGACAGAAGAAAATTAAGAACACCTTTGGTTAATGTGGAAATCAATGATAAGATTACTGACAGACCATATCAGAAAGAAGCAGTTCTGGCTGTTTGTGATGCTATTGAAAAAAGACATAGAAAAATGCTGATAGTACAGGCTACAGGTTCGGGAAAAACAAGAGTCAGTATCAGCATTGTTGATGTGCTTAGAAAACATAATTATATTAAAAACATTCTTTTCCTTGCAGACAGAACGGCACTTGTGCGACAGGCGAAGAAGAATTTTTCAAATTTACTGCCTGATTTGACCTGTTGCAATCTGCTGGATTATAAAGACGACCCGGAAAATTCTAAAATGATTTTTTCTACATATGCGACAATGATGAATATGATAGATGAAAAGAAAAATAAGTTCGGAGAAAAATTGTTTACACCGGGACATTTTGACCTGATAATCATTGATGAAAGCCATCGAAGTATATATAAAAAATATCAGGATATTTTCTTTTATTTTGATGCTATGCTGATTGGCATGACAGCGACTCCAAAAACAGATGTTGATAAGGATACATATGCGATTTTTGACCTTGAGCGCGGCAACCCTACTTTTGCATATGAACTTGAAACAGCAGTTGAAGAGGGCTATCTTGTAAATTATTCCACGATTGAAACTAATTCTAAATTTATTGACAATGGTATTTGCTATAAGGATTTGTCTGAGGAAGAAAAAGAAGAATTTGAAGATACTTTTGACGATGACCCGGTGATTGAAGATACGGTTTTGAGTTCAGAACTTAACACATGGGTGTATAACACAGACACTATAGACAGCGTTTTATCGGTTTTGCTTGACAAAGGAATTAAAGTTGAGGGAGGAGACAAGCTTGGCAAAACGATTATTTTTGCTAAGAATAATCGCCATGCGAAAGCTATAGTTGACAGATTTTTGGCGAGATTTCCCGAATACGGTGGGGATTTTATCAAGGAAATTGACTATAGCATCAAGTATGTTGATTCGCTTATTGACGATTTCAGTGATAAAAATAAAATGCCGCAGATAGCAGTTTCAGTGGATATGCTTGACACGGGTATTGATATTCCTGAGATTACAAATCTTGTTTTCTTTAAAAAGGTTAAAAGTTATGCTAAATTCTGGCAGATGGTAGGTCGTGGAACAAGACTTTGCAAGGATTTGTTTGGCGAGGGACTTGATAAAGAAAAGTTTTTGATTTTTGACTGGTGCAGAAATTTTGAATATTTTCGTGCAAATAAGAACGGCACGGAGTCAGGAATACAGGAGTCGCTTGCCGAAAAAATATTTAATGTGAAAGTGCAGATTACAAGAGAATTGGAAAAACCGGAAAATGAAAAGTATTCAAAGTACAGAAATGATCTTGTTGCAGGGATGCACCAGATAGTGATGGATATGAATGATGACAGTTTTCGTGTTAAAAGGCATTTACGGTATGTTGAAAAGTATCGAAATCTTAGTAATTGGCAGTCATTAGAAGCTAATAGCGTGTCAGAGTTAAAAAATCATGTAGCACCGTTGGTTATGCCTGAAAAGAGCGATGAGTTAGTCAGAAGATTTGATTATCTTATGCACACTATAAATCTCGGTATATTGCAGAGGAAAAATATTTCCAAGCCAATAGATACGGTTGTAAAAACGGCAGTTTTATTGTCGAAGAAATATAATATTCCTGCAGTTCAGGAACAGAGAGATGTTATTGAAAAAGTACAGAAAGAGGAATTTTGGGAAAATGCCACGATAATTGAAATCGATTATGTCAGGACATCGATTCGCAATCTTCTTCAATATATAGATAAGATAAAAAGAAATATTTATTATACGAATTTTACTGATAAAATCAGCGAACCGGTAGAGGGACAGTCGATAAGTGCAGCAAATAATCTGAAAAATTATAAAAAACAGGTTGAGTTTTATCTTAAGCAGCATCAGGACACGCTTGCCGTACACAAACTCCGCAATAATGAGAAATTAACCCGTACGGATTTAGATACACTTGAACATATATTGTGGACGGAGCTTGGAAGTAAAGCCGATTATGAAAATGAGTACGGAGATACACCGGTAGGCAAAATGGTAAGGCGTATCGTGGGTCTTGACCGTGAAGCCGTAAATAAGGCATTTAATGAGTTTTTAAACGAGGAAAGACTCAATGTAAATCAGTACCGTTTTGTAAGACTTATAATTGATTATATTGTGAAAAATGGAAATATTGAGGATAATAAGGTGCTTACGGAAGAACCTTTCAGAAGTGCAGGCAGTATAACTTCGCTGTTTAAAAATGATATGGCAACCGCAAAGCAGATAATGATGGTGATTAAACAGATACAGGACAACTCTGTTGAAGTTGCATAAAAAATTAATTATTATATAAATTTTGCATCAACCAAAGGTTGAATGATTTTCTATTTTTGCGTTATGGTATTTTGGGCTATATAAATATATACTTTTAACATAAACTCTGCAGGGTTACATATACAATAGGTAATTGTGAAACTTACTATATGTGCAAAAGTTAATTGCAGTGATGGTTTCGAAATGGCACAGTTGCATTTATGATGAAAGGAAAGTATATATGACAGTTGTAAATATAGGAGAGAAAATAAGAAAACTTAGAAAAGAAAAGGGGATTTCACAGGACACACTTGCACAGTATCTTGGAGTGTCATTTCAGGCGGTCAGTAAGTGGGAGAATGGTGTTTGAGTTATAATAGGACCAAGTTAGATGAAACCCAGTAAAATCAAGGGGT
>OGRR01002076.1_pt1 | contig 11308 bp, 9 predicted proteins | sample 1553511 | NCBI WGS metagenome assembly OGRR01 (sample SAMEA2580040, study PRJEB22360) | human gut metagenome | biome: human gut; feature: human-associated habitat; material: faeces | place: Denmark | collected 2008/2010 | reverse complement strand
GATGTGGTGCAGTACTACAACATCAACTCGAACGGCGACAAAGTTATTGCGCTGACGTTCGACGACGGCCCATGGGACAAGCAGACCGATGAGATTCTGGACATCCTGGAAGAAAACGGCGCGAAGGCCACCTTCTTCACCGTGGGCCAGTGCATTTCGGGCCACGAAAAGGAACTGCAGCGCGCGGCAAACATGGGCTGCGAGATTGGCACCCACACATGGGACCACGCTGAAGGCAGCGGCCAGGGCGTAAGCCTTATTAAGATGTCGTCGCAGGAGCGCAAGGACGAGGTAACGAAGGGTTTGCAGGCCATCACCAATGCCACCGGTCAGGAAGCGAGCACGATTTTCCGCTGTCCCGGCGGCAACTACGACACTTCTGTTGCTACCGACCTTGAGGGCATCGTCACGGCAGAGATTGGCTGGAACATCGACACCACCGACTGGAAGAAGCCCGGTGCCGATGTTATTGCCCAGCGTATCCAGAGCGCAGGCCCCGGCAACATCATCCTGATGCACGATGGCGGCGGCGACCGCAGCCAGACCATTGCCGGCTTGAAGCAGGCGTTGCCCAAGCTGAAAGAGCAGGGCTACACCTTCGTAACGGTGCAGGACCTGATTGAGAAGTACCCCTACCAGGAAGGCCAGTCGAAATAATGACAAAATAGGGACAGTCCCCATTTTGTTATTTCAATCCCCTGCTGCGATGCATTTTGCGGCAGGGGATTTTTATATGCTGGGCCCGACGGCAGCCCATGCTAGGAAGCTGAGTAGTGTCGCTTTTGGGAAGCGTAAGCGCGCCTGCCGCTTTCACTTCTTCTTTTGTCAGAAGCCTACCTGCCCGCTTTCAGCTTCAGGAACACGTTGTGCAAGGCGCCGTTTTTGGCGGTATGGATGGCACTGCCCAAAGCAAGGCATTTGGAAGCGTTGCGCTGTTGCAAAGGCTTCAGGCACATACGAAGGGCACCGCTTTCCGCTTGGGCACAGGGCACCAGTTCTTCGAACAGCGGATCGGCGACCACGCCTTCCAGCCATTCCTTTTGCGCGGCATGGCTCATACCGCTTTCCTTCTGCTTGTTGCGCTCCAGAGCGGAAAGGATGTAGCGCGCGTACAGGGCACCCAGCGTTGCCTTCGCTTCGGCATCGAGCACGCCCCATGATTCCAGCTGGTTGCGCAACAGCTGGATGCGCGTGCGATGCACCTCGTAGTAGCGCGGCACGAACTTGTTGGTAAGGTTGGCAGCCTCACGTTTGGCGTAGCGATATAGCGGCGCACCAATCACATTCAGCCCGGGAAGGTCCTGGAACACGCGGATATTGAACTCGATATCTTCGATAAGCGGCAGGTCATCTTTGAAAAGGAAGCCGCCCTGCTGCAAATATTCGCGCTGGTACACCTTGTTCCAGGCATAGCCGTAGTGCGTGCCCTTCTCGAATTCCAACACGTGCTTGCGCAACTTGGTTTTGCCCAGGTGAGCGTCTTCGGCACTGAACGTGAATTCCTGCACCCGCTGCACGTGGCCAGCAGCATCGTAGAATTCTTCCACATGCCCTACCATAACCACCGACGCCTCGTGCTGCTGCAGCGAGTTGTACACGCATTGCAGAAGCGTGAAGTCGTAGCGATCGTCAGGGTCGGGGAACCACACGAAGCGCCCCTGTGCCGCCGAAAGCCCCGTGTTGCGCGCCGCCGAAAGCCCACGATTCACTTCGTGCGAAACGATACGAATGCGCGGATCGGATTCGGCAAAACGCTGCGCCACCGCCAGGCTGTTATCGAGCGAGCAATCGTTCACCACGATGGCTTCCCAATCGGCAAAGAGCTGGTCTTGCAAATCACCCAAAGCGTTGGCCAAGTACGGCTCAGAGTTGTAGGTGGGCAGGATTATGGAGAAGAAGGGCTGGCCGTCCGCCACTTCGCCCGATTGCTTGTTCTTCTTTGAAGCGTTGCTCACTTACGGCCCCTTCCCCGATTCTTGGTCTTGGTTAAGTTTACCGTTCTAGGTAAACGCATTTGCCTAACAAGCGAATATACTTCGCGCATTTCTTTGGCAAGCGCCCCGTTGCCGTCCAACCGCGCCGCACAACCTTTATCATAGAAATGTTAGACACACGCACGCCGCGCACACCAACGAAAGGAACCGCCGTGCCCGCAATCAGCTTGCTTATACCTATCTACAACGTGGAAAAGTACCTGCGCGAATGCCTTGATTCCGTGCTGGCGCAAACCTTTACCGACTTCGAAGCCATCTGCATCAACGACGGCAGTACCGATAGCTCGCGCGCCATCGTGCAGGAGTACCTGGATGCCGACAGCCGCTTCCGCATTATAGACAAGGCGAACTCCGGCTACGGCGCATCCATGAACCAGGGCCTTGATGCTGCAACGGGAAAATACGTGGCCATCCTGGAATCGGACGACGCCTTCACGCCTGACGCGCTCGAGGTGCTGCACGGCTTGGCAACCGAATACCATGCACAGGCAGTTAAAGCCGATTTCTGGTTTTACTGGAGCAAAAACGAAAAGCTGGAACCGTGCCATGTTATAAGTGAGGACCTGTGCGGAAGGCTGGTTAACCCGCAAAAGGAATTCGAGCCGTTCTACGCCAAGCCTTCTATCTGGTCGGGCATGTACAACCGCCAATTCCTGCAGGAAAACGAGGTTCGGTTCCTGGAAACGCCCGGCGCATCGTATCAGGACGCGGGCTTTGCCTTCAAAGTATGGGCATCGGCCGAGCGCGCCGCATTCAGCGCCACGCAGATTTTGAGGTACCGCCAAGACAACGAAGCTTCTTCGGTCAATTCGCCGGGCAAGGTGTACTGCGTATGCGACGAATATGACGAAATGCAACGCTGGCTGAATGCTCGCCCCGAAAAACATCACTTGCAGGGTGTGCTGGAACGCATGAAATTCAACAGCTACCTGTGGAACTACGACCGTTTGTCCGAAGAGCTGCGTGCGGAATTCTTGCAACGTGCAGCAAAAGAACTGAAAGCTGATTTAGATGCAAAGCGCATTGACCTGGCATTATTCGAGCCGTGGGCCGAAGCTGACTTGCGTGCGTTAATTCAAAACCCGCAAGCCTTTGCAAAATGCCGCACCGAATATGCTGCACCAGGAAAATTGAACACTTTCAAGCACTACTACAGCATTGGCGGATTACCGCTTATTGCCAAGCTGTTGAAAAACAAGGTGGCAAAGTAATGGCAGCGCAGAAGGAACATCGATCCGCCACGGTATCCGCAACAGCTCAGGAAGCAACGCTTAACGCCGGAGGCCAGGGCTCAGAAACCGCTGCCAAGCCCGCCGAGGTTGCATCGGCCCCCGCCTCTGCAACCTCCGTCCTTGCGGCCAACGGTACCGACGTTCATGGCAAAGCGGCACCTACCGCAACAAGGGCAGAGGGTGCGCCTCAGCACCCCACCCTTTCGGTAATCGTCCCCGTATACAACGTGGAAGATTACTTGGACGCTTGTCTTGATTCACTGCAGGCGCAAACTTTTACGGATATCGAAATGGTATGCGTGAACGATGGAAGCCCTGATGGGTCGCGCAATATTCTGGCAAGGCGCCAGAGCCAAGATTCACGTATCGTTATCGTAGACAAGCCCAACGGAGGGCTTTCGTCCGCCCGCAACGCCGGTATCAACGCTGCCCGCGGCGTATATATCGGATTCCTGGACGCAGACGACCGCTTCACCGCCAATGCCTGCCAGCGCATTGCGGAAACGTTTGCCAAAACCGATGCCGACGTGGTTACCTTCGGCGGCTACTGCAACCCCGCAGAGGCCGCAACGCCCTGGATTACGCTGAAGCTGAGCCCGCGCGACGTGGTATACGATGGCTTTTCGCCCAACCTGATGTTCAAGGAGCAGAGCACCCCGTACATCCGCACCGCATGCCGCAAGGCGTTTTTGGACGAAAACGGCATTCGCTTTGAAGAGGCATTGCCCTTTGGCGAAGACCAGGTATTCTTCTTTGATATTTACCCCAATTCAAGGAAAACAGCGCTCATAAGCGACAAGCTGTACGAGTACCGCATTGAACGCGAAGGGTCGCTTACCTCGAAAACCAACGACGACCTAGAGGCAAAAAGCCGCAAGCATCTGCCCATGACCAAGCGTATTTTCAGCGCCTGGAAGAAGCGCTTCGGTCTGGAAGAATACAGCAGCGAAATCATAAGCTGGTCCATCGAGTTCGTATTGTATGGGCTGTTCTGCCTGCCAGAAAACGTGCGCAACGAGCTGCTGCCCAAGTACGCCCAGATCTTCCGCGAATTCTGGGGGAACAACGGCATCGACAAATTGCAGCTGAAGAAACACGACCTCAAGCTACTGGAGACCACCTTAAGCAGCAAGCCCGTAAGTAACGCCCAAGCCCTACGCCTACGAGCCGGCTGGTTCCTAGAGAAGTACGGGGCTAAAGCCGTTGTCGGGAAAGCATTGGGGATGAATTAAAAAGTGGGAAAGCGATTCGCTTTCCCACTCCTCCGAGATCCACTCAGCTGTCTTTTTCCATACCTTCGAGAACGCTTCCTGGATCAATGGCAGGAAGAATCAAAAGCCCCGTTGACGAATAGCGAGATGCAGACTCTATCATGTCTCGAATTTTGCCCCAAACGAACGTTACGCCGTTCATCGCCAATGCATTTCGAATTGCGCTTTCTTCTGCTGCGACTTCAGGACAAACAACAAGTCCGCCCATTTTGCACTCAATGCGAACGTCAGGTTCGGCATCTTCCTCGGAAGCCGTTATTATCCACGTTAAATCAATGGAACAATCGCATACCACCAAATTATCCTGTTTACCAAATGAATTATTCACACGAGCGGTTAGCTGACTTTCCCCTCCAACAAGCTCTCCATTGCCAAGTTTGCGCTCGGTAGCCCGCTCCGCATCGAACAGGAAACGAATCACCCTTGATTCCCCATATTGAATAGGAGATACTCTCATGCTCATGCGGCTGCAACCTCCAATTCACCAGATAAATTGACGTTTTTTGCCCCCGAAAACACTGTTGAAGCTTTCCCACTAAATTCCGCCACAGGGACCGAAGAGGAAAAATTGCCAAAGCTTAAATCACTAATCACTGTTGTAATCTCGGAACCGCAACTGTTGGCCTTTTCAAGCTCAAAAGACATCTTCACATCCAAAGCAAGTTCAAACTGGGCAATAGTTTCTAATGTCATATTGGGCTGCGTGTTCAAAAGGTTGGAAAGTCTTGACTGACTGACGCCCATCTTTTCGGCAAGATCCTTTTTGCTGAGCCCTTGGCGATCCATTTCCTCCACAAACAAATATGCAAGGTCCAAAGCATGCTCGTACGCCCTTGTATTAGGTGTTTCGTTTTCTTTAAGAAAATTCGAGAGATCCATCTTCTTATTCTCTTCCGTCAAAACCGTTCAACTCACTCGTCAATAAAGCCGAAGCAGCAAACGCGAGTGGTTTAGCCTTATCTATATCTTTATGGATGTTTCCATTCCCTTGATGTCCGTCAAACTGGAATAATAGGACGATTTCTGGTGGCTTCGTGCATAAAATGTACACCATCTCCCGTTTAACACCTGAATAGCCCTTTATTTCATTAACCCAGGCACCTGGCTTATCTTGCGAAGCTTAGTCGTTCAAGATATTTCAACACCATAATCGAGGATTCGTTTTATCCGATTAACCAGATTAACCGCGACATCACAATGCCTCTTATCTCTGAACAGTTTTCCAAGGGAAGACAGTGAAGCTCCAGACGGCACTAATTCCCAAAAAGAGTGTTCGCTATCGATAGTGTGGCAAATTAATTTATGCCCATCACCCATCAGTATCCTTTCGCTTCACTTATAAATGAAGTATAAATAAAAAAGAAATCCTGACAGGAAATAGTTCTACATTTTGAAAGAAAATGGAAAGCAATCCGCATAATGCAGCGACGGCATCGGCTGCCCATGGATCCCATCTCAAACAAAATTCATCTCGGTCGACAGCGCATTCTGTCACAATGCAAATAGATCCCCTATAAACTTTTTTTAGATTAGGCAAAGAAACAGGCAGCCAATATATGACCCATCTAATTTCAATAATCATCCCTATATACAACACCGAAAAGTATTTGCGGCAGTGCCTTGAGTCAATCTCCAAGCAGACACTTGCAGACTTTGAAGCCATTTGCATCGATGATGGTTCGACTGACAGCTCCCCTGCTATCCTGGACGCTTTTGCAGCCGAAGACAACCGTCTCAAAGTCGTTCATAAGCAAAACGAGGGATATGGAGCCGCGATAAACACCGGACTCAAGATAGCGTCTGGCAGCTACATCGGCATCGTCGAGCCCGACGATTATGTCGAGCCAGATATGTACGAGGTCCTGCACGATTCCGCAAAAGCCAACAGTTTCCCCGACATCGTCAAGGGTGCATACTGGCGCGTCCTGAACGCAGACTCCCCACAGCAGGAAATTAAACCCGCAAACTATCTGCATAGGATAAAAGAAGTAGATAGGCCTTTTAAGCTTGATGAAGATGCGGAATTCCTTTACCACCACCCGAGTATCTGGTCTGCCATCTACAAAAAGAGCTTTCTCGACGACAGCGGCATCCGCATGCCGGAAATCCCAGGCGCAGGATGGGCGGATAATCCCTGGATGATGGAGACGCTCCTTAAAGCCCAGAGTATCGTCTATGTAGATGAATGCCTCTACTTTTATCGCGAAACCATCCCCGGATCTTCCTCTATAGTTAAAGATCCGTCCATCATCTACAACCGCTGGTTTGATATGGATAAGATCGTAAAAGACAATGCCCCAGTATCTCCAATAGTTCTTGAGGGACATTACAACCGCGGATGCGCTTACTTAATGGAGCTCAGAGATAAATTTGGCACTACCGACAACACACTCAAAAAAGCCATGAAACGTATGGCACAAAAAATTGATACCAAGATTGTTACAGAATCCAGGAACATCAGGCCCGAATACAAAAAAGCTTTCTTTAGCACAAAAAGCCCTTGGTCCTGGACCTGGTATAGAGCAAAAAGAAAACTAAGCCTCAAGTAAAAAAGCGCAGGGACAAATAAACTCGTCCCTGCGCTTTTTCATTGTTGTATAAAAACTCAATTATTCTTGAGATGCTTCTTTTAAGTATTTTTTCCAAAAAGCCACCGAAGTGAACTCGGCTCGATGTTCAGCATAAGCAGCGTAAAGCTTGCTCTTATTCTTCTTGAACTCAGCAGCGGCCTTTTTATAACGCCCCCATACCTCGTCAAAACGCTTTTTGCTCATATGACGAATTGCACCCTTTTTATTGGGCATATCAACAACAATTAGCGTTTCAGCATCGCGAATTTTTGCTGCAGGGTATACCCATCCCGCAGCGTCAATAATAGCAACCTTGCCATTGCGCTTACCCTCTTCATTAACAATGCGCTGACCGTTAAATGTAGCAAAATCTTTCGCCGCAGAAATCTTGCTTCTTGCTCCATCGGTATTAAGCCAAGTGTGGGTTATGTGCCTGAGGTCAACACCCAATTTAGATGCCTCAACAAACAGCTCTTCGATCGGCATCATCTTTTCCTTTTCGCGATTCGCTTCCATAAACCGTTCTTCAGCAACAGGGCGGGCAATAAACTCCGGTCCGCGAAGAAAGTCCTCCAAACCCTTAACGGCTAGCTCAGCGTCGTCGTAATTGAACTTCTTAAGATCACGTTGAACTTCTCGATGTATCTCTGTCAAGAAGTCAGTCATAGGCGCAATTCCGGTAGTTGCCTGGCTAATGAGCGTGTTTCTACTTACCTGATAACGCTCAACCGCCGAACTGTACTTATAGAAAAACGCATTATGCCATACGCAAATGCCATTCATGGACATGATTTTCGGTTTGCATCGAAGGGCGTACTCAGCATCATCGGACCTAACGAACAAAGGAAGAGGAAGGCCCTCCCTTTTAATCGTTGCCATAGGAATTACGCAATACCACCATCCAGCATATTGCTGAGACGTGTCTTCGTACAAATCAACAGGAGCTTCAAATGCTTCGGTCTCAACCACATCATGCAGGAAGTCCATCCGACCTTCGGGCTTAAGGGGGAGGAAGTTACCATTCACTGAAAAGAATCCTATGTCTTCTGTTCTCAGATTCTGCTCCTCAAGGCTCATCATCGCCCCGCTTAAAAATGCCTCCGAATATTCATCACGCAGAAGAGACAGCAGATTGAAAGTACGAATGAAGCTTTCAGGCAAAACTTCGACGTCATCGTCCATCAGCAAAACATGAGTAGCTTCATGAGCTTGCTCCATTGACTCAATCATCCCGCGAGCAAAGCCACCTGAGCCTCCAACGTTCGGATTCGGGTGAATTTGTACATGGGGAGCATTAAGCTCCTCCGAAGAAAGAGTTCGACCGTTATCGATTACATGAAGGTTGAAATGTGAAGCAATCGGTTCATCCGAAGACAAGATATCTTTTTTTATACGCTCAATGTTACAGGTAACATAATCCTCTTTTTTAAACGTGGTCGTCACAAGCGATAATTCAACCTTGCGTAGCTGACTTTGTTCAATTTCCGCATAGTAATAGGCGTTTCTAAGCTCAACCTGCTTTTTCGCGAAAACAGAGAACCCGTGCAAGACTTCATCGTCAATAAGATTCAAATCGATTTCAAAATGACGCCAGTCCTCGGACTCAGTGCACTCAATCCTGGAACCAGACACCTCAACGGGATTCCAATCATAACGACCCGCAGTTGTCTCCGAAACAGAAATATCCCCGCCCCTGTAGTCGAAACACAAACCGAAGCAATTTGCTGAGGTATACCGTTTCCATTTCATTGCAGACAAGGCATTGAAATATGTTGTGAAGTCAATGCAGGAGCCTTCGGAGATGCACAGCGAGGAAGAATTGTCCTTCCAGAAAGCATGGCCATTTACCGTCCGATAGCAAAGCGCCGGATAATTCGAGAAGGCGGTTGATCCACCAAAAAGAAGATTTGCAATTTTATATTTCATATAGCCTCTCACGCACCTTTATGCATCAGTAATCTTATAGAGCTTCATATCGCCTTCGCTCAGAACAAGATCGAAGCCTTCCGTTGATTCACTGACGGAATCAATACCCATCCATTCTTCGGTATGATACGTAAAAACATGCTTTCGATCATCGCGCTGCGAGGAATCAAGCAACAGAACATATTTCGCATTGGTGCGTCCAAGTGCCAAGCGAGCCTCTTCATTGTCTTTATAAGAAGCCAGAGAATGTCGAAGGACCCTGCTCTCGGAAGGCTCATTTGGGTTGCTGTCGAGGGAGGATAGTAGGCTTCTGTAATAAAACTGAACTCCAGTTACGCCATACAAAAAAGCCGTTCCGTCGAACGGGGAGTTTAAAACAAGATCATCCCCAACTATTCGCTTGGATTCTTTTACAAAAGCGACCTCCTCAGCAGAGAGGGTCTGCCCATCTTCCATATCATATTGAGATTTAGTCAATTCACGGACTTTGCCAAAAGTCGTATTTACTGCACCTACTCCATTAAAGTCGAAGTTCGGAAGCAACAGCAAAACGGCAACCACCAACGAAACCGTCATCGAAGTTTTTCCATGACCTTCAGGCAATAAGTCATTTCTTTTCAATAAGCGAGCAGCACCTTCGCAAAAATTGACAACGGAGACAAGGCCAATTGCGGAAAGCGGTATTGCCGCCAGAACGCACAATGCGGCTGTGCGATGCGGATCCGTATACCAAAAACCAGAGAACCAATGCTTTAATACCGACTCGGTTGAAGCGGTTGAATAATGGATGATTGCACACAGGCCATACGAAAGCACGACCCAGCCCAGCCTCTTGTCTCTCAAAGCAGAAGCTATGCCGATTATCACGAGAAACGCCATAATCGGATTCGCCGGCCCACCGCAGTACGAGAGAAAAAGTATATTAAAAACGCCCTGAGTTTTCGATGAAAAATGGTCCCAAGAAACCGAAAGAACCTCCTGCATAAACGGAATATTGTACGCAAGGAGCCAAGTCAGGACACAAATACCAATAAACGCAATAGCAATTAAACTGCGATGGGCTCTTCCGACCGAAAAGCCAAACAACGAATCGCTGTATAGTATCCGCCAAATACAGTAAGGGGCAGCTAAAACAATGCAGCTAAATATCGCGTTTGGCTGAAGCAATGCAAGGCAAAAAACCGCCACCAATAAAACGACAACGAGTGCTAAACGCTTAGTTCTTACAGTCCCGACATCAACTAACAAGACAAATATCGATAATGCAGCAGGGACCATCGCAAAAGCTGCCAAATTCGAACAAAGCAACCCATATGTAAGAAGCCGCCATGGAAAATCAAAAAAACAAACACAGGTCAAAGAGCCTGCAACAACAACGTTCTTGTTTCCCTTAAACGCAGAAGCGAGAAAAGACCAAACGCCCAAAGGAAACACCATCGCCACAAACACAAAATTAGTCGCATTTTCAGCAATAGGCGCCGAACTAGCAACCGAGTCCAGGGCAACCGCAGCAACCACATGCCATAAAGCGGGGTAGAATGATGAATCACCCGAAGAGCCAAAGCCCTGAACGGTTGGAAACGTACTTATCGAAAAAGCGGAAAACTGCCCCGTTGAAGCCATCGCGTTCAGTTCATTCAAATGATATGCGTTGTCTATCTCAACTGAAAACCAATCGGGGGAGCCGATTACAGACGCAAACGCATAGAGTGAAACAGCCAATCCCGCACAAAGATATAAGCAAAGAATGCCAAAACTGTCTCCCGCAATAGAGGAAACCGAATCATTCTTGTTTAACTGAGAATTCTTACACCGGCAAGCCAAAAAACCAGCTAGCCCAATCAAGGCCCCAACTACTACCGAAGCAGCGATAAGAAACCAACCGGATACAGCAAAATTTGCGGTATATGCCAAAAAGCCAATAATGCAAATCAGGAGCAAAGAAACAAATGGAGCCCAGGCAATCAAGATTTTACGCTCAAGGACGTGTCTGCCGAAAGCAAGGCATCCCGGAAGATATAAGAGAACGGCAACCGCAAGACACGAAAGAGCAAAACTAGCCCACACATTTACCCCTTAATAACTAGCTTGAGGTGCATAAATCGCCTGCACACCCCGACAATGAAGCACTAATTCACATTACCAAATGAACCACCGGCCATAGGCGCAGACGGAGAACTTGGCTCAAAGCTATTCAGAAAGTCCAGCTTTTACATACCCCTCAAGCTCCCGTCCCCAATCGCGCGGCTCGAAGCCGGCTGCCCGGATCTTCGACAGGTCCAGGGCGGAGTGCCCAGGGCGGGGCGAGACGGGGC
>OGRR01002073.1_pt1 | contig 11328 bp, 7 predicted proteins | sample 1553511 | NCBI WGS metagenome assembly OGRR01 (sample SAMEA2580040, study PRJEB22360) | human gut metagenome | biome: human gut; feature: human-associated habitat; material: faeces | place: Denmark | collected 2008/2010 | reverse complement strand
CCACAGCCAGCAACAGCGCCGCCAGCTGTTTACGAATTTGTTTCATGGGGGTCACCTCTCGTCGTTTTTTCATGTTTGCCTGCTTTCGGACGCTTCCGCGTGGTCACCAGCAGCCAGATCAGCAGCACTGCCAGCATAGGCAGGGCAATGACAGGCGCCGTGATGATGGGGTCGATCCGTGTCGCGTCCGCCGTGACACGGACATGTTTCTGGCTCTCCCGCGTGTTGACACGGTGGCCGCGCACCAGCAGGCGGTGGGTATTGATGCCGTAGGGCGTGCAGGTCATCAGGGTAACATAGTCCTGCCCCTCTACGGGCTGTAATAGATCCGTCTCGGTGGGGAGGACAATGGAGATCCGGTCCACCTCATAGGTCAGCACCCGGTCCAGCACCGTGATGGTGAACGTGTCGCCCGCTTCCAGCTCGTCCAGATTGGTGAACAGCTTGGCGCTGGGCAGGCCGCGGTGGGCCGAGATGACCGCATGGGTGCCCGCCCCGCCCACGGGGAGGCTGCTGCCCTCCAGATGGCCTGCCGCCACCTGCAAAACACCATCGCTGGTGCCGTGGTAGACGGGCAGCTCCACGCCGATCCTGGGGATGGTGATATACCCCATAATGCCCGTGCCGGAGACGTCCAGCGTCTCGTCATAGCCGGAGACCTGCTCCGGCGTGAAGAACGAATTGGGCGTGGCCGCCAGCCGTTGGTTGTAGGCGTCCGCCGCCTCAAAATAGGCGGTATAGTCCGCATCCGACATCTCGTTGACCGTCTCGTCATAGCTGGCCAGCGCGCGGGACTGGTGGCGCTGGTTGACATAATCGCTGACGGTGGGATATAACATCACGGATAGACCCACGAGAAAGATCAGGATTAAAATTATGGTACTGCGGTTCTTTTTCATGGGCTACTCCCTAATGTTATCAGGATATTTTTTGCTTTGGGGTTTGGTTTAGCGCTTGTTCTCCATCCGCTTCTTGGTCACCAGCAGGACCACGGCCACAGCCATCAGGCCGCCGCCAACGACGTAGAAGACCGTGGTGCCCATGCCGCCGGTGGAGGGCAGGACTGCACCCGTGTTGTTTTCAATAACTTTTGCTTTCTGTGCATTTGTTGCATTAACAGCAGTGTCTTTCCCGATTGCTGTAGTTGTTACCAGATTTCCAGAAGTCAAATCAACCGAAAATGCACCATTCGGTTTATTGTAACCATCCAGGGGCTTTGTCTCGCTCAAATAGTAAGTCTTTTTGTCAAGTCCTTCAATGGTAACTTTTCCACTATCTGTAGTAACAATTGTATCTGTCGCACCTTCTACCGTGGCATCTTTTGCAACGCGGTATGTATTACCTTTTTTCACAAATTGGATGGGTTCACCACTAACTACATATTCACCATCAACAGAGCCTGTAGCTGCTTCATACAGTTTAAATTCAACATTGCTCAACAGCTTTTTTGTCGTTCCATCAATTTTTACCAAATCAAATTTATAAGTATAGGTATTGGTCTGGCTTGGCACCGTTTCCGAATTGTTACCATACTTCAGTTTTGCTGTATTTTTATTTGCCGCATCAGCTACTACAGCCTTTTCATTTATCGTTGCACTATAGGTAACAACGATATCTGTAGTATTTTCTGTAAGGTTGTCAAGGTATGTCTTTGTAAAAGTTAGCTCAAAAGTATCTTTAATACCCTCTGTCTTAACCGTGTAATCTTTATCCAACCCCAGATCTTTCGTTCCGGCTTTGACCACAATATCATTATTGAACGTCAAACCGTTATCCATTGTATCCGTCAAGACATAGTTTTCTGCGCCCTTTTTTGCATGAATCGTAACCTGATACTCAACTTTATCACCGATTTTGGCATTACTGTCAGTATCCCAGTTATCATTTTCTTTTACTTTTTTCTCAATCGTCGGAGAATCATTTTTCTCTCTCAAAATTGCAGCCGGATTTGTCGTATCCAACGAGCACAGTGTACCAAGAGAGGTATCCAAAAGATAATAACCAAGGCTCAGACTACTAAAAGACACTCCCGTTTTTCCTGCTGTCTGATGGCCATCATCTTCGATATTTTTCTCTTTTGCAAACGCCAAAGCATTTTTTGCGAACGTAGCTGCCGTCTCATCCGTAAACTCTGCTTTGGGCTTAATATAACCATTTACAATTTCAAAGTACTCCCTAAATACACTATCAGTTGCAAAGTCTGCCTTTGACCACTTTTCACTCATTTTATAGGAATAGCTATTTTCGCTATAGCTTTCCAAATCAAAAATACGATAGATTTTATATTCTTCGTTTTCCTTTGCGTTCTGAACGGTGATATTTCCCTTGTTTCCATCCGCAAACGCCGGGACGGCCATAGCCAGCACCAACGCAAGCGCTGCAAGCAGCGCCAACACGCGTTTTACTCTTTTCATATTTCTTTACTACCTTTCTTACGTCCCCTCTCTGAGACGCCAGAGAGGGGATTTATTTTCCTACGTTCGGTTTGTTGCCGGGGTCAGAGCTGCAGGAGTCACTCTTCCCCCCTTTTCCGCTTGCGCCTGGAGTTATATCCACACAGCACCGCGGCCAGCGCAATGGCCGCGCCGCCTGCCGTGTAAGGAACTGTGCCGCCCGGGGAGCCGGTGGAGGGGAGCTCGTAGGTGGGGGCCTCGGTGTTGGTGATGGTCACCGTACCGCCGGGAGCCACACCTGTGGTTCCGTCGCTGCCCTCCGGGTAAGCATACGAAACCGTGTAGCCGCTTACGCTGGCTTCCTCCACGACATAATGGGCCGTGGGATCGAGGTTTGTAAAGGTGTATTTCCAACCGCTCATTTTGGTCATCGTAACAGTATCTTCGCCGTCCACTTGAACCAGAGTCTTTCCTCCCGTACTCTCCACCTTAAAGAGTTTTAACTGGATGGAATCCGGCTCTTTGTCACTTGGCAATACACTGCCGTCCTGACCGTTCCACTTTTTGACTACAGACAATTCCGTTGGCTTAAGCTGGTTTACAACAACAATGGTATCACCGCTTTGGTAAGCATCATTCGCAGAATGTTCTTTTCCAAAACCATCCATATAACTGATGATATAATTATTATCATCCTGCTCTTTTGCTTCAAACTTTGTGCTACTCTTAAGACCACTACATTTTGTCAGGTCTACCTGAGCTGTCCATCCGTTGTCTCTGTTCAAAGTCACCGTATCAAATGCTATGTTGTCACCTTTTTTGAAGACATCCACCTTGATTTCATTTTGCTTGTTTTTCTGGTCCTCAGACATAATCGTCCCGTCTGCATTTTTCCATACCTTACGGACTGTCAGCTCCAGCTTGCTGTTTTCCACTTGCAGAACCGTTGTCTTTCCATAAGTTGCAAATGTCACATCCTCCTGCTTCGGAGGTGTAACACTCCCAGCATTTTGTGTTGCAGCCTGATATGCATTTAACTCTGTTTGACCCGGTTTCAGCATTATGAAATAAGAGGTATTTTCTTTCAGCAGATAGCCATTAGGTGCTTTTATTTCCACCAGCTTATAAAGCGTATCGTATTCCACCCGAGCCGAGTTTGCGTTCTTCATTGCAGCCTTTGCAAAATGAATCTCGCCTGTCTGGTCTGTTACAAGACTGTTCTTGCAGATTGTCCACCCATTGCTGTCCAGTTTGGACAATGTAAACTCCGCACCCGCAACATCCTGAGATTCAAGATTTTTCTGAACCTTATGCAGCAAAAGCTGTCCGTTTGAGTATGCTCCTGCGCTGATATCTTGTGCATGGTACTGGATTTCACCGCTCTTCGTCTCTTTGCCAAACAGTTTTGCTTTATTGTTCAGCTTTACATTTTTCTTCTGCTGCGGTGTAAGATTAGACGTGTCAATCTTATACTTATAGGAGAAAACATAAGCCTGATCATCTGGGACCGTCAGTTCAATGGTATACTTACACTCACTCCCACTTTCATCGGTCTTGGTCGTGAGCCCTCGGATATCTTCGTCCGCCAGTGTCGTCCCATCTTCTTTGTAGAGGTGAACATCCTGCAGGACTGCTGTAGCCCCCTGCGAAGTTGTGAACGTATCTTTTAGCGTGATCTGGTCTGCCGTACTGATCAGATCTTTGCCATCCGGATTGATCTTTACCTGATAGAATACTTCTTCCAGATATTGATCCTCACTCTTTTTTAGTTGCTCACCCTTTTTTTCCAGATACGATTTGTTTCGTTCGACTGTAACATCTACATCGTCTTCGTGGCCGTTCCATACAACCGTATTTTTGTAGAGCTTCTCACGAATACTTGCATCTGCGTTCCACTTTTCCTGGTCCGCCAACTTGACACGGAACATGATTGCAACGGCTGAATAGTCCTTATTGTTTTTTTCAATAGAAGTGAGGTTGCTCAATGTAAACGTCAGTTTATTATTTGTATACTGTATCTGTACATGGTTCGGATTTGGGTTATTCCAATTCCCAGCTTTATAATATGCTGCAATCCGTTGTCCATCATCCAAACCAGCTGTTCTATTATCGGAAAATGTAATCACATATTCTCCAGTGTATTCAATTCCCTCCTGGAGTTCATCTGTGATCACTGTTCCATCGAACGCAGACAGATCTTTCGGCGAAATCCAAAGTTTATACCAGAATGTCGTGTCTCCGCTTTCATTGTAAACGATTTTTCCACTGCCAAGACTATCCTGGAAATCATGCAGATTTGATTCCGTCGCCACCATCTTATCAAAGGACTCTTCTTTTTCAACTGGCTTTTCCTTTGTAATGGTATAGGAAACCTTTGCTTCACTGTTCTCAACGATCAAATCATTCGTTACCGTCCATGTCTCGCCGCCCGACATGACATCATAACAATCCACATGTGTGCGATAATTATTCACATTGATCTGGCGCAACTTATTACCGGAATAGCTCTCCCCCTCTTTTACAGTAATCTTAAAGCTTCTGATCTTGACGTCTTTATTGGCATCAGTATTTTCGACTTTATGATTATCTGTCTGCTCAATGGAATCATAGTAAATGATTTCCGTTTCAATTCCTGTGTTTTTGGCCTGTTCTACAGTCAGTCCCCGAGTCCAAGGATCTCCTACTCTGAAAATACGAATGCCATTTTTCAAATCCTGATCCAGTTCTCCAAGAAGTGCATAGTGTGTTCCCATTGCATTATCAGGAGTGGAGCTGCTGCTATTCACAGGGTCAAAAAATTTATCACTCAGAGTAATACTGGTTGCATCTTCCGGTGATTTTGCAGTTGCATTCCAATATGCGACTTTCTGATTGCCTGTACTTCCATCTACCAGTGCATTTTTAGCTCTGCTCTTTACTGCCTGCCATCCCTGACGTACTACTTTACCAATGCCAGTCGTACTGTCCTGCTTTTTATCACCTTTGTCGATCTCAGCATCGTTTTGCAATAATTCGTTATCCTGTATGCCATCAGGAACTGTGGTGTAATACTCAATCAGATAATACTTTTCCGTTGAACCTGCCGGGAATGTATATGTAAACCCGGTTTCCTGCTCTGACTCATTTTTGGTGATCGTTACTGTGCCTTTCGACGAAACCGTTTTGTTGATGCTGTCCCAGTTATCGCCAGAGCTACCGTATTTCACCTTGATTCCATCTGTGCCGCCTACGATCGTTGCCCCTGTATACCGCAGAGTATCCTTGACCGTATACCCATTTAAATCGCTTGGCCCTACATTGTTGATTTTGATTCTCCAGCGCATCTTACGGTTCACAGTATCATAGTTTCCGCTCTTTTCAATAAGAGAACCGCTATACCGTTTATCCCATGATGCTTTGACCGGATCGTCTTTTCCCTCATAAGTCGAAGATGCTGTATTCTCAATATATACATTTTGAGGCCATGTTTTCGCATCTTCCAATTGATAATGATACGTCAAGGTGTAACTCTCGCCTGCCTCCAGCGAGTCAAGACCACTGATTTCAAAGCATGGTTTTTCTGTTGCACTATCCGTACCAATTTTAAGGTTTGTACCTTTTGTCAACACAACTGAATCATTACCTTTTTTTATGACAAAGCTGTTTTCGTCATATTGACCTTTCAAGGATGTGTTCGTTCCAATAATATCCGAGATTTTTACTTTATTTCCATCCGTTCCCAGTGTAGAGCTTACTGTCACCGTAAATTCAACATACTTATTCCCGTTTGCATCCAGTTTAATTTCACTACCGCTTTTTTTCGTCTGAATGTCCGTCGGGTTTTGCAGCTTGATCGTGGTCCCTGTTCCTGGGAAACTTACTTCTCCGGAAGCCTGATTTGCTTTTTTGCTGGCAACCGAATCGACCTTGAAGTATGCATTGAAAGACTCGTTTTTCATATTAGGTGCATCTTTAAAATCAAATACCAGCTTCACCAAGCCGTTTTCATCCACTGTAACCGCACCAATATCAATTTCCGAGCCAGGATTATCAGGGTTTTGCGCCATAATTCGGCCGGATTTTGATTCCTCCATGCCATATGGAAGCTGATAGGTCAGCGTCTTTCCATTTTTGAAAGTATCTAACTTCGTAACAAAATCCACTTGTGTCTGGATATTATCTCCAAATGTAATTACATGTTCTTCATCAATCGGGGTCCATGCTCCATTCTTGTGCTCTGAAACAGTAACAGAGGTAATATTTGTTACGGTGTTAAGTTCCTGTTCCGTTTCAGATGCAGTCGTAGCATCCGGGTTCTCCTCCATCAAATCGCTGATCCCATACCCCTCCGCGGCATTGACGGACACAAAGCTGGTGACCTCGTTCAGGGCAACTTCCACCTCGGCCACCTGGTCGATGGTGGTCTCGCCGTCGGACTCGCAGCCGGTGGCGACATCGCCGGAAATGACGGTGAGGGCCGTGGTCAGATCGGTCTCCTCGTCCACCGCCGCGTCGGACACCACGCCAATGGTCTCGCGGCCCTCGGCATTTTTGTACATGACGATATCACCCGGCAGGATGGAGGCAAACTCCTGCGGGTCATCGGTATAATATTCAGAGTTCATGCGGGCAAGCTCGCCACGCAGGGCGCTGATGCTGGCGTACTGGGGGATGATATCCTGCGGCACGCCCGCGTGGTACAGGCAGTAGGCCACAAAGGTGCTGTCCCAGTCGGCATACACCATGGGCTTGTCCTTATAATACTGGTCGGCATACATGGTGTAGCCGTTGCCGTCCTCGTCCACGTCGGCCTTGCTCTCGGTATAGCCGAGCTGGCTCCGGGCCACGAGCACCATGTCCTGGGCCCAATCCATACTGGTGCGGTCTGGGGTCTTGGCGTCGTACTCCGCGTCGATCTCGGCGTTGGGGTTGACGAGGCAGGCGGCCGTATGCTCGTGCTCTTCCTTGCCGCAGATCAGCACCTTGCCATAGCACTCGGCGGTGTGGTGGTGGACGGTATAGCCCGTGTCGATCTCGTCGTCCGTTTCGGGCTTGGTGGCTTCTTGTTCGGGTTCCGGGTCGGCTGCTGTCTCCGGTTCCTCGGCAGAATCGCTCTCCTCCGCGCTGTTTTCGTCCATGTCGTACAGAGCGGCGCCGTCATCCGTTTTCTCCGGCTCGCCCTCTTCCTGGCCGCAGACCAGAACCTCTTCGAGGGTATAGCAGTCGTCGGTGTGCTCATGCTCGGTGCAGAGCAGTTCGCCGGTCTCCTGGTCGTAGCAATAATCCTGATGGACGTGGTCGCTCTCGATGCCGCAGGTCAGCACCTCTTCTTCCTCGTAGCAATCCGCGGTGTGGTGGTGCAGCACCACTTCCGGCTCCGGCTCTTCCTGCGTGGCGGGCTCACTTTCCGGCTCGCTCCCGGCTTCGTCCCAGTCCGCAGCGCTGGAGTCACCGTCCCCTGCGTCATCCGCCGAATCCATCGTTTCTTCGACGATTTCGCCCTCTTCATAGCCGCAGATAGGCTCGGTGCCCTCGATGTAGCAATCGTCGGTATGCTTGTGTTCTTCTTTCCCGCAGTAATAGCGCGTGTCATCGGCGGCAAGCGCGATGCCATCCTGATGCAGCCGCCAGCTGACGCTCATGGCGGTCAGCATCGCCAGCACCAGAACCATTGCCACCGAACGCCGGGCCAAATGACGCTGCCGCTGGACGTTCTGAATGGCTTCCTGGAAGCGATTCTTCATTCCCATAATGGATTCCTTTCCTCAGTGGATCAACGAAAAACCGGACAAGGGCCAGACGCGTAAAAAGACCTTGCCCACGATTTGACTTTTTTCGACACAGCCAATCACCGTACTCCGGCTGTCGATGGAGGTGACGCGGTGGTCGCCCATCACAAAATAGCGGCTCTCCGGCACCTGATAGGGGAACTCGATGTCGCACTCGCCCAGCGCCAGCTCATCCACATAGGGCTCGTCGAGCACCTCTCCATTGACGCTCACGACACCTTTGGTGTCGATGGAGATGACATCGCCCGGCCCGCCGATGATGCGCTTGAGCAGAAGCTTGTTCTGCCAGTAAAAGCCACACAAGTCGCCCGTCTTCCAATCGTCCGTTTTTACCAGCAGGATCACGTCCCGGTCCTGCAGGGTTGGGTTCATGCTGTCGCCCGACACCTGCAGCACAGGCAGCAGCAGCGTGGCCAGCAGCACCGCAATGGCCGCCACCACGATCAGGGTGCTCACCGTACCGCGCAGCACCCGCCAGAAACGCCGCCGCTCGGTCAGGCGCTCCCGTTCCGCATCCACCCGCCGCAAAGCCTCGGTGTCCTGCGGCGTTTCCTCCTGCCGGAGCGTGTCGATGACGTCGATCAGCTCCGTGCGGCTCATCCGCCGCAATTTCCGCTCTGACATAATTCCTCCGCAAAGTCTTCTGCAAGGCTTTGTCTTTCATTCCATTCCCAATTTATCTCAATCGCCGTCCTCTGCAAAGCGCGGCACAATCCACGAAAACATTTTCGTTCTTTTTCCACGAAAAAATTTTTATAAAGATAAGTGGTATTAGCAACAGTATAGCACCAATATTTCCTGTTTTCAATCAATTTTCCTAAGATTCTTTGCCACGATTCCTGCTTTTCATGATTTATTCCTTTTGCAAAACATCTTTTTGTATTTTTACAACAAAAGAGCACCCCAGGGCAGGAAACCCGGAGTGCTCTTTGATTACACAGTGTTGAACCGCGCGTTTTATTTACTTCTTGGTGCTTCCCATATCGGGGACGAAGCTATTGATCTTCTTGACGGTGTCCACGATGGTGACCACGTTATTGATGATGGAGCTGCCGGCAGAGAAGACACGGGCAATGTAATTGAACAGGGTGCCGATATCCTTGAACATCTGCCAGCCGGTGGTTTCACCGCCAACCAGATAGGTCATCTCCTCTGCATCAATGGCTGCGTAATTAGCGGGCATTTTGAGCTCATAGTTCGTCATAGTAATTTTCCTTTCTTCAGTAAACTCAATAGAAAAGCAAATTCATCAGGAACCCTGTGCGGCGACCACGGTAACCACGACAGCGACCACCGTTGTGACCACCAACACCGTGCCGAGGTTGTCTTTCAGCTTCCAGCTCTTCTCTGTGTCAGCGGCTGCCGGTGCTGTCGTCGTTGTCTTGGCTGCAGTGGCTGTGGCTGTGTTCTTTTTGGCCGTCGGCGTCCAGTGCGCGTAGATGGTGGTATCGTCCTTGAAGTTGTACCGCGTGGTGATCTTGGTGCCGCCCACCACATCGTCGTACCAGCCATCAAACTTATAGCCCTCCATGGTGGGGGTGGGCGTACTGGTCAGCCGGTAATTGGAGCCGTACTTGTAAGCATACAGCTGCATGACATCACATGTACCGCCCTGTGCTTCCAAGTAGACGTTGTAATAGCTTGCGTCCGCCGCAAACGCCATGGGCACCAGGTTGCAGCACAGTGCCAGCGTCAGTACGCAGAGCACGAGCTTTTTCCAAAGCTGCTTCATAGACCGCGTCCTCTCTTTCCAAGCGTATTTCCCCGGGCGCTTTCCGGTGTTCCGGGAGCGGCACGTTCCACCCAGCCGCCGGGCGGTTTTCCAGCGCTCTCCCATGGAATAATTATGAATCGGAACTGGTGCCTTGTCAAGCCCGGATCGCAAAATCGAGGTGGGAATTTTTATGGCATTTTCCGTCATTTTCCGCGTTCCCGGACAGATGTCGCCTTTCCGCGGCCATTTCCCGCCGGTTTCCCGTTTTTGCGCCCCTCTCCTGCCGTGCAGGAAACAGCAGGGAGGAAAAGCTCACAGCCGGTTCTTTTTCATCAGAAATATTTTACCAGAAATGCCCGTGTCCGCGCAAGTGTCCAAATGGACACAAATCACAGATTTGCGCCTGTTTTATTGGGTTCTGCACAAAGCCGCCCACAAAAGTTCGTGAAGAACGCACAAAAAACACGGCATAAAAATCCCCCGCAGCCGGGCAGGCCCTCGGCGTACTTGTTGGTCAGGATGCTGCCCATGGCCGCCATGACGGCAGGCGAGACGATACAACTTCCCCCTCTCTGCGATGTTTCTTTCCCAAAAAGCGCGGCCCCGCATTGGGCCGGACGGCTTTTTTCCATGATCACAAAATGCCAGCCTTTCTTCCACCGCAATTTCGACAAAAACGCTTGCTTTTTGAGCCCGCATTGCTTATTATATTCCTATAAAAATTCTGGGTGTTTTTTGTGCAGATCGTCTGCATGGGCACCGCCCGGAAGAACGGAGGAAGCCGCATGACCCTTGCGGAAGAGAAACAGGTTCAGCGCAAAGCGGGCATTGCGGCTCGCCGGGCACTGGCACCGGAAACCCGTGCCGCTGCCAATGCAGCTCTCTGCGCCCGGCTGGCGGCGCTCCCCTGCTTCCGGCAGGCCCGGACCATCCTGCTTTACGCAGCCTTTGGCGGCGAGGCCGATCTGGCCACCTTGGCCGAGACGGCCCGGGGCCTGGGCAAAACGCTGGCCTATCCCGTCTGCGGGGAAAATTTCAGCCTGACCGCGGCTGTGCCCGGCGAGGATGGCTGGGAGGCAGGGGCCTACGGCATCCGCACCCCCATCCTGAGCCGGGCAGAGATCCTGCCGCCGGAGGCACTGGATCTGATTTTCGTGCCCTGCACCGCCTTTGACGCCGCCTGCGGCCGGGTGGGAATGGGCAAAGGCTACTACGACCGCTACCTGCCCCGCTGCACCCGCGCGGTGAAGCTGGGCATTGCGTTTGAAGCACAGCGCGTCCCTCACGCCGCTCTGGACGAACACGACCAGCGGCTGGATGCGTTCATCACCGAGGGAGGAATCTATCGTGGAACTGACAAAATCGAGCTGTGAGGGCTTTTTGGAGAGCCTTGCCAGCAAAGCCCCGGCCCCGGGCGGCGGCGGTGCAGCGGCCCTTGTGGGCGCGGCCGGCG
>OGRR01002068.1_pt1 | contig 11340 bp, 10 predicted proteins | sample 1553511 | NCBI WGS metagenome assembly OGRR01 (sample SAMEA2580040, study PRJEB22360) | human gut metagenome | biome: human gut; feature: human-associated habitat; material: faeces | place: Denmark | collected 2008/2010 | reverse complement strand
GCTCTGCTCCTGTCGCTGCCGCTGAAGCTGCTAAACCCAAATTCGATGAAAGCTTCGACGTGATCGTCGTAGGCAGCGGTATTGCCGGTACGATGGCCGCACTTTCTGCCGCCGATAAAGGCGCCAATGTTTTAATGATTGAAAAGATGAGCCGCCTCGGCGGTACTTCCCGCATCAGCGGTCTGAACTTCGCCTGCGTCGGCTCTCCCGCCCAAAAGGCTAAAGGCGTTAAAGACACGCCCGAACAGCTCGCTTCCGACATGTATAAAGTCTCAGGCAATATGGGCGATTATGAAAAAGCCCTCGAAATGGCGAAGAACACTGCCCGTGCAGAAGCCTTTATGACCCAGCGCGGTGTCAAGTGGGACGGCCGTCTGCTGAAATTAGGCGGTCACTCTCAGCCTCGTGTTCTTGTCTCCGAAGGTGACGGCGCCGGCCTGCTTAATGCTCTTTGGACCTACATGAAAGGTTTGAAGAACGTGACGGTTCGCACCCATGTGAAGGCCGATGAAGTTCTCTTTAACGATAAAGGCGTTGCGGTCGGTGTAAAGGTTAGAGAAAAATATTTCTTTGACACGCCGGAAACGGACGACAACGAAAACAAGACCGGTGTTGAAAAACGCATCGAAGCTAAGAAAGGCGTGATTTTCGCAACCGGCGGTTATGCCAGAGATAAAGCGTTCCGTTCTTCGGAAGTTCCTTTCTTAGCGGGCGTAGCCACCACCACAAACCCGGGCGCAACCGCCGGAGCATTAAAGATTTTGGTCAACGCCGGTGCCCAGCCGATGCACTTGTCTCTTTTCCGTTTCGCTTATCCGCTGCCGACCGAAGACATGATCTGGGGCATGATGGTCGATCCGGCGACAGGACGCCGTTTTATCAATGAAGGTTTAACCCGCAATGCGCTTGCACAGGCAGTTCTTCTGAAGAGACTGCAGAACGGAGACAAGAAACCGTTCATCATTTATGACGAAAAGTCTCTGGGTAAATTCCACAACCTCAATCGCGTCCAGCGCAGTCTTAACGGCTTAAACGGCATCGACGGCACAATGTTCAAGTACGACAATCTGAGCGAACTTTGCAAGGCCTTCGGTGCTGATCCTAAGATTGTTGAAGATGAGCTCGTTAAATACAACGCCATGATCTTGGAAGGCAAAGACGCTCAGTTTGATAAACCGCTCGAACGTTCCGGCCGCAAGGTTGAAGCGCTCGATCTGAAGGGACCGCTCTTTGCGATGGTCATCAACCCGAGGCTGAACTACACACCGGGCGGAATTCGCACGGATTTACAGGGCAGAGCAATTGCGCTGAAGGACGGTAAACCGATCGAAGGTTTGTATGTGGTCGGTGAAGCCAGCGGCGGACTGCATGGCCAAGAACGTATGACCGGCTGCTCAATGCCTGAATGCGCTGTCTTCGGCATGATTGCCGGTGAAAGTGCTGCTCAACGCAAAAGTATCTAGGAGGAAGCCATGAAACTTATTTATAAAGCCGCACTCTTAATCTGCTCATCCGTTTTTGCAATGTCCGTTCAGGCAGCAGGTATGCCTCAGTCCAGTAAGCACGCCCAGCGCGGTGTGAACTGCACACAGTGTCATACCACCGGCAAGTTTGAACCGGTTGAAACCAAGCAGTGCCAGACTTGCCACAATCAAGATCAGCTGGCCCAAAAAACCGACCGTCTCAACTACATTTCGCGCATGAAGAATCCGAAGACCGGCGAAGTCAAGGAACACCTCGCCAGAATCAATCCTCATGACAGCTATCACTTCGGCAAGACGGGAGACTGCACCGACTGCCATCGTGAACATCGTCCGAGTGTTAACGACTGTGCAACCTGCCATGACGTTAAAGCTTGGAATATGAAAGATCCGAAGTAAAGAATCCCTCCTAGGTCTCCCTAGAGACCAAAAAAGCTCGGCTATGTATCTTCAGCCGAGCTCTTTTTATTGGAAGTCATTGGAAATTACTGAGGGCGTTTCGGATCGGTTCCCATGGCAGCTGCATCAATATTCGGTTCCACGAATAAGGCTTCCACTTCTTCGGGCGTGTAAACCTGCTTGCGGTTGCAGAATCGGCAGTTAACTTCAATCTTGCCCTCTGCCTTCAGAATATCCATGCATTCCTGCTTGCCTAACTGCAGCAGCATGCTGTCTGTCTTGTCGCGGGAGCAGTTGCACTCAAAAGTGATATCCGTTTCGGCAACAGGGACGAGTTTTTCCTGCCAGAAAAGGCGATGAAGAACATCGGTCGCCGGAACGTTAAGCAGCTCTTCTTTAGTAACGGTATGAGCCAGCTGCATGATTCTGCCCCAGGCATCCGGGTCGGAAATTTCGCTGACATTGCCGCCGACAGACGGCATCTTCTGAATAACAAGGCCGCCCAACTTCTTGCAGTCTGCTGCAAGGTAAAGTTTGGTTTCGAGCTGCTCGCTCTTGGCCATGTAGTTTTCAAGATTTTCTGCAACGGAATTGCTTTCCAGCGAAACCATTCCTTGATAGGGCTGAACACCGGGCCTGCGGTCCTTCGGATCGAGAATAAGGGCGCAGAGGCCTTTTCCGTCTTTGTTGATCAGTTCCTGCAGATCCATTTCCGGTTTAATTTCGGCCCCTTCGCGGATCTCAGCCATCGCGCGAACGCTCATCGGATTGCGGACTTCGGCATAAATGAAGGCAATCGGGCCGGAACCCTTCACTTGAAGAATCAGGCTGCCTTCAAACTTAATGGTGCTCGAAAGAAGCAGAGCGCCGGCCGTGAACTGTCCGAGTAAAGCGGCCACGTTTTCAGGATAGTGATGGAATTTAATCATCTCCTGCCATTCTTCGGCCATTTGTACGCAGGCTCCGCGAACCGGCGCACCCTCGAACAAAAATTTAATCATGCGGTTGTTAAGATTTTCCTTTTTATTTTCTGTCATAGATTGATGTGGTTACTTAAACTTATACATATTTTCACTAACCGGTGAATTTTAATATTTCGTTCGCTCGGGGTACACCTCCGATATGTTCAAAACGGACAAAGAGTAAACGTCTCACAGATAGTAGGGCCGTACATGAAACAAATTAAACGCGCTGATCTGCATATGCATTCGACATTTTCCGATGGTGTGGAAGAACCGGAGGAATTGGTTGTTCGAGCAAAAAACAACGGAGTCGAACTGATTTCGCTCACCGACCATGATGAGACAGGCGGATTGGAGCGTATGAGAGCAGCGGCCGCGCAGCACGGGCTGCAGTTCGTGAACGGTGTAGAAATCAGCGCTGATTACGGAGAAGTCTCCATCCACGTTGTGGGGCTGGATTTTGATCCGGAAGACGAAATGCTTCAAGCACTGCTTAGCCGTATCCGTGACAACCGCTTTGAACGAGCAGTGCAGATGGCTGAAAAATTAGAAAAGCTCGGCATGAAAGGTGTCTGGGAAGGGGTTTTGAAAATTGTGACGAATCCTCGGCTCATCGGGCGCCCGCATTTCGCGGCGTGGCTCGCCCAAAACGGCTATGTTGAGGATTACAACGCCGCGTTCTCGAAGTACCTTTCGCGTGGGAAACCCGGCTACGTGGAGCGCGCCAAAACCTCGATCCATGAGGCAACCTCCGCGATTCTTCGTGCCAAAGGCATTCCGGTTCTGGCGCATCCGGGACGATACAAGCTCAATGAATGGGAATTTGACTGCATGTTCGAAGAGTTCACCGGAGCAGGCGGCCATGCTATCGAGGTGACAACCGGCAGCCACACACCGGGGCAGAACCTGCTTTTCTGTGATTTTGCTCAGTCCAGGAATCTTTGGGCTTCCACGGGAAGTGACTTCCATCGTCCCATGAACCGCTGCGAACCCGGATTGCAAGGAGACTTGCCGGGAACCGTTGATCCCGTTTGGAATCATTTCCGTGCCGCTTAAGGCGTGCACCTATACAATATTGACCTAAAAATCAGGCAGCTTCGGCTGCCTAAAGTTAGACGAACATAAAAGGTCATACTGATGGGATACACACTGCAAGTGATGCCTGAGAGCCCTCAGCCTCATCGCATCGAACAAGCCGCCAAACTTCTTTCAAAGGGACAGGTCGCTGCTGTTTCTACCGATACCGGATTTTCTTTGGTTTGCCGTTTGGATGACAAGGAAGCGCTGGACAAAATTCGTTTGATTCGTCAGCTGAGCGAGAAGAAGCACTTCACGCTTTTCTGTGACTCCTTGTCTCAGATGAGCAAGCTTGCTCGAGTCAATAACACCGGCTACCGCATGGCAAAAAGTGTCACGCCGGGGCCTTATACCTTTATTTTGGAAGCGACAAAAGAAGTTCCTCGCCGGCTCTCTCATCCGTCTAAAAAAACAATCGGTTTAAGAGTTCCTTCCAACAAAGCACTTCATGCTTTACTGGAAAAGATCGGTGAACCGCTTGTCGGTACGACGATCATCATGCCGGGCGAAGAAGCACCGCTTTCTTCCGCTTGGGAAATCCAAGATCGAATCGGAGATCAGCTGGCGTTCATTTTGGATGACGGTACTTCCGTGATCGGAGATACGACGGTGGTCGATCTTTCCGGAGACGAACCTGAGGTTATCCGTGAAGGCTTAGGCTCGGTTTCGGCTTTAGGTCTGTAGTCAGCCTTCCTTAATTAGCACCTATAAAGAGATATATGGACATTTCTTCAATTGTTCAGACTATCGCGGTTTACGCGATCCCACTGATCTTCGCGATCACGATTCATGAAACGGCGCACGGTTACGTCGCTAAGCTCTGCGGCGACCAGACCGCTTACATGCTCGGCCGTTTAACGCTGAATCCGATTAAGCACATTGACCCTGTGGGTACGATCCTGGTTCCGGGTGCACTGCTGATCGGCAGTGCGCTGACCGGCATGAGCGGTATCGTGTTCGGATGGGCAAAGCCCGTGCCGATCAATTTCCGTAATCTTCGCAACCCGAAAACCGACATGATCTGGGTGGCGGCAGCAGGCCCCGGTGCGAATTTGATCCAGGCCATTCTTTGGGCAATTGTGCTCAAGTTTTTGATCTCCATGGGCATTTACGAAGACTTCTTCATAAAAATGTGTGTGGCAGGCGTCAGCTGCAACATCGTGCTCATGGCTTTAAACCTAATTCCGATTCCTCCCCTGGACGGAGGCCGTATCGTCACAGGACTTTTGCCTCCGGGAATGGCTTGGCAGTATTCGAGAATCGAACCGTACGGAATGTGGATTCTGTTTGCACTGATTCTGACCGGAACATTGTCTATTTTCATGCGCCCCTTTATGAGAATGGGGCAGGCCATCGTTCAGTGGTTCATTTAGTTTGAGGACAAGCATCATGAGAGCACCATATATTCCGTCCGAGCATGTTGTTAAAGGGTTAAACGCAGAACCTTCGGCATGGATTAAGCGTTTTTGTCCGCTCTTTTCTCCCAACGCCAAGGTGCTGGATATGGCCTGCGGCGCCGGCCGAAACACCAAGCTTTTGGCGTCCTTCGGAAACCAAGTGACGGGATTGGATATTGATGAGCGCTGCAGACCTTACATTGAAGCAATTCCGGGTGCGACTTTTATGCAGGCGGATTTAGAAGGGGCCCCGTGGCCTTTCGAGGATGAAGTCTTTGACGTCATTGTCGTAAGTTTCTATTTGGAGCGTTCGCTGTTTCCGCATTTGGTTAAATCTTTAAAGCAGGGCGGATATCTTATTTATGAGACGTTCATGCTCCCCTTCGAAGGATTTGACGGCAATCGCGCAAAGAGTCCGGATTTTGTGCTGAAGCCTTTGGAGCTCATCGATGCTTTCCGCGAAACGATGGAAGTGTTCGCATACGAAGAGTCGCTTATTGAGAAGGGCGACTGCTTCCAGCGGTTTGCGGCGAGAAAGCCAATCAACGGGAAAAATGTTCCGGTGATCCTGCCAAAAGAATAAATCTTAGTGAAATCAATGATTATGGAGCCTCGTTAGGCCCCATAACTTCTATACAATGAATTTGATAAACCAACCAAGGATCTCACCTCAAGGAGTGACTGATAATGATTAAAGGCAGTATTGTTGCACTGGTCTCGCCGATGTTCGAAGACGGCACCATTGACTACGACTCTTACCGCAACCTCATTGAAATGCACATTGCCGCCGGCACGAACGCCATCGTAGCCGTTGGTACAACCGGCGAAAGCCCGACGGTTGATTATGACGAACATAACGAACTGGTTCGCGTAGCTGTCGAAACGGCCGCCGGCCGCATCCCCGTGATTGCCGGCACAGGCTCTAACTCCACCAAAGAAGCGATTGAGCTTTCTGCCTACGCAGCCTCAGTCGGAGCAGATGCAACACTTCAAGTTGTTCCGTATTACAACAAACCGACACAGGAAGGTCTCTTCCAGCATTTCAAGGCGATTTCCGAAGCCGTGGATATTCCGATCATTCTCTACAACGTTCCAGGAAGAACAGTTGCTGATCTGAAGAACGACACCGTGCTTCGCCTCTTGGAACTGCCGAATGTTATCGGTTTGAAAGACGCCACCGGTGATTTGGGCCGCGCTTCCGAACTCTTGAGCCGTCTGCCGAAAGACCGTGAATTTGCGATTTACAGCGGCAACGACGATTCCGCGCTTGCCTTGATGCTGATGGGCGGCTCCGGCGTTATTTCCGTGACTGCCAACGTAGCTCCGGAACTCATGAGCCGCATGTGTGCGATGGCTCTGGCCAATGATGTCATGGGTGCCCGTGAAATCAATGATCGCCTGATGCCCCTGCACAAAGAACTCTTCTGTGAACCGAACCCGATTGTTCCTAAGTGGGCTCTCCACAGAATGGGTCTGATTCCTCCGGGAATCCGTCTTCCTCTGACTCCGCTTTCCCCCTCTAAACACGAGCAGGTTGAGCGAGCATTGATGGTCGGCGGATGCATCTAATCTACTGAGCACCACGAAAGAGGCGGTATAAGCTAAAATTACCGCCTTAATAGTTTTAATTTTCCCGATTTTCCAGGGAGTTGGAGTGACTAAATGAGCAGATTTCCTCTGCGTGCCTGTACTGTTGCCGTCATTGCGGCCTCTTTGACCGGATGTCAGTACTTGGGTTCTAAATTTACAGACGAAAAGATTCAGTACGAGAGCACAACCAGCCGCGCTCCGTTAGAAATTCCGCCTGATCTTTCTCAGCTCCCGATGGACGATCGTTTTACCGTTCCCGGTAAGACTCAGACCGTTACCGCCACTCAGGTTGCTGAAACCGAACAGGCTCGCAAGAACGCTTCCGGCGCCGCTGTCGAAAACGGCACTGCTCCGGTTCTGCCCGCAACCGTCGTGACAAAAATTGTTAAAGACGGCAGCGAAAGATATATTCAAGTCAACCTCCCGCCGGAACAGGTTTGGGAATCTCTGCTGGACTTCTGGCCTTCCGTCGGTCTTCAGGTTGAACGGGAAGATCCGCGCGCTGGCGTGATGGAAACCAACTGGGCAGAAAACAAAGCCAATCTGCCGCAGGACATTATTCGAGCTACGCTCGGCAAACTTCTCGACTCTGTTTACTCCACCGGCGAACGTGACCGTTACCGCACTCGTATCGAACGCAATGCAAACGGCGGTACGGATATTTACATCACGAACCGCCGCATGGTTGAAGTCTATACCAGCTCCAGCGAAGAGCACACCGCCTGGCAGCCGGCTCCGGCTGACAAAGAGCTCGAAGCTGAAATGCTGACTCGCTTGTCGCTGCGCTTGGAAAATGACTTCAATCCGAAGCAGAAGACCAGAGAAGAGATCGAAAAACAGCCTGCACTGCAGAAAGCCGCTCCGGTTTATGTCAGCCGTGAAATCAAGGGTGCCGACGGCAAGACCGAAGCCCTTGAAATCGACGAAGACTTCGACCGCGCCTGGAGACGCGTGGGCGTCGGCCTCGATCGTGTCGGTCTGAACATTGAAGACCGCGACCGTTCTGCCGGCATTTACTACATCCGTTACCTGGATCCGGACTACGAAGTTAAGAAGCGCAACGACGAAGGTCTCTTCAGCCGCTGGTTCTCGAAAGAAAAACCCGTCGATGCACCGCTTTATCGTGTCAAACTTGTTTCTGACGGTAATAAGACAACTGTCACCGCAATGCCTGACAGTGATAAGACCGATCCTTTGAGCACTTCTGCAAGAATTTTGAATCTGCTCCAAGAACAAGTCAGATAAAAATTCAAATCAAATTCGAAGCCGGCGCCCTGAAAACGTCGGCTTTTTCATAGGAGAATATAAATTGCGCAGAACTGACCGCGAAGTTACTGATGCTCAGAAGATGAAAGCGATTCTTGATCGCTGCAAAATCGTGAGCTACGCCATGTGGGACGGGAAAAAACCTTACGCAGTGATCATGAACTTCGGCTACGAATTTACGCCCGAAGGGAAGCTCCGTCTCTACAGCCACAGCGCTCTTGAAGGTAAGAAAGTTTCCATCATCCGCGGCATCTGCAATAAAGCGGCTGCGATTATGGAGTGCGGAGAACGCGTCGTCATTGATCCCGAAATTCCCTGCAAGAGCGGCTCGGCTTTCCAAAGCATCATGGCCAGCGGCACAATGAAAATCCTTCAAGGTTCGGAAGCTCGTCACGCGCTCGAAGTTTTCTATCGCCACCAGACCGGAGTGGTGCCTCCCTTCCCGGAAGGTGCGGAAAACTTCGTCACGATGTTCTGCCTTGAGTGCGATGAGTACACCTGCAAAATCTGCGTGAAATAACCGTTCTGAGGCAATTTACCGTCTGAACAGCGTCGCAGACTGCTAGGATGAGGCACGTCAAAAAGGAAGATTTAAAACGATGGCAGAAACAGTAATTGGAAAAGATACGGTTGCTTGGCTGAAGATCGATGTTTTTGATCTCACCGGAAATCAGTTGCAGGAAGGTCCGGAAGAAGGCTGGCAGGTGCTCTTCGGACACAATGATATTTTTCCGAAACTCGAACAAGCCTTGATGAGGAAGAAGGCCGGAGATTCCGTTACGCTGACCCTGGAACCGGAAGATGCTTTCGGAGAAAGCGAACCGGAACTGATTCGCTCTGTTCCGCTGAATTTGCTCGGCGATAATGTTGAACCCGGCATGAAAGTGGAAGGCGTCCCCGGAGAACCGAGTGACGGAAGAATATATACCGTGATCGGCAGCGATGAAAATCACGTTTTCTTAGACGGCAATCATCCGTTCGCAGGCTGGGCGCTCAAGTTTGTTGTTAAAGTCCTGAAAGTGGAAAAAGCGACTCCCGAAGAAGTCGAGGAGATGGAGGCTCCGGAACTCTTAGAAGTTGCAGACCTCGTTAAAGAGGCTTCTGAAACTAAACATTGATTCACACAGGAATCACGGTCCCAGAAATAAGAACGGCTCGATAACTTGTCGAGCCGTCTGTCTAATCGGATACGCCGGAAGAATGCTATTTGGTTTCTTTTGCTTTCTTTTGCAGGTCAGCCAATAATTCCCAAGCCTGGCGCGGCGAGAGATCATCCATCGAAACATCTGCGAGCTTATCCCTGAGTTCGAGCAGCGCGGGATCCTCTTCGGGAAGCTCTTCTTCCGGGAAGATCGTTGTCGAAGCCTCTGAGGCAACGAACAGGTCTAATTGTTTATCGTCCGTTTGAGCCGCGCGTTCTTCAAGTTTTAAGAGCACCTTTTGTGCGCCTCGAATCACGCTTCTCGGAATGCCTGCGAGCTTAGCAACAGCGATACCGTAGCTTTGATTGGCGGCGCCGGGTCGGATTTCGTGCAGGAAAACAATGTTCTTCGAGCTTTCTGCGGCAGCGACATGAACATTGACGACATCGGGCAGCGTCTTTTCTAACTGCGTCAGCTCAAAATAATGTGTTGCAAAGAGCGTCAGGCTTCTGCAGTTAACAACCAAATCCTCTGCGATCGCGGCTGCCAGAGATAACCCGTCAAAGGTAGATGTACCCCGACCGACTTCATCCATAAGAACCAGGCTCTTATCGGTGGCCTGACGAAGGATCGAAGCGGTTTCGGTCATTTCTACCATGAACGTGGAAAGTCCTCTTGCCAGATCGTCTGCGGCGCCGATACGGGTCAGGATTTTATCGATGACGCCGATGTCCGCGCTCTCTGCGGGAACAAAGCTTCCGCTGTAAGCCAAAAGAACAATCAGAGCGATGGAACGCATGTACGTGGATTTACCGCCCATGTTCGGGCCGGTAATGATGTGCAGACGATGCTGGGCATCGAGATCGCAGTCATTAGGTACATAGTTCTCGATCGTTTCTTCAACGACCGGGTGCCGGGCGCCCTTGATCTCAACAGAGGTCACCGGAACGAAATTCGGCTTGATCCAACGGTACGTATCGGCGTGCTGAGCAAAAGAAGAAAGCGCATCAAGGACGCTGACGCCGTGGGCAGAATTCAGAAGATCCTGACAGAAAGGCTTGCACTTAAGAATGAGTTCTTCGTAGAGCTGTTTTTCCAAGGCTTTGGATCGTTCCTCGGCGCTGACCGCTTTATCTTCAAAAGCTTTGAGCTCCGGCGTGATGTAGCGCTCAACGTTTTTCAGCGTTTGGCGGCGGCGGTAATCGGTCGGTACTTTGTCGATCTGACCTTTTGGTACCTCAATGAAGTAACCTTGAACGCTGTTGAATTCCACTCGAAGATTAGGAATGCCCGTCCGTTCTTTTTCACGGGCTTCGTAGTCAACTAAGAATTGACCGCCGTGATTCTTAAGAGCGCGGAGTTCGTCGAGTTCAGCATTAAAGCCTTCCGCGATGACATTTCCTTCGCGAATAAAGGTACTGGGCTCTTTTTTGAGCGAAGCACAAAGAAGCTGATAAAGCTCTTCAGGAAGCGGCAGCTCTTCTGCGGTTTCTTTAAGAAGTTCGGAATCGAGATCCGAAAGATTCTCAGCAATCACATTGAGAGAGGGAAGGGCATCGCGTAAAGCGGCAAGCTCTCGAGGTTTGACCGAGCCTAAGGCAATGCGGGTAGCCGTTCGTTCGAAGTCAGGAATGCCTTTTAAGAACTCGTTGATGTTTTCTAACTTCTCCATCGAGTCCAATAGGATCTCGACGGCATCCGAACGTTTAGCAGCTTGAGCCTGTTCTCTGCATGGGGAAGTCAGCCAGGAGGCGAGACGGCGGCTTCCCATCGCCGTACGGCAATGGTCCATTGTCGAGAAGAGCGTGTTGGTCTGCTCTCCGCGAAGCGTTCGGACGATTTCTAAGTTTCTGCGGGAGGCCGCATCAAGGCCTAAGTGGTCATTGTCCGTTTCGCGGGTAATTGCCGTGATGTGCGTTAAGTCGGTTCCCTGAGTAGAGCGGGCATATTCGGCTACGACGCCGGCGGCCGTGATCAAAATGTCGGAGTCTGCAATCCCGAAAGGCTCAAGAGTGGAGGTTCCGAA
>OGRR01002066.1_pt1 | contig 11348 bp, 10 predicted proteins | sample 1553511 | NCBI WGS metagenome assembly OGRR01 (sample SAMEA2580040, study PRJEB22360) | human gut metagenome | biome: human gut; feature: human-associated habitat; material: faeces | place: Denmark | collected 2008/2010 | reverse complement strand
AATCGGACTGATTCCAACCGCCATTACTCATATCAAGCTACGGGATCGAGCGGGGCGAACATTACTCGCGCACCAAGCGGATATGCTCCACATCGTCGCGCCGGGAGCGACGGAACAGCACGAAACGATTGCCGATGGACTGCACCACTTCGGCGTTCAGCTGCTCGGCAAGCTCGGCGGCGGCTTCCTTGGCGGTCAGGCCAGAACCGTCCTGCACGGCGCACTTGATGAGCTCGTGCTTCTCAATGGTCTCATCGGCCTGATTGACGGCCGACTCGGTCAAATCGTTCTTGCCCACATAGAACAGGGGCTTCAGCGAGTTCGCCATCGCGCGCAGCTGCTTGATTTGCTTCTTGGTCAATGCCATGGGAATTTCCTTACATCTTTCGTATAACCACACCAGCATAGCAACCGGTGCTGTCTGCGCTGTTTGCCGCCCTACAGCGCGATGATGGCCGCGATGTAGATGATGACGGCAGCGGCGAATATGAGATCTCGCGCGGCGATGGTCAGGGCACGCCAGTGGGTGCGGCGGATGCCCTCCTCGTAGCAGCGGGCGTCAAGTGCGAGGCTCAGGTTGTCCGCGTGACGCAACGTGCCGGCGAAAATCGGCACGATAATCGCGCTCATCGCCTTGATGCGCTGGGCCAGTGAACCGGTTTCGATGGAACCGCCACGCGCGGATTGGGCGTCGACGATGGCGCGGGTTTCGTCGGTCAGCGTTGGAATGAATCGCAATGCCAGACTCATGACCAGCGCGATTTCTTGGGCATGGATACCGAGCCGGTTGAGCGGACTGATCAAGGTGGCGAAGGCGTCGGTCATGGCGGTAGGCGTGGTGGTAGTGAGGAACACCGCGCCCAGAATGATTACCAATGCGAAACGGCAGGCGTACAGCACGGCTATGGTCACGCCCTGATCGGTGATGCTTAGCGGGCCAAGCGCCACCACCGGCGTGCCGGTGCGTACCACAAACAGATTGACCACGCCCATCAGCACCAGCAGGATCAGAATCGGATGAATGGATTCAAGCACCCGTAACGGGTTCAGGCGTGCCGCCGCGATAACGGCCAGGGTGATGGCGATGCCCAGCGCGAGCTGGGTTGGCGTGTTCACCGCGAACATCGTGAACATGGCGGCCAGGAAGCCCACCATCTTCACGCGCGGGTCAAGTCGGTGTATCACTGAGTGCGCAGGGCCGTTGGAGGATACGGCCGGCTCGGTGACGGTGGCCGTGACGGGGCCGCCGGATGCGGGGGCGGCAATCGGCATACGGACCACGCGGTCGGCGATTTGCTCGGCCTCCTCCCGGTCATGGGTGATGATGAGCACGGTCACGCCACGCGATTTGAGCGTGCGCAACAGCTCATGGATACGCTTCTTGGCTTGGGCGTCCAGACTCGCGGTCGGCTCGTCCATGATGAGCACGTCAGGATTGCAAGCCAGCACGCCGGCAATGGCTGCCAATCGTTGTTGCCCGCCGGACAGGTCGAAGGGGGAGCGGTCGGCAAGATGCCCGATATGCAGCAGTTCCAGTGATTCGCGCACGCGGTCGGCTACCTCGGTCTCGCCAAGCCCTTGGTTGCGTGGGCCGTACGCCACGTCCTCGGCTACCGTGTCAGCGAACAGCTGATGCTCTGGATGCTGCATCACGTAACCCACATGCCGGCGCAATTGCGCTAATTGCTTGCGATTCGCCGACTTCGGGCGCACGTTGCGACCGCGCTTGCCGGTCGAGGCCACCGGAACACCGGCCACTTCGATGCTGCCGGCGGTCGGCGCAGTCAGTGCGCACAACATGCGCACCAGCGTCGACTTGCCCGAACCATTCACGCCCATCAGTGCCACGGTTTCACCGCGCGCGATGGTGAACGACAGGTCATCGATAACCGCCCGTTTGGCCGAAGGATAGCGATAGGTCAGATGCGAGACGCGAATAATGGGGTTCGTCATATCACCGATGCCATCGGAGAGCAGCGGCAGTTCGGAGCCGTCTTCGCGCTCCCGCTGGCGGGGGCTGTCGTTCGTAGGGCGACTGGGGGCGGCTTCTGTGCCGATACTACCCTCAGTCTCGCTTTGCGAGACAGCCTCCGCTAGCGGGGATCGATTATCGACGGCTGCAGTGATACCAATGATTCGCCCGGCCTCCATGTGCACGATGCGATCGGCATGAACGGTTTCATCTGGATGATGCGTGACATGCACAATAGTGGTGCCGCGCGCCTGCAAATCATCCAAAATGCGCATAACTTCGGCGCGTGCGGATTCGTCCAGCATGGCGGTCGGCTCATCCAATACCAGCATTGCCGGGTTCATGGCCAGCATGCCGGCGATGGAGGCGCGTTGCTGCTGCCCGCCGCTCATACGGGTCGGGTCGGACTGGCGTAAGTTCGCCAACCCCACGGCCTGCAATGAATCAACGATACGCTCGCCGATGAGCTCGCGCTCCAGCCCGAGATTCTCCGGGCCAAAGGCCACGTCATCCTCCAACACGGTGGTGACCAGCTGATCCTCGGGATTCTGGAACACCATACCGATGCCGTGGCGGGCAGCACGATAGGCATCGGCATTCGGGCCGGCTGCGTACACGCGTTGCCCCAGTAACGTCACTTCACCACCGTCCGGCGCGGTCAATCCCGCAATCAGACGGGCTAACGTGGATTTGCCCGACCCGTTCGGACCGACCAAGCATAGGCGCTCGCCGGCATGGACCGTGAGTGAAACGCCATCCAAAGCCCATGAGGTGCCGCGGTCATAGCTGAAACGAATGTCCTTGAGCACGGCGGCGGGGGAGGCAGGCTCGGCGGAAGCGTGAGGTTCGGCAGAATCGTGGAACTCGTCGGCGTCGAAGGAATGGGGTGCAACGGTCATGAAACAGCAATCCGTAACTGATAGGCGAAAACGCAGAATCCCGGCCCGTGCCGGGATTCTGCGTTCTGGTTCTTTGAGTGGTCTTTGAGTGGTCGTTAGTCGTGGCGGGCATCGGCCCGTCTCAGGCCAGTCACTGCTGCTTGGACAGCAGGTTGGAGATCGGCTTGTAGATCAGGAAGGTGATCACGGCGTGAATCGCCATCTTAGCCACGTTGAACGGCAGCAGAATCGGCAGAATCATCGCGGCCACAGCTTGGTAGGTCATGTGCGCGTAAATCGGCGTGACAATCAGGTTGCTCACCAGCGCCACCACGATGGCCAGCACCGCACCCACCAGAATGCCGATGGCGGCACCCTTGCGCGTACGGATCTTACGGTAGATGAACGCGGCCGGCACAGACAGGAACAGCGCCACCAGCACAGCCATCAGCGAACCCCACGGATTGGCGAACATGTGCGGCACAAAGCCGAGCACAGACACGATTGCGGCGGCGGCCGGGCCATACGCAAAGCCGGCAATCAGGCAGACGATGCCGGACGGGTCGTACTTCAGCCAAGTGACCGGCGTAATCGGGAATTCAATGAAGCTGGTGACCATCGCCAGCGCCACGAACAGTGCATACATGGCGATACGGCGCGTGGACCAGCGGCCAGAATCGGCCACACCAGTGGTGTGTGAGCCAAGTTTGGCGCTGGTGCTGGCGGTGGACGTGCTGGCCGAACCCTCGGCCTCGGGTGCCACAGAACGAACAACTTGCATGCGAATACGCGAAGATACACTCATAATGAGCCCTCGTTTCTTCCATCCGGACTATACCGTTGGCTCCGGAATCTCACCGGATCAGCCGCTTGCGCGGGTCGCGGGCTTCCTGCCATCCCCGTTATGAAACCCGGGGTGCAGGTTACCGCCAGTAAGGAATTGCACCTTCCCTGAAACTGACAGGCTTATTCATACGCCATGCGCCGGACGTATGCAACCCGCGTTTCACTGTGCAGAAATTCGTCTTGTGCCGGTCAAGTGCAACAATGGGAGCCATGGCTGAAGTGAAGAAACCCAACAACACCATCGACAAGCTTGCCCTGATCGTCACCACCTACAAACGTCAGCAGTTGCTTGAGACACTGTTCGATTCGATTCTGGCGCTTGAACAGGCACCGTGGCGCATTGTCATCGTGGACAATGAGCAGTCCGATCAGACGGCGGACATGGTCGCTGCGTTTGCCGGCAAGGTGACCGGCCAATGGGGCACCACCGTGGCCGACCAGTCCGGTAACGAAGAACGTGTGGTCTATGCGCCGCAGACCGAGAACCTGGGTGGTGCGGGCGGTTTCTCCGCCGGCGTGGCCAAAGCCTACGAGCTGGGTGCCGCATGGTTCTGGGTGATGGATGACGATGTGGCCGTGCTGCCGGACGCCATTGCCAAGCTGTCCAAGTGGACCGACAAGCACGAGGTGATTCAGGGCTCCCGATTCGACTACGATGGCGGCCCGTTCTACTGGCAGTACGACTTCATTGTGCCGCTGGGCATCCCGAACCCGATTGCGCCCGCCGCATTCGGCCCGGCCGGATACCGAGTGATGGACACGCTGTGCTTCGAAGGCGGCCTGTTCAACCGCCGTGTGGTTACGGAAATCGGTCTGCCGGACCCGCGCTTCTTCATCTACTGGGATGACACGATGTATGGCTACCGCGCCAGCAAGGTCACCAACCCGATTGTGGTGCCCGACGTGATCCTGCGCCGTACGCGCGAAATCGGCAATTGGGATATCGCCGGCGTGCGCCAGCTCAACTCCACATCCGACATGAACCGGTATCACATCATGCGCAACCGCGGATACATGGCCCGGTACTTCATGACCTATGGTGACTTCCGTCCGCTGGTGTTTGGACTGGGTACCGTGCTCACCGCGGCCAAGGAAGTCATTCGCCTGGTGATGGTGGATCGCGAGCACCTCAAGACCGGTTTGGTACAGATTGCCAAGGGCTGGTGGGACTCGCGCAAGCTGATGCACGACCCCACCTGGAAGCCCATGCCGTCGCTGAAGTAGCCGTAGTAGTGGCTCCCCTCTATGAGGGGGGTCACTACAGGTTACTTATGGATGAACAGGCCACCGTCGCCCCAAGCCCACTGGCCTTGGCCGGCACCGATCTGGAAGTGCAGCTTGGCGATGCCCATGTCATTGAACGCGTGATGCTCATCTTCCGCACTCTGATCGATATGCGCGGCGGCGGTATCGTCGGCCGGATTATACGAGAAGGTGATTGGCTGACGGTTCATCGCGCTCGGCGCCTTCATCGCAGCCTCGACGCCGGACTTGAACCAATCCGGAGCGGCCTCGCGCCCCTCATCGCTCATTGTGGCGGTGAACTGCTCATAGGTCTTGGTGGCGCGGTGCGTGCGTTGCGCTTCGCATAGCTCCTCATAGGATTTCGCCTGATAATCCAGATGATTCTTCGGATGCCCGATCACCACACCGAGATACAGCTCCTGGCCAGAGGTGACGCGGCAATGCTTGGCCGCCTCCGCCTTGTCCCATGAGCCGGCGACCCATAAGGTGCCGAGGCCGCGCAACGTGGCCGTGAGCACCATGCGTTCGGCATAGAAGCCGGCACGCTCTTTGGCTTCCTCATCGTTCGCGGGGCCGACGATGGCCAGATAATTCGCCGCATTGGTCAGATGACCTGAAGCATTGGCTTCGGCGAACACCTTGGGCTGGTCGCGCACCAGCTGAATGTTGAGATCGCCGAGTAAGTTGATCGGCTGAAGCGCCATCTCGAGCTGGCGGGCCGTATCGTCGTCGATCGGCTCATCATCGTAGGCGCGTACGGCGGTGCGGATGTTAATTGCATCAATAAGTTGGGTATGTTCTGCCATACCTCCCATTATCGCGCGCGACACAGAGTCAGGCCACCATAGACGCCGATTTTTCCTAGTATGCGAAATCGCATGCATTGCCCATTGTCAGGCTTGAAAAACGATACGAATAGGGTACGTAGTGACCGGCGACGATGCACACGTTTGCACAATTGGTGTGTAATGGTTTCGTGTTGAGCGTAATTCGCGTTAAACTGGGCGCAACCTTACGAACTGATGAAAACGTATGGAAAGGAAGGTCAACGATGATTGAAACTGCACAGGCTTTCGGTGTTGACATTGGCGGTTCCGGCATCAAGGCCGCACCTGTCGATCTGACCAAGGGCGATTTCGACGAGCCACGATTGAAGATTCTCACTCCCGAGGTCTCCACTCCTCAGGCCGTGGCCAAAATCGTCAAGCAGCAGCTCGACCACTTCGAAGTGCCTGAATCCGCACCCGTTGGCATCGCTTTCCCCGCGCCGATCAAGCCCGGCCAGAAGCTCGACTTCATGGCCAACCTTGACCAGTCTTGGATTGGCGTGGACGTTACTGAAGTGTTCTCCGAAGCCTGCGGCCGCCCGGTCGTCGTGGTAAACGACGCCGACGCCGCCGGCCTGGCCGAAGTCCAGTTCGGTGCCGCCAAGGGCCAGGATGGTCTGGTCATCGCCACCACACTGGGCACCGGCATCGGCACCGCCTTGATTTACAACGGCGTGCTCATCCCGAACACCGAACTCGGACACATCATCCTGAGCGCCAAGCATCTGGACGCCGAGAAGTATGCCTCCTCCGCGATTCGCGAGAATGAGGAACTGAGCTACAAGAAGTGGGCCAAGCGTCTGACCAAGTACTACGGCCTTATGGAGAAGTACTTCAACCCGGACCTGTTCACCGTCGGCGGCGGCGTGAGCCGTCAGAGCGAAAAGTTCCTGCCGTACGTGGATATCAAGACCCCGATCGTGCCCGCCAAGCTGCGTAACCAGGCCGGCATCGTCGGTGCCGCCTACTATGCCAGCACCAAGCAGCAGTGAGCCAGTGAGCGTGGGTGTGCAGCGCTGACCCGCGAATATGCTTCAGGCCGTCCGACTAGTCGGGCGGCCTTTTGCATTGCATAGGAAAGGTATGCGACGCGTTCCCGGGAATGTTGCGCAAAGTGGGCGTGTGTATGGAGGTCTGTGGCGACGCGTTCCCGGGAATGTGTCGCGTTTGAGGGTGTGATTCGGGTCCAGAGCGACGCATTTCCGGGAATGTTGCGCGTTTGAGAGCGGGGCAGGGGGCACCACGCTCTATCGTGGGAGGGTATGAGCGTGCATTTCTCTTCTCGTGTGGATATTTCTGCGCCGAATCCCATTGCGGCGGCCGAGGCGGCAGCCAAGGCAAACGGCATCGCACTCAGCAAACTCAACGATTCCAATCCGACCCGCCACGGGCTGGCACCTGAATTGGTGCCGAGCGTGTATACGGCCGACCCGCGTGGACCGCGTGCGGCGCGAGAAGCATTGGCCGCATTCCTCAATACGGCAAAGGCGGTAGACGCAAGCAGCCCTCAGTCGACTTCGCCCGCCGCCAGCGAGGGCGGGAACGAGCGCCATGCCGCTTTCAACAATGCGAATACCGCCATCGAGGGCGTTGACCCGGACGCCCTGTACTTGCTGAGCTCCACGTCCGAGGCGTATTCGTGGCTGATTAAGTTACTTTGCGATGCCGGCGACGCGGTGCTGGCACCCAAACCCGGCTATCCGCTGATTGAGTCGATTGCACGGCTTGAATGCGTTGACACGGTCGAATACCAGTTGCAATTCGACGGCTCCTGGTTCATCGACATCGCCGAACTCGAGCGGCTGCTCAGCGAGCCCGGTGGCGAACGCATCAGAGCATTGGTGCTCATCAACCCGAACAATCCGACCGGTTCGTACGTAAAACCAACCGAGCGTGCACGTATCGTGACATTGTGCCGTGAGCATGGCATCGCCCTTATCGCCGATGAAGTGTTCTTCGATTACTCTCTCGAACCTTTCCCCGGCAACGCACGGCTCGCGGGGGAGCGCGGCGTGCTCACCTTCGCCCTAGACGGATTCTCCAAAATGCTGGCCGCGCCGCACGCCAAAGTCGGGTGGATTCAGGTGTCCGGACCTGCCGAGGACGTTGCCGAGGCACAGCGTCGACTGGACGTCATCGCCGATGATTATCTGCCGATGAGTGACATCATCGCCGAACGGATTCCCGCATTATTGAACGCCGCGCCCGCACAGACCAGACGGGTGGGGGAGCGCGTGCGCAATAACCTGGCCAAGTTGCACGAGTTGCTTGACGCCGATCCCAACGGGCTGGTCAGCGTGCTACGGGCCGAAGGCGGCTGGAACGTGCTGCTACGAGTGCCTTCAGTCATCGATGAGAACGAGCTGGTGCTGCGGTTGATTGACGAGCACAAACTGACCGGACAGCCCGGCTACTTCTTCGACATGACTTCCAATGGATACCTGGCCGTTTCCCTGCTACCCGAACCGGACGAATTCGAGCGTGGCATCCGCGCCGTGCTCAATACCGTCGCCGCTTTGCTGCGATAGGCCGGTGTTTGCCGGCACCACGCCTGTACTCCACGTACAATAGCGGCATGGGATTCTTGTTTAGACCGAAAGAACTGCCACGCCCGGCGTCGCTGACGTTCACTTTGGATCAGGCCGGGCATACGTATGATGATGGGCACGTGGGACTTGCTCCCACGGACATCACCATCAGCGAGCTGCGGGTGGCTGTGATCGGACTGAACGGCGCAGGCAAATCCACATTGCTGGGTCTGCTGGACGGTTCGTTGAAGGCCAACGCCGGCACGGTGACCATTGCGGGCGGTGAGGAACGTCTTGACCCGGCTGTGAAGAAGGACGCGAAGCGCATCGATAATCTGGTCGGCAAAGTTCGCCGCGAGGAGATTCCGAACAGCTTTTACCAAGCGGCGAATATTTCCGAGGCTGTTTCCGAAGCGCTGAAAAAGCACAAGGTGCCCGAGTCAGAACGTCATGCGCGCATCGGCAATCTGTTCGCGCATTTTGATTTGGCGCAGGTCTCCAAGGCCAAGGCCAGCGAACTGGACTCCGAGAAACGGCACCTGCTGGCTATTGCGGCCGCGCTGAGCTTTGAGCCGAGTGCGATTGTGGCGGATGAGCCGAGCAAGGGATTGGATGAGATTGGCGCCGCGCATGTGGCCAAGGCGTTGTTCAGCTACAACAAGCAGGTGATTTTCGCCACGCATGACACGGATATGATCCGCCGGCCCGAATACGCCATCGACCGCGTACTGGTGCTGGACGAGCACGCGGTCGCGTTTGACGGAGCGCCGGCTGAGGCTGTGGCGTTTTATGAGGATCTGATTCGCCGCAAGTATGAGGCTGCGAAGCGGTAGCAGATAGGAATCGGCCGTTGGAGGATTGGCATCGGCCGTGAGGTCGATGCCAATCCTCACGCGAAGTAGAAGCCGCGGAAGCCGTACTGGTAGACGCGGTAGATGTATCCCGAACTGAGCACCATCTTGTACTGTGCCTTGAGGTTGCCGTCGTCATCGTAGACGCCGAACAGGCCCTGCATGCCGATGTCCACCAGGTTCAGGTCATCGGACAGTTCCTGTGCGGAGGAGACATACGGCGAATACGGCACATCGAAGTCCTGCACTTCGGTGTAGGTTCCGGCGTTCTCGTCGACCAGGTACTTGCGGAACTGGGAGTTCGAGTTCTCATCCTTGGAGCTCTGCGCGGTCGAAATGCCATCGATCATGGTCCAATCGAAATCAGGACGGGTCATGGCATAACCGAAGTCGTTATCGAACATGTAGATGTAGTACTGGCCGTCCTCCAGCGAGGAATCGTACTGCACAGTGATTGAGTGCTGGCCGCCGGTGTCGCCGGAATCGCCCACCTTGGTCAGGAAGGAGGGCTGCGCATCCATGCCATTCCATACGCTCGGCTCGCCGATCATGTAGTCGAGCGACGGCGTGCCTTCGATGTCATTGATCTTGATCATCGTGGAGGTCTCACGTGCGGACAGCAACGCGGAGCCATCATCCATGAGCTGGATGGTGTTGAAGTGGATCCAGTCCCAACGGTTCGTGGCGGTCGGATCGGATTCGTCGATGCCGGAATGATCGGTGGATTGCTTGTAATCGGGGAACAGGTCGCCGAAATCCACCAGCAGGCTCACCTCGCCGGAGTCGGTGTCCACCTTGATGACCTGATCCTGCACGGCATGGTCCGAATGTTTCAGATCGGTGGCCAGAGAGACGATATTGCCGTCGGAATCCAGCGCGTAATCATGGTGCAGGATGTACTGGTCGCCCAGATTGATGATCTTGACCAGCTTGCCTAGGCGGTTCATGCCGACGAAATGCTTGGTGGAGGCGGAGAACCACATGATGCCGTCATTGTCGAACAGCAGACGGTGCGAGCGGTAGTAGAGCACCGGGATTTCGCCGCGAATCACACCGTTCGCGTCATAGTAGTACATGAAATCCTGCTCGTTGGAATCATTGCCGAGAATCGCGTACAGGCCATTGCCGAGCGTGGTGACCGTGGATTCGTCGGGGGCGACGGCCTGGGTTTCGTGGGGGGGCGGGGGCCTGTTGGAGCCGTACTTCCTCCTCGCCGAGCAGTTTCGGGCCGGTCTGCTCGATGGTGCGCGTGGTGGCGTTGCCGTCGGTGTCGGTGATGGTCAGGGTAATGGTGTTCTTGACCTTGGGGATCAGTCCCAACACCAGAAACTCGTGCTCGGTGGAGGCGATGTCATTGCTCGATACCGTGGTCGTCTGACTCGCCGTGCTGGTACCGCCGACATTGCCGGAACCGTCGGCGTCGCCGGCGGCCTCATCGCTGGTGATGGCGTTGGCCGTGTAATCCGGGTACCCCTCAGCGGAAACGGTGTAGCTGACGGTGGAGGCCTGATCGGTGGTGAAGTACACGTACATGGACGTGGTGTTGGTGCCGTACGGGTTCACCTTGGTGTAGATGCTGTCGACTGTGCGTTCTTTGGCGTCGCGCTCGTCGGCGATCTCGGTGTCTATCATCTGCTGGTATTCGTCGGTATAGACGTTCTCGATCTGGGCGTTGAGCCGCTCCACGCGGCGTTCCTTGATGGAGGCGCTGACGTCGTCCTGTGAGAACAGGCACAGACCAATGGCGATGGCTGCGGTGACGGCTGCTGCGGATATTTTGAAGACGCGACTACGGACGGCAGTGGACACGGGGAAACCCTCACGACAGTATGGGTAAACGATTAGTGAATTACGTCACATACATTATGCCGCAGGTCTTGGAAAACACCGGCCGGAATGCTGGGAGAATACTGAAGCTTGGCGGGTCGCCGAGCGGTCCGGTCCTATAGCAGGGTGAACCAAGACTGAACCTGATGCCAGAGCGTCGGATTGTTGGCGATCATCGAATCGCTGCGCGACTGCACGAAGCAACTTAGTATGGCTATGCCCAGCGCCCACAATACGGCCAGCATCACGACCCAGCGCATCAGCCAACGCCACGGAGTGACGCGGGCGATGCCATCGCCTGAAGCGGCGTCGTTGGCCCCCGCCAATGAGCGGCTCGGTTCGCGCCCATTACCCAGCCACAGTAGCCCCGGTAT
>OGRR01002059.1_pt1 | contig 11378 bp, 17 predicted proteins | sample 1553511 | NCBI WGS metagenome assembly OGRR01 (sample SAMEA2580040, study PRJEB22360) | human gut metagenome | biome: human gut; feature: human-associated habitat; material: faeces | place: Denmark | collected 2008/2010 | reverse complement strand
AGACCGCAGGTCGCGGTCACAAGGGCCAGTGGGCCCGTTCCGGCGGCGGTGTCCGTCCGGGCTTTGAAGGCGGCCAGATGCCTCTGGCACGTCGTCTGCCGAAGCGTGGTTTCCACAACATTTTCGGCACCACTTACGCACCGGTCAATGTTTCCGCACTGGAGAAGTTTGAAGACGGCGCTGAGGTAACTGCAGAGATCCTCTGCAATGCCGGCATCGTTAAGAATGCTCTCGACGGCATCAAGATCCTCGGCACCGGCACGCTGACCAAGAAGCTGACCGTTAAGGCAGCTGCTTTCTCGGCTTCCGCAAAGGAGAAGATCGAAGCCGCAGGCGGAAAGGCCGAGGTGGTTTAAGGTGTTTCAAACCCTTAAAAACGCCTGGTCTATGCCCGAACTGCGTAAGAAGATGCTGTACACCCTGTTCATCATCCTGATCTTCCGCTTTGGTTCGTGCATTCCGGTTCCGTTTATTGATACCACGCTCCTGTCTCAGTACTTTGAGCAGGCATCGGTAAACGGTTCGATGCTTGGTTATCTGGATATGTTCACCGGCGGTGGTCTGTCTCGTGCGACCATCTTCGCAATGTCCATCACCCCGTATATCAACGCATCCATCATCCTTCAGCTGCTGACTGTTGCCATCCCCGCTCTTGAGCGCATGGTAAAGGACGGCGGCGAGGAAGGCCGTGAGAAGATCGCAAGCTGGACCCGTTATCTCGGCGTTCTGCTCGGTCTGCTTCAGGGTCTGTCCTACTACGCACTGCTCCGCAACGGTTTCGGCGGCAAGACTATGCTGTCCAACACCGGCGCGCTTGCAGCCGTAACCATTATTGTAACTTTCACCGCAGGCACCGCGCTGATCATGTGGATGGGTGAGCACATCACCCAGAAGGGTATCGGCAACGGCATTTCGATCATCCTGTTCGCAGGTATCGTTTCCCGCGGTCCGTCGCTCATGCGTACGCTGGCTAACCTGTTCCAGACCGGCACGAGCGGCATCGTTTCCGGCATTGTAATGATTATCGTCGGTCTTGCGATCGTTGTATTCATCGTTTATATGTCGAACGCAGAGCGCCGCATCCCGGTTCAGTACGCAAAGCGCGTAGTTGGCCGCAAGATGTACGGCGGTCAGTCCACCCACCTGCCGATCAAGGTCAATGCGTCCGGCGTTATGCCGATCATCTTCGCATCGTCCATCCTGTCCCTGCCGCAGACCATTTCGATGTTCTGGCAGCCGGAGAGCGGCTCGGTTGGTGCGCACATTCTTAACCTGTTCTCTCAGACCAGCGTGTTCTACATTGTACTGTACGCACTGCTGATCCTCGCATTTGCATACTTCTATGCATCCATCCAGTTCAACCCGATCGAGATCGCCAACAACCTGAAGAAGAACGGCGGCTTCATCCCGGGCTTCCGTCCCGGCAAGCCGACCAGCGACTTCATCACCAAGGCACTCGGCAAGGTCACCTTCGTTGGTGCGCTGTTCCTCGCTGTTGTAGCACTGCTCCCGCTGATCGTAGGCGCAGTAAACTCCAGCCTGAGAAACGTAGCACTGGGCGGCACCTCGGTTATCATCGTAGTAGGCGTTGCGCTTGATACGGTGAAGCAGATGGAAGCACAGATGCTGATGCGTCATCATAAGGGATTCCTGGAATAATTCTGGAGGCTGTGTTCAAATGAATTTAATTCTGCTGGGCGCTCCGGGCGCCGGTAAGGGCACGCTTGCTTCTTACCTGATCGAGCAGATGGGTGTACCGAGCATTTCCACCGGTAACATCCTGCGCGAAGCGATTAAGAACAATACTCCGCTCGGCCAGTCCGCTAAGGAGTATATGGATGCCGGTAAGCTGGTACCCGATGAAGTGGTTATCGGCATGCTGAAGGAGCGTATCGCTAAGCGCGACTGCAAGAGCGGTTTCATCCTCGACGGTTTTCCGCGTACGATTCCGCAGGCGGAAGCACTCGACGAGATTGCTCACATCGACTGCGCTCTGTCCCTTGAAGTTGCAGACGACGTCATCGAAAAGCGCATGACCGGCCGCCGTGTCTGCCTGCGCTGCGGTGCAACCTATCACGTTGAGGCAAATCCGCCGCGCGTGAAGGACGTTTGCGACATCTGCGGCGATAAGCTGGTCATCCGCAGCGATGATCAGGCTGAGGTCGTTCGTCATCGTCTTGAAACCTACCATGAGCAGACTGAGCCGCTCAAGGGCTACTATGAAGCCCAGGGCAAGCTCAAGAGCATCGATGGTGCGCAGGGCATCACCGCTACCGAAAAGTTTGCAGTAGAGGCGCTGGGTCTGTAATATGATTCATATCAAGACGGAAAAAGAGCTTGAAAAAATGCGTGTTGCCGGCCGCCTTACCGCTATTGCGCGTAAGGCGGCGGCAGACGCCGTAAAGCCGGGTGTTACTACCTGGGAGATCGACCGCATCGTCCGCAAGACGATTGAGGATGCCGGCGCCAAGCCGTCCTTCCTCGGCTACGGCGGCTTCCCGGGCAGCGCCTGCGTATCGCTGAATGACCAGGTCATCCACGGTATTCCTTCCAAGCATGCAGTTGTCAAGGAAGGCGATATCGTTAAGGTTGATGTTGGTGCATACATCGGCGGTTTCCACGGCGACTGCGCCTGCACGGTTCCGTGCGGTGAGGTAAGCGAAGAGGCAAAAAAGCTGATCGCTGTAACACGTCAGAGCTTCTTTGAAGGCATTAAATTTGCCCGTGAGGGCTACCGCGTATCGGATATCGGCGCAGCCGTTCAGGCTTACGTCGAGGCCAACGGCTTTTCTGTCGTGCGCGACTACGTCGGTCACGGCGTAGGCGCTGCACTGCACGAGAGCCCGGAGGTTCCGAACTACGGCAAACCGGGCCACGGCATTCGCCTGCAGCGCGGTATGGTCATCGCGGTAGAGCCGATGGTCAATGTGGGTGTTTACACGGTCAAGGTCCTGCCGGATGGCTGGACGGTTAAGACCAGGGACGGCAAGCTGTCCGCTCACTACGAAAACACCATCGCTATTACGGATGGAGAGCCGGAGATTCTTACGAATATCGACGGCGAAGTGCTGTAATGGCAGAGATTCGTACCGCCGACATTGTGCTGTCGCTGACCGGAAGGGACAGAGGACAGCTGATGCTGGTCGTCGCAGAGGAGGGGGATTTTCTTCTGCTGGCGAACGGACGTGCGCGCCGGGCCGAAAACCCGAAGCGCAAGCGCCGCAAGCATGTGAGCCTGCAGGGCCCATGCGACGAGCGCACACGGCTTAAGCTGCAAAGCGAAAGCCGGCTGACAAACAGCGAGATCCGCAAGGCGCTCGCCCTCTGGACAGGGGACGAGAACGCAAATTGACCGAGGAGGATAAACCACAATGGCAAAAGATGATGTGATTGAGCTCGAGGGTACCGTCGTAGAGGCGCTGCCCAATGCAATGTTTCAGGTAGAGCTTCCCAACGGCCATAAAATTCTGGCGCATATCTCGGGCAAGCTCCGCATGAACTTTATCCGCATTCTTCCCGGCGACAAGGTCACCGTTCAGATGTCGCCTTACGACCTGACCCGCGGTCGTATCACTTGGCGTTCCAAGTAAGATAAAAAGCGGGCGGAGGTACGCATGTGACCTGCGCGCCAGTGGTCGCCGGACAGGTTTCCGGTGTCCCATCCCACCAAAAATTTGATGGAGGTAAAATAACATGAAGGTAAGACCGTCTGTAAAGCCGATCTGCGAGAAGTGCAAGATCATTCGCCGTAAGGGCAAGGTTATGGTTATCTGCCAGAACCCGAAGCACAAGCAGAAGCAGGGCTAAGAAGCGCCTGTGGCGCTTTATAGGGGACTTCAAAAGTCCCCTATATACAAAAACAAGTTCCTGACGAAACTTGTTTTTGATACCCGAACGACGCGATCCAAGATCGCTGAGTCAAGGTATAAAAACCCACGCACATGTCGCGGGTTTTTATGATGACTGTTCAGCAGTCATCGAATAAATGCGCACCCAGGGGTGCGGATCATGGTTTACGCGAGCACGACAAGCACGCACGGCGAGTGCGGCGCTGCAGGAGCGGAGGCGGCTCCTATACTGTGTTTGCAAACACGCCTCAGTGTGTAACTATGGAGGTTATAATAGTATGGCACGTATTGCCGGTGTTGACCTTCCCCGCGAGAAGCGCGTGGAGATCGGCCTGACCTACGTTTTCGGCATTGGCCGCAAAACGTCCAACGAGATCCTTGCTAAGACCGGTATCAATCCGGATACCCGCGTTAAGGACCTGACCGAAGAAGAGGCTGCTAAGCTGCGTGAAGTCATCGAGCGCGACTACAACGTCGAGGGTGACCTGCGCCGTGAGATCGGCCTGAATATCAAGCGTCTGGTTGAGATTGGCTGCTACCGCGGCCTGCGCCATCGCCGCGGCCCGAGCCCATTTCGCGGCCTGCCGGTTCGCGGTCAGCGCACCAAGACCAATGCTCGTACCCGCAAGGGCCCGAAGAAGACCATTGCGAACAAGAAGAAGTAAGGAGGGGAACGTATAAATGGCTAAGGTACAGAAGAAGGGCGCTGCGACCCGTACTCGTCGTCGTGAGCGCAAGAACATTGAAAAGGGCGCGGCACATATCCGTTCCTCTTTCAACAACACGATCGTTACCATTACCGACCTGAACGGTAACGCTATTTCCTGGGCTTCCTCCGGCGAAATGGGCTTCCGCGGTTCGCGTAAGTCCACTCCGTTCGCTGCTCAGACTGCGGCTGAAACCGCTGCTGCTGCTGCAATGGAGCACGGTCTGAAGACTGTTGAAGTATACGTTAAGGGCCCGGGTTCCGGCCGTGAGGCTGCAATCCGTGCACTGCAGGCCGCTGGCCTCGAGGTTACCATGATCAAGGACGTAACCCCGATCCCGCACAACGGCTGCCGTCCGCCCAAGCGTCGTCGAGTTTAATAGAGGAGGAACCAATAAATGGCTAAGAATACCCAGCCCGTTCTCAAGCGCTGCAAGACGCTTGGTCTTTCCCCTGCGGTACTTGGTTACTCCAAGTCCACGAAGCGTCAGCCCAAGCAGAGCCGCCGCAAGCAGTCCGAGTACGGCATGCAGCTGAACGAAAAGCAGAAGGTAAAATTCATCTACGGCGTACTCGAGAAGCAGTTCCATGCTTACTACGAGAAGGCTGAGCGCAAGCAGGGCATCACCGGTGAGATCCTGCTGCAGGAGCTCGAGCGCCGTCTGGACAACGTAGTTTTCCGCATGGGCTTTGCTAACCCCCGCCGTGAGGCTCGTCAGCTGGTTAACCATGCACACTTCACCGTAAACGGCAAGCGCGTTAACATTCCGTCTTACCAGGTTAAGCCGGGCGACGTAGTTGCAGTTTCCGAGAAGTCCCGTTCTACCACCAAGTTCAAGTCTCTGCTGGAAGAGAACGGCAAGAAGGCTTGCCCGAAGTGGATCGAGAAGGCTAACGATTCCTTCGAGGGCAAGATCGTTGCGATGCCTGCACGCGACGACATCGACTATGATGTTGCCGAGCACCTCATCGTCGAGCTGTACTCGAAATAATAGACCCTCGCTTTTGGAACAGGCGCGGCGTCTGCTTCGCCTGTTCTATCTTAAGTTTCCAACCAACGTGAAGGAGGGTACCACATGATCGAAATCGAAAAACCGCGTATTGACTGTGAACAGCTCGCGGAGGACGGTTCCTACGGCAAGTTCGTCGTAGAGCCTCTTGAGCGCGGCTACGGCACCACGCTGGGCAACTCTCTGCGCCGCATCCTGCTGTCGTCTCTGCCTGGCACGGCAGCGTCCAGCATCAAGATCGCTGGTGTGCAGCACGAGTTTTCTACGATTCCGGGCGTTAAGGAAGACGTTACCGAAATCGTGCTGAATGTTAAGGGCATTATTGCCAAGCTGCATTGTGATGGTCCCAAGACGGTCTACATCGAGGCCGCCGGCGAGGGCGAGGTCAAGGCTGGCGATATCCACGCAGACGGCGAGGTTGAGATCCTCAACCCGGATCTGCACATCGCTACCCTGATGAGCGACGCGCGTCTGTCCATGGAGATCACGATGACTTCCGGCCGCGGCTATGTTCCGGCTGAGAAGAACAAGCAGCATCAGACCTCCATCGGCGTCATTCCGGTGGATTCGATCTACACGCCGGTTTACAAGGTAAACTACACGGTTGAAAACACCCGTGTACGCGACCTGACCGACTATGACAAGCTGACGCTCGAGGTATGGACCGATGCAACCATCAACGCACGCGACGCGGTTTCGCTCGGTGCAAAGGTTCTGCGCGACCACCTCGATCTGTTCGTAGACCTGTCCGAGGAAATCGGCTCCAAGTCCACCGTTGTTGAAAAGGCTGAAGCGCAGCACGATAAGGTGCTTGAAATGACCATTGAGGAGCTTGACTTCTCCGTGCGTTCGTTCAACTGCCTCAAGCGCGCAGGCATCAACACGGTTGAGGATCTCATCAACACCTCCGAGGAGGACATGATGAAGGTTCGTAACCTGGGCCGCAAGTCCCTGGAAGAGGTTATCGGCAAGCTGGAGGCTATGGGTCTCCACTTGGCGAAGTCGGAAGAGTAATCTTCGGACACTGTAACTTGAACTGCTGCGGCGGTACGATTACCGCGCCGCCGCTTTACTTTAATTTGGAGGTAAACTCACATGGCTAACAATCGCAAGCTCGGCCGTGCTACGGATCACCGTATGGCTATGCTGCGTGCGCTGGTAACCTACCTGCTGGAGAACGGCAAGGTTGAGACCACGCTCGCTCGTGCCAAGGAAGTAGGCCCGCTGACTGAGAAGATGATCACCCTGGGCAAGAAGAACACCCTGGCATCCCGCCGTCAGGCTATGGCTTTCGTAACCAAGGAAGCTGTTGTTGCTAAGCTGTTCTCTGAGATCGCTCCGGAGTACGCTAACCGCAACGGTGGCTACACCCGCATCATCAAGACCGGCCCGCGTCGTGGCGACGCAGCTGAAATGGCGATCATCGAGCTGGTTAAGTAAGTTAAATTTTAACTTCTGACGACTCGATCTGTTCCAAAACAGAAAAATGATCCTAAAAAGGTTATCCAGTAGCGTGCTTATTGGATAACCTTTTTCTTTTTGCCTTTTTGGGATACCTATGATACTATGTAGGTAGAACGTAAATTGTCTGATTGAAAATTGGAACGTTGAAGGAGGGCTGAAAGATGTTTGCAATGTTTGATATATTGAGTTTCATCGTCCCCATCATGTTTATTGTCGTATTTGGCATCATCATTTTTTCCATCATACAGGGGATAAGCACATGGCATAAGAACAATAACTCGCCCAGATTGACCGTACCGGCGGTGATCGTTGCAAAGCGGACAGATGTCTCGCATCACCGGCATGCCAATGCAGGCGACATGAGCGGAGCGCACGGCTTCCACACAACGTCGAGCACGACCTATTATGTCACGTTTCAGGTGGAAAGCGGAGACCGGATGGAATTCCATGTTTCCGGCTTGGAATACGGTATGCTCGCAGAGGGCGACACCGGCAGACTGACCTTCCAGGGGACGCGGTATCTGTCGTTTGAGCGATAGTTTTTATTCGGAAGGGGGCTTGCGTACGCCGGAAAATATTCAAATGATCTGTCTGGTGCGGCTGATCGTTGCGGCTGTCTGCGGTCTGCTGATCGGTGTGGAGCGGCAGACACGCATGAAAGGCGCCGGTTCGCGTACACACATGATGGTTTCGCTCGGTGCGGCACTGATGACGCTGGTCTCCTCGTATGGTTTTCTGCCTATCGTGGGAGCAGCCGGTGTTTCGGTTGACGTTTCTCGTGTGGCGGCAAGTATTGCGGCCGGTCTGACAGACGGCAAAGGCGACCTTGTGTGCCTGTATGACTGGCTGGAGCAGAGGAAAATCACCGTGCGAGAGATCAATCTCAAGCGTCAGGAGGGCAATTCGGTAAAAATCGTGCTGTACATTGCCATGCCGCGGCATTTCGATAAAGCGGATTTCTGCGGCTGCAGGAGGACATTCCGGGTGTGTAGTCGGTTGAGATATAAACGGAATAGCAAAGCCGTTCGGCAGAAATGCTGGACGGCTTTTGTGCTGGATGAATAATATGATGTTGAAAAAACAGGATTTGTTTGGTATACTGTAACAAACAAATAAAGGGAGGTCCCGCTATGAAAAAGAGAATCCCCGCAATCATCCTGATGTTTGCCCTGTTCCTGACCACATCCTATGCGGCGAACACCTATCGCAAGACGATCACCGTCACGTCCGGCGTCAATGTGGAATTCAACAACGAAGCAATCGACATGACAGACGCCAACGGTAAAGCGGTCGAGGCGTTTATCTACAACGGCACGACCTATGTGCCGATTCGTGCGGTGTCGAATGCGTTCGGCGCGGATATCGGCTATGACCGCAATACGCAGACGATTTCGATTTATGATGATTTTTCTGAGGTGGCCGCCGTTGCACATGGAATGAGTAATATTCTTACGGGTTACTCAGAGGCTATGTTTGTTGGACTAGCGTATGTTACAGGCGGACAGCAGGAAAGCATACAAAATATGATGGACAATATGCAGACATCCAATGCTAACATGCAGAGTACATTGAAGTATCTGTCTTCTGACGATGAGTATAATACCTGCATGGGATTGCTTGATGATGCAATAGTAAAATATAACAGTGCAATCGCGTCTTTTAATACGGCGGCACAGACATATGCGCGATATGTACAGACCGGCAAGGATTACTATGCAGATGCGTTTGATACAGAGTTTACCAATGCATATAACGCATATAATGATGCGCAGAACGCAATCACGGACTTCTTTTACGATTACGCCATGTGGCGTGACGTTTAAGGACAATAAATAAAAGGAGATAGAGATTATGTATTTAAAAGCAACCATACTCACCATATTAGGCTGGTTCATCGGCCTGCTGCTGGATGCAAACATCGACTTCGGAGACCCGATGGGCTTCCTCAGTCTGCGCATCCTGTTTCCCATCCTTGCCATGGGACTGTGCATCCTGCATGAACTGAGACGCGGCAGCAGCCGCTAACCCGCAAAATTTGCGGCTCACACGCCTAAATTTGTGCATTTTCACGGTAAAAACGGATATTTTTATTGCAAAAACGCTTGCAATGTACGGCAATGCGTGATATACTATCAATGTAAGATGATAAGTAACCGTAAGGAGTGGCCAAGTGCCACTCCTTACGCTTTGCTCGGAGAAAATTTTTCAGTAAGGAGGGACGGCTTTGCAGGCAAAGCAGATCGTAGCCCGCGTAGAGGAACTGGTAAAGCCTTTGTGTGAACAGGCTGGTGTTTCCCTGTGGGATGTGGAGTTTGAAAAAGAGGGCGGACAGTACATGCTGACCGTCACCGTGGATCGACCGGAGGGCGTCAACATTGACCAGTGCGAGCAGGTTTCGCGCGCGCTTGATCCCATGCTGGATGAAAAGGAATTTGACGATATGCCGTCCTATACGCTGTGCGTTTCCTCGGCCGGTATGTCGCGCCGCCTCAAGCGTCCGGAGCATTTCCAGGCGTTTATGGGTCAGACCGTCGAAGTAGGCTTTTACAAGCCGATGAACGGCATGAAGCAGATCGAGGGCACACTTGCCGGCTATGACAACGGCGCCGTAACACTGGAAGTGAACGGCGAGCAGACCGTATACGAACCCAAAGACATTGCCGCAGTTCGACTGGCGGTAGAGATATAAGAAGGAGCTGAATAGGAAAAAATGGTTAACGCAGAATTTTTTGACGCGCTGGAACAGCTGGAAAAGGAAAAAGGCATTCCGGTAGACTATATGCTCGACCGTGTAGGTCAGGCGCTGATCACCGCCTACAAGCGCGATAACGACGGCATGACCGACAATGTTTACGTTGAGCCGGACCGCGACAAGAAGACCATTCACATGTTTGTCCGCAAGACGGTTGTCAAGGCGGAGGATCTGTACGAGCCGTACGAGGAGATTACTCTCGAGGAGGCTGCCGAGTACAAGAATAACCCGATGGTAGGCGATATCATTGATATCGACATCCCGACCAAGTCCTTCGGCCGCATTGCTGCCCAGACTGCAAAGCAGGTTATCATTCAGGGCATCCGCGAGGCAGAGCGCGGCATGGTTATCTCCGAGTTCGAGAGCAAGGAGCACGAGATCCTGAACGGCGTGGTTGCCCGCATTGATCCGCGCTCCGGCACCGCTTATCTGGATGTTGTTTCCGGCGGCGAGAAGAGCGAGGCTGTTCTGGCTGCTTCCGAGCAGGTGCGCGGTGAGGTTCTGACTGAGGGTCAGCGCCTGAAGGTTTATCTCATCGAGGTTCGCCGCGGCACCCGCGGCCCGCAGGTCGTTGTTTCCCGCACCCACCCGGGTCTGGTTAAGCGTCTGTTTGAGCTGGAGGTACCGGAAATTCACTCCGGTATCGTCGAGGTCAAGTCCATCGCGCGTGAGGCAGGCAACCGCACCAAGATCGCTGTTGTTTCTCACGATGAGAACGTCGATCCGATCGGCGCATGCGTTGGTACCCGCGGTGCGCGTGTTGCCAACATCACCGGCGAGCTGAACGGCGAGAAGATCGATATCATCAAGTGGAACGAGGATATGGCGCAGTTCGTTTCTGCGGCACTCGCTCCGGCTGATGTTATCAATGCCACCATGCAGGCGGACAACAAGTCCTGCCGTGTCATCGTTCCGGACGATCAGCTGTCGCTTGCTATCGGCAAGGAAGGCCAGAACGCGCGTCTGGCTGCCAAGCTGACCGGCTGCAAGATCGATATCGCTCCTGAGTCTCAGGGCGAATAAGCAAGCGGAGGTGCGGCAGAATATGGTACAGAAGAAGATTCCCATGCGGCAGTGCCTCGGCTGCCGTGAAATGTTCCCGAAACGGGAGCTGATCCGCGTGGTGCGTTCGCCGGAAGGCGAGCTTTCGCTGGATTTCAAGGGCAAGGCACCCGGCCGCGGCGCATATCTGTGCGGCAAGCCGGAATGTCTGAAAAAGGCCCGCAAGAGCCGTGCGATCGAGCGCGCGCTTAGTGTAGAGGTGCCCGAGTCGGTTTACGACCAGCTCGAGCAGCAGATGGAACAGGAGGGTGCAAATGGCAACTGATCCGGTTCTGAGAATGCTCGGTCTGGCACGCCGTGCCGGCAAGCTGGCCTACGGCGACGAGCTGGTGCGCGAGGCGTGCTTCGACCACAAGACCCGCTGTGTGTTCATTGCGGGTGACGCAGGCGCAAATGCAGCGAAAAAAGCCGCATTTTACGCCGATAAGGCGAATGTTCCGTGCGTAACGCTGCCGCACGGCAAGCTGGAACTCGGCAGCGCGATCGGCAAGGCAGGCTGCGCGATGTGCGCGGTAGCGGGAAACGGGATACGAACG
>OGRR01002044.1_pt1 | contig 11441 bp, 10 predicted proteins | sample 1553511 | NCBI WGS metagenome assembly OGRR01 (sample SAMEA2580040, study PRJEB22360) | human gut metagenome | biome: human gut; feature: human-associated habitat; material: faeces | place: Denmark | collected 2008/2010 | reverse complement strand
TTGCCCCTTTAGAATTGACCCGCCGATGGAACCTGAACAGGAACGCCTTTCCAAGCTTTATTCCGGTTCGGGTATCCACAGCCTTTCTGAATTAAATCCCAAATCAACTCAGACTCTGTCGTGATTGATCTCGCGATAAAATAACCGCGCAATCTCATCCTGTTTATCCGTCTGACCAAGAATCCACATCAGTTTTGCAACAATGGATTCTGTTGTCATATCATCGGACTGTAGGATTCCTTTATGATTACTGAATTTTTTTCCAACTTGATATACGCCAAGATCACAGCCTTCTTCCGGCACCTGTGTGGTGACAGCGATTGTTTTGCCGGAATCTACCCAGGAGAAGATCGCTTTTTCAAAGGAATCATCATATTCCGGGATGCCGCCGATACCAAAGGTTTCCAGGATGATAGCATCATAGTGACCACTCAACAGATCGAAAATCTCAGCTTTGACTTCCGGAGTCAGTTTCAGCACAAAGACACGGTCATTAAGACTTGCGTAAGATTTCAGATCCTGAGGAGCGGGACGTTCTTCCGTATAGTAACGGATGATACGGCTGTCACGGATAATGGCAAGTTCAGGGAAGTTCATACTGTCAAATGCATCAAAACTTCTGGTGCGCTGCTTACGTCCGCGGGTTCCGGCAACAACTTTTCCGTTAAATACAATGCAGACATTGCAGGAAAGATCGTCGGCAGCATACAGAATACTCTGGAACAGATTGATCTTTGCATCGGTATAAGGATTGGCCATTGGTTTCTGGGAACCGGTCAGTACAATTGGCTTTACACTGTCCTGGATCAGATAAGACAGGGCGGCAGCAGTATATGCCATGGTGTCTGTTCCGTGAAGAACGACAAACCCATCGTAGTTGTTATAATTTTCCATGATCGCATCACGGATCATCAGCCATTGACGTGGACGCATATTGGTGCTGTCGATGTTCATAAGTTGAAGTATTTCCAGATGACAGATGTCTTTGATTCCCGGTACGCTGGCTGCAAGTTCTTCCCCTGTCACAGCCGGTGTCAATCCAAGATCCCCCTCTTTGGATGCAATCGTACCACCGGTTGCTATCATTAGTATGTTTTTCATGATCAGTTACCTCTCAATATACATAATATAATTTTTATACTTCTATAAGATTAGCTGTGATTGGAAGGCATGTCAAGAAAAAACAGGTATTTTGCAGAGTATTTTCAGATGGACATTAACCCTTAATATCAGATGGATTTTTACCGGAAGGCGGAGCCTGCTCCGGAGCATCATCTGCGGATGAGACCGGAGGAAGGAATGGATAAAGTTCCTCATACGAATCCAGTTCCGCAGGATTAAGAGGTGCAGAAGGAATCAGACCGGTACAGTCATGAGAAGAGGCAGCAGTTGCGAGATAATCGTAAGAATCAATGAGTTCCTGGTTGGATAATGGGTTTACATTTACAGTCTTTTTTTCATGTTTCTTCATAATAAAAACTCCTTTATAATTCAGATATATTAGAGGGGTGAATAAATGGTGGTTATTTAGTAAAAAAAGAGGAAAACCTGCTTTCCGGTATAGAATGGGTAGAAAAAAAGAAAATTATACGGTATAATACTTCATGTTGTGAAATATTAGAGCGTTAAAGCTGAAAAGAAGAAAAGTTACAATTTAAAATAATAAATAAAAATAACAGATAAAGAAGATCTGATGAAATACAACAGGAAGGAGAAGCAGGAAATGAGAGTAGAAATTGACACACATACGCATACGCTCGCAAGTGGACATGCATATAATACGCTGAATGAGATGGCGCAAGCAGCAGCGGATAAAGGGCTGAAGGGACTTGCAATTACGGAACATGCACCAGAGATGCCCGGAACTTGTCATTTGTTCTATTTCCAAAATTTAAGAATTGTTCCAAGAAAAAAATACGGGATTGAGCTGTTATTAGGAACAGAACTGAATATCATGAATGTGCGGGGGGAGACCGATCTCCCGGATTCGGTTCTTGAAAGACTTGATATTGCAATCGCCAGTATTCATATGCCGTGTTTTAAAGATGAACGGACAATAGACAATGTAACCGCAGCATATGAGAAAGTAATGGAACATCCGTATGTGGACATCATTGGACATCCGGACGACGGGAGATTTCCTGTAGATATGAAGCGTCTGGTAAAAAAAGCAAAAGAAACCGGAACATTACTGGAAGTAAATAATTCATCACTGCGTCCGGAAGGATTTCGAGAGAATACAAAAGAGAACTGTCTGGAGATGGTAAAGGAATGTAAAGCACACGGAGTGATGATCGTGCTTGGCAGTGATTCACATGTGGATGCAGATATTGCAGAGTATCCATATGCGGAAGAAATATTGAGAGAAACAGATTTTCCGGAAGAATTGGTTGCCAATGTTTCACTGGAAAAATTAAAAGCATGTATAAAACATGGGAAAAAACTATAGACTTTGCAATTTTAGTGTGTTAAAATGTAAAAGTAATGAATCTGCTACGAAGGAGATAATGCTATGAGTAAGAAAATCAGAACAGAGGCGGTTGACTATCTGTTTCAGGGAATTTTAAGCCTCAAAGATAAAGAGGAGTGTTATACATTTTTTGAAGATATCTGTACGATTAATGAATTGCTTTCATTATCACAGCGTTTTGAAGTTGCAAAGATGTTAAGAGAACACAAGACTTATCTTGAGATTGCAGAAAAGACAGGCGCTTCAACAGCAACGATCAGTCGTGTGAATCGTTCGCTGAATTACGGTAATGACGGATATGACATGGTATTCGAGAGAATCGGACTTGGGGAAGTCAAAGACGAAAAAGCAGAATAAAGTGCGAAAAAACAGTGCAGATGCATTTGGCAAGAATGCAGAAGCAAAAAAAGAAATAAGACGTGCGGTCTTATTTCTTTTTTTTGGCCGAATCCTTTTTGACACCGGTATTTTCAGAGTGAAGCAGATCGGGGAAATTATCCAAAAGCTTTTCTACAATCTGCTTTTTAACATAGATGTCAAAACTCAGGTTACAGATAAATGCAAACAACTGCAGAGAATCCCTGTCATTTTCCGGTGCTTCATCAAAACATTTTTTAGAAGAATTATAAGAGCGGATAATTTCTTTTTCAAATTCTGGAATTCTGGACTTTTCCAGTTCGCATACTTCTTTATAGATAGAAGTGATATCAAAATCCTGATCTGTGTCAAAATACTTATCCGTAATCGGTTCTAACATAGTTTCAATATCTTTAATAGAAAGAAAATTTTTAAAATAATAGATAAAGATCATTATCAGCAGATGCTCTTTGGAGTACTTCTTTTTCACAGGTGGAGGGAGAAGATTGTTCTTGGCATAGTTGTTGATCATGGTCTTAGTAAGGATCTTATCATCTTCATGGCGTTTACTGGATGCCAGTTCTTTTTCCATAAAGGTAGTAACCTGATCCATGTATAAATCTATATTCGGAATATCATCGGGTCTCACGTAATCAATCCGTGAGATGCTTGATAAAATGCTGTTCAGCATATCTTTTGTGTCTATTGTCATTTTTTATCACCTCAATGTAATTATTATATAGTTTTGAAAACTAGATGGCAAGCGTTTTTTTTATACACGTTGCAGAAAATGTCTGGAAAATACGGCTGAATATCGGAGAAGTTATTGACATTTTAATTGGATATGATAAAATAAGTTCGCTAACAAACAATTTGATAACAAACAATTTGAGCGTGAACAATTGAACGGAAAGGATGGTAATGTGGAAAGAAAAGGAAGAAAGATCGGACCGGAGATACACTGTGCAGATCTGAAATTGTCAAGGAATCTGTCTGCACATGTGAGAAAGTCCGGAGTGGATGAAGTGACGATGATGCATGGCTGGATCATACGGTATTTGTATGAGAACCGGGAGCAGGATATTTTTCAGAAGGATATTGAACAAAGATTTGCAGTAGGTAGATCTACAGTTACGAATCTGCTTCAATTGATGGAAAAGAAGGGATTCGTAAGAAGAGAATCGGTAAAACAGGATGCCAGGTTAAAAAAAGTAATCCTGACAGAAAAAGGAATTGCAAGTCAGGAATCTTTTGAAGATATTGTGGAGCATATCGAAGAAGAGCTTTCCGAAGGAATATCAGAAGAAGAACTTCATATTTTTTATAAGGTATTAGACCGGATCAATCAGAATGTGAAGAAATATGAAGTCAGGTAATCCGGAAAATCGGAGTTATAAATGTAACTATAAAACAATTAATGAAACAGAAAGGGCGTAAATGGAATGATTAAGACATTAGCAAAACAGATCAAAGAATTCAAAGCAGCATCCATTGCAACTCCGCTCTTTATGATCCTTGAAGTATTGATGGAGATGATCATCCCGTTTCTGATGGCATCGATCATCGATAAAGGTGTCAATGCTGGGGACATCCAGCATATTTACAAGGTCGGCGGGATCATGGTCGTTGCAGCGGCCATCGGATTATTTGCCGGAATGATGGGCGGAAGATACGGTGCAAAAGCATCGGCAGGATTTGCAAGAAACTTACGAGAGGCGATGTTTAACAATATTCAGACATTTTCATTTGCGAATATTGATAAATTCAGCACGGCGGGACTTGTAACCAGAATGACAACAGATGTAACCAATATACAGAATGCATACCAGATGATTCTGCGTATGTTCACCAGAGCACCGGCAAGTATGATCTGTGCGATGGTCATGGCATTTACGATCAATGCAAGACTTGCATGCATCTATCTTGTAGCGGTTATTATTCTTGGAATATTGTTATTCCTGATCATGAGCCATGCGACAAAATATTTCCAGCAGGCATTTCCAAAGTACGATGACCTGAATGAGTCTGTACAGGAAAATGTGTCTGCGATCCGTGTCGTAAAGGCATATGTAAGAGAGGAACAGGAGACATCTAAGTTACGAAGAGCAAGTGAGAATATCTATAACATTTTTGTAAAAGCAGAGACAAATCTGGTATTCAATGCACCGATGATGCAGACGGCGGTATACACCTGTATCCTGTTAGTGAGCTGGTTCGGAGCAAAGATGATCGCAAGTAATTCCCTGACGACAGGAGAACTGATGAGTCTTCTTACATATTGTATGAATATCCTGATGAGCCTGATGATGCTTTCCATGGTATTCATTATGATCACAATGAGTATGGCAAGTGCGAAACGTATCTCCGAAGTGTTAAATGAGACGAGTGATCTTAAGAATCCGGAACATCTGACCATGAAAGTAGAAGATGGAAGTATTGAATTCCGTCATGTGGACTTTGCGTATAAAAAGGACAGTGACGAACCAGTACTGGAAGATATTGATCTGAAGATCCGTTCCGGTGAGACGATCGGAATCATCGGAGGAACAGGAAGTGCCAAGACGAGTCTGGTTAACCTGATCAGTCGTCTGTACGATGTGACGAAAGGCGAAGTACTGGTCGGTGGCAGAAATGTCAAAGATTATGATATGGAAGTGCTTCGTAATCAGGTATCAGTAGTCTTGCAGAATAATGTGCTGTTCTCCGGAACAATCCTTGATAATCTCCGCTGGGGAGACAAGGAAGCAACTCTGGAAGAATGCAGACACGCGTGTGAACTTGCATGTGCGGATGAGTTCATCGACCGTTTCCCAAAAGGATATGAGACCTACATCGAGCAGGGCGGAAGTAACGTATCCGGAGGTCAGAAGCAGAGACTATGTATTGCAAGAGCACTACTTAAGAAGCCAAAAGTACTGATTCTGGATGACAGTACCAGTGCGGTAGATACCGCAACAGATGCGAAGATCCGAAGAGCGTTTCGTGAAGAGATTCCGGATACAACGAAACTGATCATCGCACAGAGAATCTCAAGCGTACAGGATGCTGACCGTATCATCGTTATGGAAGACGGTAAGATCAATGGATTCGGTACACATGAAGAATTACTGGAACAGAATGATATCTACCGTGAAGTCTATGAATCACAGACCAGTGGTGGCGGCGATTTTGACGAGAAGGAGGGTGAATAAGATGCCGGGACCGGGAAGACAGCCGAGAGGAATGAAAGCACAGGTAAAAAACCCGGGTGAATTATTCCTCCGCCTTATGAAATATGTATTAAAAGATTATAAGTTTCACTGCATCAGTGTAGTAGTATTGATTGTTGTCAGTGTTCTTTGCAATGTGCAGGGAACGATGTTCATGAAGAACCTGATTGACGAATATATCACACCATTTTTATTATCAGATAACCCCAATTTTACACCGCTTGCACATGCGATCGCCAGAGTAGCAGCATTTTATGCACTGGGTGTACTGGCAACATTTGGTTATAACCGTCTGATGGTCAATGTGACGCAGGGGACACTACGCAACTTAAGAAATGATCTGTTCTCTCATATGGAGAAACTACCGGTCAAGTATTTTGATACGCATGCACATGGAGATATCATGTCGGTATATACGAATGATATTGATACATTAAGACAGATGATCAGCCAGAGTATGCCGCAGCTTCTGAACAGTGGGATTACGATCATCAGTGTATTTGTCAGTATGTTGATCTTAAGTATCCCACTTACGGTCGTAACGATGATCATGGTCGGAATCATGGTATTCTGTTCAAAGAAATCTGCCGGACAGAGCGGGGCATATTTTGCAAAACAGCAGAAAGACCTGGGAACTGTGAACGGTTATATCGAAGAGATGATGAACGGACAAAAGGTGGTAAAGGTATTCTGCCATGAAGAGGAGAACATGCAGAACTTCAAGAAGCTGAATGATGAACTATATGTCAGTGCAGACAAAGCCAATACATTTGCCAACTTTTTAGGACCGATCAATGCACAGATCGGAAATATCAGTTATGTGATCTGTGCGATCATCGGGGGTGTGCTGGCACTTGGAAAGGTCGGAGGTTTTACCCTCGGAGGTCTGGCAAGCTTCCTGACATTTAATAAGAGCTTCAGTATGCCGATCAACCAGATCAGTATGCAGATGAATGCAATTGTTATGGCGATGGCCGGGGCCGACCGTATTTTTAAGCTGATGGATGAAAAAGAAGAACTGGATGAAGGTTATGTAACACTGGTCAATGCGAAAGAAGAAGACGGAAAGCTTACAGAGTGTGAAGAAAGAACCGAACGCTGGGCATGGAAACATACACATCAGAATGATGGCAGTGTGGATTATGTGGAGGTGAAAGGTGAAGTCGTATTCAATGGTGTGGATTTCGGTTATAATGATGAGAAGATTGTATTGCATGATATCAAATTATATGCCAAACCGGGACAGAAGATTGCATTCGTCGGATCGACCGGAGCAGGTAAGACGACGATCACCAATCTGATCAACCGTTTCTATGATATCCAGGACGGCAAGATCCGTTATGATGGGATCAACATTAACAAGATTAAGAAAGCGGATCTCAGACATTCACTTGGGATTGTTCTGCAGGATACACATTTATTCACCGGAACGGTGCGTGACAATATCCGCTTTGGTAAACTGGATGCGACTGATGAAGAGATCGTGGCAGCAGCAAAGCTTGCAAACGCCGACAGCTTTATCCGAAGACTTCCGAAAGGCTATGATACGATGCTGACCGGAGACGGAGCAAATTTAAGCCAGGGACAGCGCCAGCTTCTGGCAATTGCAAGAGCCGCTATTGCTGATCCTCCGGTATTGATCCTTGATGAAGCAACCAGTTCCATCGATACCAGAACGGAACGGATCGTACAGGATGGAATGGATAAGCTGATGCGTGGAAGGACAACATTTGTTATTGCCCACAGATTATCGACAGTCCGCAATTCTGACTGCATTATGGTACTGGAACAGGGAAGAATCATTGAGCGTGGTACACATGATGAACTGATCGAAGAGAAAGGCAGATATTATCAGCTGTATACGGGAAATGCGATCAGCGCGTAAATGAATCGGATGATGAATGAAAATGAAAAAGGGACAGGACATTTTTTTAATTTGGGACGGAGGATTTTTTAAAATCCTCCGTCCCAAATTGTTTCTTGCAGAACCCGGACAAAGCAACTATAATGGAAACAGACATTCGAAAAGGGGTAGAATGCATATGAAATCAATCATGCTATGTTATAATCTGAAAGGCACGAAAAAGGGAAGAAAGATCGGCATGCTGGGAAGTTTTCTTGGTTTTCGTGTGAAATATGTGGAAAAAGAAGAGTATTCAAAGACAATCGGAGTACTGACCGGACTGAAAGAAGAAGTGGCGGAAGAGGCATCAAGGGAGGAAACTTCCGGGACAGACAATGAAAAAAATGAAGAAATCACAGACTTTGAAGAAGAGATGCTTGTCATGCTACTGGCAGATAATCGGATATTGGATAAGCTATTATTCCAGATGAAAAAAGAAAAAGTACAGGTTCCGCTGAAGGCAATCGTTACCGCAAAGAATCAGAACTGGACATCAACGGCTCTTTATAGAGAAATAAAAAGAGAGCATGAATCCATGACGAAAGCAGAACAGGCCGGAAAGAAAAAAGAAGAATAAAAAACCGGAAAGAAAGGAAACCATAAGATTGAGTATATACGATACATTAAATGAACAACAAAGAGAAGCAGTGTTCCATACAGAAGGACCACTTCTGATTCTTGCAGGAGCAGGATCCGGAAAGACCCGTGTTCTGACACACAGAATTGCTTACTTAATTGAAGAGCAGCAGGTGAATCCATGGAATATCCTTGCAATTACATTTACGAATAAAGCAGCCGGAGAGATGAGGGAACGTGTCGACAAATTGGTTGGATACGGATCAGAGAGTATATGGGTAAGCACCTTCCATTCCATGTGCGTGCGTATCTTAAGACGCCATATCGATCTGCTCGGATATGATACCAACTTTACAATCTACGACAGTGACGATCAAAAGACACTGATGCGTGAGGTCTGTAAGCTTCTGCAGGTAGATACGAAGATGTTCCGGGAAAGAGCACTGTTGTCAGAGATTTCCAAAGCAAAGGATGAACTGGTGACACCACAGGAATACCGTATGCGTGCGGAAGGAGATTACAGCCGGAAAAAAATTGCAGAAGTATATGAAGAATATGAAAAACAGCTCCGATCAAATAATGCATTGGATTTTGATGATCTGTTGTTTAAGACCGTGCAGCTTTTCCAGACACAGAAAGATGTACTGGAATATTATCAGGAGCGTTTCCGTTATATCATGGTAGATGAGTATCAGGATACAAATACAGTACAGTTCGAACTGATCCGTCTGCTGGCATCCAAGTACCGTAATCTGTGTGTGGTTGGAGACGATGACCAGTCCATATATAAGTTCCGCGGCGCGAACATTAAGAACATCCTGGATTTTGAACATGTGTTTGAAGATACTAAAGTGATCAAGCTGGAGCAGAATTACCGTTCTACCGGCAATATCCTGAATGCAGCCAATGCCGTGATCCGGAACAATCAGGGAAGAAAAGACAAGACGCTCTGGACAGAGAATGAAGATGGAGATATGATCCAGTTACGTCAGTTTGATTCTGCTTATGAAGAGGCAGAATATGTAGTCGGTGACATCAGACGTCATGTCAATAAAGAACTCTGCAGCTACAAAGATAATGCAGTTCTTTACCGTACCAATGCACAGTCCCGTATGTTCGAGGAACGTTTTGTCCGTGACAGTATTCCATATAAAGTCATCGGCGGTGTGAACTTCTATGCGAGACGTGAGATCAAGGATCTTCTTGCATATCTGAAGACGATTGATAACGGAAGAGATGATCTGGCTGTCAGACGTATTGTAAATGTTCCAAAGCGTGGAATCGGACTGACCAGCATCAACCGTGTGCAGGAATACGCATCAACCAGAGAATGCAGCTTCTATGATGCACTTCGTGCCGTAGACCTGATCCCGAACATTGGAAGAGGACAGGCAAAACTGGAATCGTTCGTTGCAATGATCGAGCATTTTAAGAATGATACAGAAGACATGAGTGTATTGGAACTGTTGGAGGAAGTTATCAAAGAAACTGGTTATATCGATGCGCTGATCCACGAATGTGAGAGTGAAGAGGCAACATCAAGAATTGAAAATATAGACGAACTCCGCAATAAGATCGCTGCTTATGAAGAAAGCTGTGCGCTACAGAATGAAGCACCGACACTTGGAGGATTTCTTGAGGATGTAGCTCTGGTAGCAGATATCGACAGTCTGGATGAAAGTACAGATTATGTCGTATTGATGACATTACATAGTGCAAAAGGTCTGGAATTCCCACATGTATATCTGGCAGGAATGGAAGACGGACTGTTTCCAAGTTATATGACAGTTACATCAGATGACAGGGAGGATATGGAAGAAGAGCGGCGCCTCTGCTATGTGGGAATCACAAGAGCAGAGCAGAAGTTGACCATGACCAGTGCTATGCGGCGGATGGTGCGGGGAGAGACACAGTACAATAAAGTGTCCCGGTTTATGAAAGAAATTCCATTGGAACTGCTTGACAATGGCAACCGTTCTTCGAAAATGTTTGAAGAAAGACAGGAGATTCCGAAACAGACTGCGTATACGCAGGCAAAACAGACCTTTAAGGCAAAGGCATTTTCTGCGGCTGCGCCAAAACAGTTTGCAGTCAGCAAAGAAAAGGGGCTGGATTATGGTGTGGGTGACCGTGTCCGGCACATGAAATTTGGAGAAGGAACCGTGACACAGATTACGGAAGGCGGCAGAGATTTTGAGGTAACCGTAGAGTTTGACACCGCCGGAGTGAAAAAAATGTTTGCCGGATTTGCCCGTTTGGTAAAATTATAGAAATTATGTGAATTTGGCATAAATCAGTAGTAATCTGAAAATGATAGTGTTATAATAATGAAAAGCAAACCTGTACGGCGGCAAGGAGAAAGGACGTGAATATATGAGTAAAGTTGAGGAATTGATCGCAGAGTCAAAACTGAATGAATTACTGAAAAAGAAAGATGATGAAAAAGTGAAAAAGACAGTCATCTGGGTATTGGCGATTGTAGGTGCTGTTGCAGCAGTGGCAGCGATCGCATATGCGGTATATTGCTTCTTTACACCGGATTATCTGGAAGATTTCGAAGAAGATTTTGATGATGATTTCGATGATTATTTCAGTGAGGAAGATCAGGTTTAATCAGAACGAAAAGAGAACAGAAGACAGGATGTGGTCGGAATACACTGCACCCTGTCTCTTTTTTCGTCAGGAAGTATTACAAAAACAAAGAAAAGATAAGGATAAAAGAGAATGAAAAAAGGACAAGTATTAGAAGGAACGATAGAAAAAGTGGAGTTTCCCAATAAAGGAGTTGTCACAGTTGCAGAAGAAGGCAAATCTGTGATCGTAAAGAACGGGATTCCGGGACAGAAGGTAAAATTCTGTGTGAATAAGTTTAAGCGAGGAAATGCAGAGGGGCGCCTGTTGGAAGTGCTGGAGAAATCTCCGCTGG
>OGRR01002042.1_pt1 | contig 11445 bp, 10 predicted proteins | sample 1553511 | NCBI WGS metagenome assembly OGRR01 (sample SAMEA2580040, study PRJEB22360) | human gut metagenome | biome: human gut; feature: human-associated habitat; material: faeces | place: Denmark | collected 2008/2010 | reverse complement strand
GGGACAGGTGCATCATGCAGATGGAGATGGCGTTGGCCAGCTCGATGCAGAAATCACGGTCGGATACCCCGTCCAGACTGTTGGCGCAGGGGGCTGCAAAACCCAGCTTCTCGGCGGTAAACTGGCGGTCCAGCGGGTAGGTAGTGCCGGCCAGGGCGCCGGAGCCCAGCGGGCACTGGGCGTCCATGCGGGCGGTGGCATCCTCAAAACGCTGCAGGTCCCGCAGCAGCATGGAGGCGTAGGCCATGAGCGCATGGCCGAAGGTGATGGGCTGGGCGCGCTGCAGGTGGGTATAGCCAGGCATGACGGCGGTGGTGTTCTCGCTGGCCTTCCTGCAGATGACCTTGATGAGCTCCACGATGTAGGCCTGCAGGGTGTGGCTGTAGTCCCGCAGGGTCAGGCGGATGTCCAGTGCCACCTGATCGTTGCGGCTGCGGCCGGTGTGCAGGCGCTTGCCGGCATCGCCGATGCGGGCGGTGAGGGTCTGCTCCACAAAGGTGTGCACATCCTCGGCGTTGGGGTCGATCTCCAACTTACCGGAAGCCAGATCGTCGGCGATGGAAGCCAGACCGTTGAGGATATCCTCACAGTCTTTCTCGGAGATGATGCCCTGTTTGGCCAGCATCGCGGCGTGCACGCCGCTGCCCCGCATATCCTGGGCGATCATCCGCTGATCAAAGCGGATGGAGGAGTTGAAATCGTTGACGCGAGAGTCCACCGCCTTGGAAAAGCGGCCTTTCCACAATTGTTCTGCCATAAAATAAAAACCTCTCTATCGCAGTTTGCGTTTTTAACGCACAAGCAACATCCGCAAACTGCATCTCGCAAAGATGCCGTTTTGATCGGCACTATTTATGAAAATTGCGCTAAAAACGGCAAAGCCGCCGCAGGGGAAAACGCTCCTGCGGCGGTGCCGCCGGCATCGAGCCGGTTGATGGAAACCTCAGTGTGAAAGTGTGAAAACACACGGAGGGGAAGAATGGCTTAAATCAATTACTTGATCTCGGGCCAGTTCTTGGAGAGCTTTGCGCGCTCCTTGATGGACAGGCCGAACAGGTTGATGAAGCCGGTTGCATCGGACTGGTCGTAGTCCTTATCCACGCCGAACGAAGCGGTCTGCTCATCGTACAGGGTGAACGGAGAAGTAACGCCAGCGTTGATCATGTTGCCCTTGTAGAGCATCAGCTTGACATCGCCGGTCACGGTCTTCTCCAGGCTGTCGGCAAAGGCATCCAGAGCCTCGCGCAGCGGGGTGAACCACTGGCCGTTGTAAACGATATCGGCATACTTCTGGGCCAGCTGTGCCTTGAAGTGAGAGCTCTCCTTGTCCAGAGTGATGGTCTCCAGCACGTTGATGGCCTTGTACAGGATCGCACCGCCCGGGGTCTCATAGACACCACGGCTCTTCATGCCGACCAGACGGTTCTCCACGATGTCCAGCAGGCCGATGCCGTTCTCGCCGCCCAGCTTGTTCAGGTACTCCACCAGCTCCACAGCGCCCATCTCTTTGCCGTCCACGGCAGTGGGGATGCCCTTTTCAAAGTGCAGGGTCACATAGGTCGGCTTATCGGGAGCCTGCTCGGGGCTGACACCCAGCTCCAGGAAGCCGGGCTTGTTGTACTGGGGCTCGTTGGCGGGGCACTCCAGATCCAGGCCCTCGTGGCTCAGGTGCCACAGGTTCTTGTCCTTGGAGTAGTTGGTCTCACGGTTGATCTTCAGGGGGATGTGGTGAGCCTCGGCGTAGTCGATCTCCTCGTCACGGCTCTCGATGTCCCACTCACGCCAGGGAGCAATGATGGCCATATCGGGGCACAGAGCCTTGAGGGTCAGCTCAAAACGGACCTGATCGTTGCCCTTGCCGGTGCAGCCGTGGCAGATGGCGTCAGCGCCCTCTTTGATGGCGATGTCGGCCAGAGCCTTGGCGATGCAGGGACGCGCGAAGCTGGTGCCCAGCAGGTAGTCCTCGTACTTTGCGCCAAACTTCAGGGTGGGGAAGATGTAGTTCTCAACGAAGTCTTTCTTCAGGTCCAGCACATACAGCTTGGAAGCGCCGGTCTTCTTGGCCTTTTCTTCCAGGCCGTCCAGCTCCGTGCCCTGGCCCACATCGCCGGAAACAGCGATGACTTCGCAGTTGTTGTAGTTCTCTTTCAGCCAGGGAATGATGATGGAGGTATCGAGGCCACCGGAGTAGGCCAGAACAACTTTCTTGATGTCTTCCTTTTTCATGATAATGGCTCCTTTATTTTCATGCTACACTTTTGTTTTTCCGCACCGGGCATCCCTCCCGGGCTTCTCGATCGCTCACTGTTCTTGAGTACGCTTTTATTATACGCCATGCGGCTTTTCCGTCAATTCTCAAACCCGCCAAACCTCGGCCCCTTTTCCGGTGAGATTTGCGTCAATTTGTATGTTTATTCAATATTTTATGTTTATATCCAAATTTTATGCAATTCAAGCCTGTATATTTTCCCGTATTTTTTTAAAATTATACACGCAAAAGCGGCACCCGCTTCCACGGATGCCGCTGGTTTACCGCTTTGTTTCCGGGGAAAACGGGCAGCCCGCCGCGTTCCATGCCGTACAGAGCAGTTCTTTTTGTCCTTTGGGGAGTTTTTTCAGGGCGATCTCCCGGCGCAGGGCAGCGGATCTATCCGCGCAGCGCTCAAGGTACGCAAACCCCAGCGCCCCTTGTGCCCGGGTGTACTTGGCTCCCTTGCCGCTCTGGTGGGCCCGGAGCCGGGCGGCGGGGTCATTGGTCCAGCCCGTGTAGAGCTGCCCGCCCGCGCAGCGCACCATATAGACGAACGCGGGCTTTGGCCCGGACGCCGTCTCAGATGCGGCCATTGTTTTTCAGCACCTGACGGCAGGCGGCAAGGGCCGTCTCCTTATCCTTGGCCGTAATGAGGAAGCGGCTGGCGTGGCAGAAGCTGATGCCCGGGATCCCGCTCTTCTGTTCAATGACCTCCTGCGGCTGGCCGCCCCAGGACTGAGGGAACGGGAGCTTGGGCTTTTTGGTCTTGTGGTCGGTCACGCACTGAGCGCTCCAGCCGCCGCGCTGGCTGGGGTAGACCACAAACAGGGCATCGGTTTTATACAGACCGTTTTTCCAGGGCAGGTAGCAGGGCAGCACCACGATGCCGTCCCGGGAGTTCTGGTAGGCCTGCTGGACTTTCTCGTCGGCCCGGTTGACGGCGTTGGCGCTCTCGATCTGGTGCTCCAGAATCTGCTTTGCCACGGCCACCGCCTTGAAGAAGCAGGCGTCCTGGTCCTCCTTGGAGTCCCACACCGGGTTGAAGAAACCGATGGCGTCGCACAGGCTGTTCTGCTCGCCGGTGTTGTCGTTCAGGTCCAGCGGCTGGATGAAGTTCTCATCAATGAGACGGGCCTGCCGCTCGCCCACCAGCCCCGGGCCCAGCACCCGCCACAGCAGGCCGAACGCCGCGTAAGGCACACCGTTGGCACGGTACTCCCGCGGCTCCTGATGGTGGTCGAACATGCCAAAACCGATATCGTACACGATGCCGTCAAAATCGTCCGGCACCACAAAGCCGCGGGTGATTTTAATATCCGGGCGCAGGATCTGGAGCAGCGCCGTGGCAAACACGTCGTCCGCGTGGAACTTGCCGGCGTGCGTAAAGCCGTTTGCGGGAATTTTCATGGGTCGTTACCTCGTTTTTATTTGTTTGCAACCAGTATAACACATTCCGCGGCAGGGGACAATTAAAAAAGCAACCCTCCGCAAGCTTGACAGCCCCCCGGAGGATTGCTATAATACAAATAGAAAGGGCACTGCGACAAGCGGTTGGCCCAGGTTAGATTAGGATTCTACAAAGAGAACCGTCACCGGCCAGGGTGGCGGTTCTCGCTTTTTACCTTAATCGTAATAACACATCCGAACAGATGGAACGTTAAAGTAATCGGCATCAGTCTCACCCCCTTTGCGGGAGATGTGGCCAAACCGCCTGCCGTTGTTTGCAGTGCCCTGCCGCTTTTTGTCAAAACGGCAATTATAAGATATCATATTTTTTAACGCAAAACAAGCATTCACGTTAAAAACACAGCCGTCCTCCTTTCCAATCGGGAGAACGGCTGCATTATTTTACCGTATGGTTACTTTTTGCCTTTCCGGCCGGTCTTGGTCACGGCCTTGGAAGGCGTTTTGGTCACGGCTTTCGTGGGCTGGGTGGCAACGGCCTTGGTGGGCGTTTTGGTGACTGCTTTGGTCGGCTGGGTGGCAACGGCTTTTGTCGGGGTCTCGGTGACCGCCCTGGTGGGCACCTCTGCCACGGCTTTGGTCTTGGTTTCGGCCACGGCGGTGGTGGGCTTAATGGCAGGGGTCAGGTCGGGCTTAGGGGTGACAGCTTTGGTGGAAACCGCGTCCGGCTCGCCCAGAGCCAGCACCTCGGTCAGCTCTTTCTGCACCTTGGCGTTGATGGGGTCGGTGACGGCCAGCACATCGGAGTAGAACTGTTCCATCTCCTCGCGGGTGGAGAAGTTGGCCACATACATCTGGTTGCCCATGGCACCGGAGAGAGCGTCCGGGATACGATCCACCATCTTCATGTTCTTCTGGTACTTCTGCATGATCTGCTCATGGCTGTACACAAAGTGCTTGCCATCGCGGCGGCCCGCAAAGGCGCAGTAATAGTGCTCGCCCACCGGCATATCGGTGCCGCCAAAGGCGATCATGTCGGCCCAGATCTTATAGACGTTGGTGGAGCGGGCAAAGTCGATCATGTCCGGGGTAAAGCCGCCGCAGGGACGCATGTTGACTTCCAGCGCCACGATCTGGCCCTTTTTCCCCATGCTGGCCTGGTTTTCGGTCATCCGGAAGAACTCAAAGTGGACAAAGCGGCTCTTGACGCCAAAACTCTTGACAACGGCACGGCCAGCGGCGCGGGTGTCCTCGGGCAGGTCCTTGATGATGTAGTAGATGGAGTTGTCGTTGTCGTTCACGATGTCCATGATGGACATGGGGCTGACATTGCCGGCCTCAAAAATGGGGTTGCCGCTGCCGTCGATAATGGCGTCGTAGCTGTTGACCTCGGCGCGGACGAATTCCTCCATGATGTAGGAAACATCGGCGTGATTCTCCGCCTTGTAAGCCAGGAACTTTTTCAGCTCCTCCTCGCTGGAGAGCTTGTGGGTGTCGGAGGCCCCCACGCCGTTGTCCGGCTTGACCACAACGGGATAGCCCACTTCCTCGATGAACTTTTTGCAGCCCGCAAAATCGTCTACCATGTGGTAGCGGGCGGTGGCAATGCCCGCTTTCTGGTAGTATTCTTTCATCTTGCTCTTGTACTTGATGCGGGGCATGTCCTCGGTCTGGAAGCCGGAGGTGATGTGGAAATCGGTACGCAGGGCAGCGTCCCGCTCCAGCCAGTACTCGTTGTTGGATTCCAGCCAGTCGATGCGGCCATGCTTGAACGCGAGGAACGCCACGGCACGGTAGACCTCATCATAATTTTCGAGGTTGCCGACTTTGTAGTACTCGTTCAGGCTTTCTTTCAGCTCCGGCTTCAGCTCATCATAGGGCTGGTCGCCGATGCCCAGCACGTTCATACCGTTGTTTTTCAGCTCCCGGCAGAACTGCCAGTAGTTGGTAGGGAAGTTGGGCGAAATAAAGATAAAATTCTGCATGGTGTTTACGATTCCTCTTTCCTCTATAAAGACGGCTTACGCCGTGCCAGCTCCCTCTGAGAGGGAGCCTATAAGGCCCCCTCCCTGAGGGGGCTGTCGCCATAGGCAACTGGAGGAGTTACTCTCCCAGCACATACGGCATATAATACGCCGCCTGCTTGTACCACCAATCCCAGTCATGCTTGACATCCTGGCCCCACAGATCCACCCAGATGGGGATGTGCTTGGCCTCAAAAATGCGCTTGAGATACCAGGTGGTGTCCGGCTGCTCCCAGGCGCCCTGGCCGCAGCAGATGACCGCTTTCTGGTGGCGGAACAGCTCCATGTAGGGATGGTTCTCCGGGAAGTTGGCCATGTAATCCACGGGGGAGTTCATGTAGACCAGCTCGTCCATGTAATTGCCAAAGCCGTAGGCCGCCGTGTAGATGCCGCTGAGGGCCAGACAGCCGCAGAAGACGTCCGGGCGGCGGAGATACAGGTTAACGGCATGGGTGGCACCCAGACTGCAGCCAAAGGCGATGACGCCGGGGTTTCCGTCCCAGCCGTTCCGCTCCCGGGCGATCTGCTGGAGCTTGGGCACGGCCTCGTCCACGATGTAGCGGAGCCACTGCTCGTAGCGGCGGATGCGCCAGTAGGGGTTGCCGTTGGGGTCGGACCAGGTTTCTCGATCCAGCGTGTCGATGGAAAGCACCATCACCTTGCCGGAGTCGATCCACGGGGCCAGCGTGTCGGCCATGTGGAAGTCCTCAAAATCAAAGAAGCGGCCATCCTGGCAGGGGATATAGAGGATGGGGCGGCCTGCATGGCCGTATACCTTGCACTCCATCTCTCGGCCCAGGGCGGGACTGTAATCCTTAAAATACTGCATTTCCATCACGGATACCTCCTTTTGTGCCCTCTCCGTCTGTTTCGCAGACCGTTCTCCCAGAGGGAGAGCCAAGGGCATCTGTCTTATTCAAGCCCATACATCAGGGTATGGAACACAAACGGCAGCTGCTTTTCCCAGCTGGCTTCGCAGTGGGTGCCGCCGGGCACCACCCGGGCGGTCAGGTTGATGCCACGGGCAAAAATTTTACCGCACATCTCGCCAAAGCCTTTCCGCATCCCCTCGTGGTTGCCCATCTCCTTGGAGCCGTAGTCCATGTAGAGAACGGTGCCCGACGCCAGCTTTGTGCGGGCGGTCAGGTTCATGAGGGCCGCCGGGGCCACCCAGAGGGAGGGCGAGAGTGCCGCTGCCCGGCCGAACACATCGTTGTAGGCCAGCAGGGCGTACAGGCTCATCAGGCCGCCCATGGAGCTGCCCCCGATGAACGTGTGAGCCCGGTCGGGCAGGGTGCGGTACTGGCTGTCGATGGATGGTTTGAACTCGTGGACGAACCAGTTGAGGGTGTCCTTGCCTTTGCCGTCAAAGTGGCCGTAGTTGGGGTCGTCAAAACGGTAGGGGGAATACTCCACCAGCCGCTCGTTGTTGGGGCCCGCATTGCACTCAATGGCCGCCACGATCACCGGGGTGTCGGTGTAGTCCAGATAATCGGCCATCCCCCAGCTCTTGCCATAGGTGGCGTCGCTGTCAAAAAACACGTTCTGGCCGTCGAACATATAGAGCACCGGATACCGGCGGTCCGGGTCTGCCTCATACATGGTGGGCAGATATACATAAGCGCGCCGCTCCTCTTCGCCGTTGACGGCCGGGTAGCGCACAGTCCACTTTTTGATCATCGTTCCAAAATCCCTCTCGTTCCCTCAATTTCTTGTTCTGAGATTAGTTTAACACCGTAAAGCAGGAATTGCAATAAAAAGCATCCGGATACGGCAAACGCCGCCGGGGTCCTGTCCTGGCGGCGTTTGCAAACATTCTGAACAGAAGAATTCTGGAAAGCGGCTTAGTATTTCTTCTCCACCGGAACGATCCAGCCCTTGGTATCGGGGATCTTGCCCCACTGCATCCCGGTCATGGTGTCGTACAGCTTCTGGGTGACAGGGCCGATCTTGCCGTCGCCGATGTAGGCGTGCTCGCCCTTCCAGACCAGCTCCTTGACGGGGGAGACGACAGCGGCGGTGCCGGTGCCGAAGACCTCTTCCAGCTTGCCCTCGCGGGCAGCCTGCATGATGTCAGCGATGGCCAGCTTGCCCTCGATGACCTCATAACCCCAGTCTTTCAGCAGCTCAATGCAGCTGCGGCGGGTGACGCCGGGCAGAACGGTGCCGACGGTAGCGGCGGTGTACACCTTGCCGTCGATCTTGAACATAATGTTCATGCTGCCGACTTCCTCGACGTACTTCTTCTCCACGCCGTCCAGCCACAGCACCTGTGCGTAGCCCTGCTCCTCGGCCAGCTCACCGGCCTTGATGGAAGCAGCGTAGTTGCCGCCGCACTTGGTGAAGCCGGTCAGGCCGGGAGCGGCACGGATGTACTCGTCTTCCACATAGATGCGCACGGGGTTGATGCCCTCGGCGTAGTAGGCACCGGAGGGAGCGCAGATGATGCAGAAGATATAGTGCTTGGAAGCGTGCACGCCCAGGCCCACGTCGTTCGCAAAGATGAACGGGCGGATGTACAGGGAAGCGCCATCGCTGTGGGGGACCCAGTCGCGGTCCACATCCACCAGAGCCTCAACCGCCTGGATATAATCCTCCACGGGGATCTTGGGGATGCACAGACGGTCAGCAGAATCCTGAAAACGCTTGGCGTTGCACTCGGGGCGGAACAGCTGCACGGTGTCGTCCGCAGTGCGGTAGGCCTTCATGCCCTCAAAGATCTCCTGCGCATAGTGGAACACCACGGTAGCGGGGTCCAGTTCAAAGGGGCCATAGGGGACGATGCGGGCATCGTGCCAGCCCTCGCCCTCCGTATAATCCATCACGAACATATGGTCGGTGAACTTTTTGCCAAAGCCCAGCTTGCTCTCGTCCTGCGGCTTCTCCTTAGGAGAAGTGGTGCGGGTGATCTTGATATCCAACATGATAATTTTCCCTCTTTTCTGATCTCACACAGCCAACGCGGGCAGCACGCCCCGCGCCAAAAATGCCGAATGTTGTTTTCTATTATAGTATGCTGAATTATTTTTTCAAGGAATCAAAAAATCTTTCATCTTTGAGGAGTGTAAGTTGTGGTAAAGTATGATAGAATAAAGCGTGGAGCATACCAAAGAAAGGACTCTTTTTTATGATAAACGGCGTGATTTTTGATATGGACGGCACCATGTTCGACACCGAGCGGATGTGGGCCACATTCTGGGACCCGGCCCTCAAGGCGCTGGGCCTGCCCTACAAAGAGGGCCTGGCCGAGGCCGCCCGGGGCACGGCGGGCGAGACCACCCGCAACGTGGTGCGGAGCTTTTACGGCCCGGACTGCGATGCCGATGGCATCGTGGAGAGTCTGCACCGGGTAGCGGATGAAGTCTTCCTCTCCGCCCCTGTCCCCAAAAAGCCGGGGCTGGACGCCCTGCTGGCCTGGCTGGACGAGCAGCGCCTCCCCATGGCCGTGGCTTCCTCCAGCCGGGAGGCCATGATCCGCAACAATCTGGACCAGTGGGGGATGACCCATTACTTCAAGGCGATCGTCTCGGGCCAGCATGTGGCTCACTCCAAGCCGGACCCGGAGATCTTCCTCCTGACCGCGGAAAAGCTGGGCGTGGAACCCGCCCGCTGCCTGGTGCTGGAAGACAGCTACAACGGCGTCCGGGCCGGTGCCCGGGGCGGTTTTATCACCGTCATGGTGCCCGACCTCGTCCCCGCCGACGACGAGATGCGGAGCCTGTACACCATGGAGTGCGCCTCGCTGGACGAGGTGCTGGAGAAGCTAAAAAACGATCAGCTGTAAGACAAAAAGCGCTGTTGCAACACACAACAGCGCTTTTTGCTTTTCTTTATAGGGATAGAGAGCCTCCGCTTACAGCTCGGCGGTAGCCTCGATCTCGCACAGGACGTTCTTGGGCAGGGTCTTGACGGCCACGCAGCTGCGGGCGGGCTTGGAGGTAAAGTACTTTGCGTACACCTCGTTGAAAGCAGCAAAATCGCCCATGTCCGCCAGGAAGCAGGTGGTCTTGACGACCTTGTCAAAGCTGCTGCCGGCAGCCTCGAGGATGGCGCCAACGTTCTTGCAGCTCTGCTCAGCCTGAGCAGCGATGCCCTCGCCGACGGAGCCGTCAGCGGGGTTCACCGGGATCTGACCGGAGGTAATGACCAGGTTGCCAACCACAAAACCCTGAGAGTAGGGGCCGATTGCGCCGGGAGCTTTTTCCGTGTTGATAACTTTCATGATGCTTCTCCTTTTTTCTTCTTTCTGATCGTTCGGGAGCTGTCTGCCGCGGACAACGCCGCCGCAACTTGTTACCCCCTATAACAAGCAGTCTACACCTCCGCGCCCCGCATGTCAACGGTTTTTGGGGATTCCGCGCCGTGCTGGTGTGTGTTTTTTGATTCTCTTATTTATAATGTAGGCGGTCGGAGGTCACTCCTCTTTTTTGGCTTTGGCTGCACCGGATTTCTTCTGCATTCTCCACAATGTCGTCCGTCCAAGACCCAGCTTATCGGCAATGGTGTTGTCGTTGTACTTGAGCAGCCGCTTCATCTCCGCAACGCCCTCCACAATGGCCTCCGGGGTGCTGCCGGCGGGGTCCTGCAGGGCAGGGTATTCCTGCCGCAGCTGTTCCAGAAGCTCGTCCTCGCCAATGGCCTTGATGAGGAGCTGCCGCTTGACGCCGGGGGAGGGGTTCATGGCCTGCCGGTAGAGGTAGACATACCGCTTGACCACCGCCGAAAGGGTGATGAGGTTGGTGGGCCAGGCATAGAACCGGAGCAGCTCGTCCAGTTCTTTCCAGAGCTCTTTCTGCCCGCGCAGCGAGACCGTGCCCGCCTCCCGCACCGCAAAGATGGATAACACCGACCGTGCAGAAACCGTGCATCCATGGCTTACAAAACAAAAAAGCCATGAAATCTTTCGATTTACAGCTTCCACGGTAGACATTCCTACGCATTGGAACCCGCGGGCTAAGCAACAGCAACGGGTTGCGTTAGCTGATTTTTCCGCAGCCCCTTGGCAGGGCTTTGAAAAATCAGAACGCGGCCCCAACAACTCCTCCCTGTTTCAGCCGCAGGCTGCGGTCGTCGTTGTTGCACTGGGCTGATTGCTTGCGGCGCTATGCGCCGCCGCCCTGTTCGAGCCCCTTCCATCGCGCAAACAAAAAAGAAAAACCAGTACACAATGTGTACTGGTTTTTCTTGGTGCAGTAAAGCAATCCAAATCCGAACCATTTTCCTTTGATGCGGCTTGGGCCGCTTCCTCAAACGTGATGGTCTGTGTACCTTCTTTATAGTTAAAGGTTATCAAAACCTTATCATCGTACAGATAAATCGAATTGATGAACGTATCCACCAACGCTTGCCTCTGGTCTTTCAGGCTCATGTCCAGTTTACGGAAGCGCATCAGCCAGAAACGGATAAATTCCTCTTTGATTTTTGGCTTTGCCAGCTTTTCTTCCGCAATGCGGGCTTCAAGCTCACGCTTGGTTTCTTCGAGCTGTTCCAACCGTTCCTTGGTGGAACTGGTGAGGATTCCGGCTTGAATTGCGTTGAGCATATTCTGGATACCCGATTCTGCATCCCGGAGCTGTTTCTCATAGAGAGGAAGGTTGGTGTTCTCTCGGTCTTGCAGCTCCATGACCTTGGCGATAATGGATTCCATGGCGGCATCGTCCCGGACAAGCTGCATGGTCTGGTTCACCACCAGATCTTCCAGCCACTGTTTGCGGACAGTTTTCTTCTTGCAGCCCTTCTTCTTTTTGGCCGTGGCACATTTATAGT
>OGRR01002041.1_pt1 | contig 11447 bp, 11 predicted proteins | sample 1553511 | NCBI WGS metagenome assembly OGRR01 (sample SAMEA2580040, study PRJEB22360) | human gut metagenome | biome: human gut; feature: human-associated habitat; material: faeces | place: Denmark | collected 2008/2010 | reverse complement strand
GAAATTCGTCTCCCCTGTGCTCCGCCTTGCTGTAGGGACCCGCCAACGCCGCTGCCGCCGCACGCGCTTTGGCAGAATGGTCGTCGCGCCAGTCGTCCATGCACTTGTGATACGCCATGGCAACGCTTAAATCAGCCGCGTAATCGGTGAACTCGGACTGCGCGATTTCCTGAGGCTGCACGGGATGCACGGGGCAGCGTTTCGCTTGACGCCGTTCCTTGGGTTCGTAGAGCGACCCCAACACCAACGCCAAAAACGTCATATCGTAGGAAACCGCCAGACGGCACCGCTGCCCATAGCGCGCGCGTATGGAACGGCACACCCCGCAGTACACCGCGTGGTAGCGAAGCTTTTCCTCTTCGCCCAAGCTTTCCAAATTAGGAAGGATATAGCCGAACACGCAGGTCACTCGGCCTTTCTTGGGTGTGCGAGCAGCACCGCGGCCGCAGCAAGCACAACAGCAGCCCCGGTAACACCGCGAGCCGCCAAGGAAAGTACGCCTTTTGCCATGCCCGCCATGCTAGAACGAACGGTAGAAGCAGGTGGTCTGCCCCGTGTGGCATGCCGGACCAGCAGGGTTCACCAATGCAAGCAGCGTATCGGCATCGCAGTCGTAGCGCAGCTCCACCAATTCCTGGGTGTTGCCCGATTCTTCCCCTTTGTGCCAGAACTTCTGACGGCTGCGCGACCAGAACCATGTGGTGCCCTGATCGATAGTGCGGTGAACCGCCTCTTCGTTCATCCAGGCCATCATCAGCACTTCACGGGTGGAAGCATCCTGCACAATGCAGGGAATAAGCCCGTCGGCGTTGTAGGTAAGGTCTTCCACCTTAAGCGCCGCTGATTCGCGTTCGTTCATGGCAACCCTTTCGTCAAGCGCACGGGGATGCGCCGCATTACTCATACCAGTAAAGAGTGGCATAGGAATACGCGATGGGCAGAAGAAACCCTGCGAGTTCCACATATCGCAGCAAGCGGCAGACAGCCTTTGCGGGCTTGTTGCATTATGCGGCTTTGAAGCGGTAGTACACCTCGCGCACGCCCCAGTCGCTTAGGCTGTCGGCCCCGAAAGCGCGCCAGGTAGCCGGGCTCAAATCGAGCATGCGCCCCAGCGGGCCCAAGGCACCGGTGTCGGTGACCTTCGCCTCCACTGTTTTTCCCGCATAGAAGATTTCCACGGTGCAGCCCAGAAGGTCCTTGTTTTCCTGAGGCACCGCAACCGTAAGGGAATAGTTGTTCAGGGGGATGCCCGATGCGGTAGCATCCCACCCATCGTTGGTTTCCATGCTGCAGGCAGAGGCCAAGCCTTCCGACCAGCCCTCCCCTTCTGGTGTAAGCTGCGCAAGCTGGTTGAAATGGGCAGGATCGCTGTCCTCCACGTCAAGCGGCAGCTCGTTGGCAGGCGCCACGGCAGGGTACAGGGCCACAACGGTTACCACGACAATCGCCACAATTATCCCGAAGAAGGCTAAGGCCCTTGTTTGCTGAGCGCGCGCTGCATCAGCGCTTTTTCGGCGCGTTACCACGCTTACAGCCTTACCGGTATTCCTTGGCTTGCCATATATTCCTTCACTTCGCGGATGGTGAGCTCACCGAAATGGAACACGCTTGCCGCCAACACGGCATCTGCTTCGCCTTCGATGATGCCTTCGGCGAAGTGCTCGAGCTTGCCCACGCCGCCCGAAGCGATAACGGGAATGTTCACCGCACGGGACACCGCACGGGTAAGTGCCAGGTCAAAGCCATCTTTGCTACCGTCGCGGTCCATGCTGGTAAGAAGAATCTCGCCGGCACCACGACGTGCTGCCTCGACTGCCCACTCAACCGCGTCAAGGCCGGTGTTCTTGCGGCCGCCTTGCACGTACACTTCCCACTTGTTGGGATTGCCGGGAACCTGCTTGGCATCGATGGCGCACAGGATGGCCTGCGTGCCGAAAGCAGCCGCCGCTTTGGTGATAAGCGATGGGTCGGCAATGGCGGCAGAATTCACCGAAACCTTGTCGGCGCCGGCGGCAATCATGGTTCGGATGTCTTCAACGCTGCGGAAGCCGCCGCCCACGCAATAGGGCAAGTGCAGTTCTTCGCTCGCGCGGCTTGCCATGTCTACCGTGGTGGCGCGGCCTTCATGCGTTGCCGTGATGTCAAGGAAAATCACTTCGTCGGCACGCTGCTCGTCGTAACGCTGCGCCAACTCGATGGGGTCGCCGGCGTCGCGCAGGTTGACGAAGTTCACGCCCTTCACCACGCGGCCGTCCTTCACGTCCATGCACGGTATTACGCGTTTTGTAAGCATTGGTTTCCTTTCTTACGGCCCCATCGGCCGGCTTGCCGTCTGCCGGGCAAGGGCCCACGTCTCGCCCGTTCTGCCACCATTCGCTTCTCTTGCCCATACGCCTCCCTGCATCGCTTGCCTTCATGAAGCGATGAGCATGCTTCGCGCCTTCGCCCGACGCACTCCAAGCCGAAGCAAATCAAAACAAGTGGCAAGGCGCCTTATTTGCAGAGTTTTGCGGCCTCTTCGACGCTCAACGAACCTTCATATACCGCACGGCCTGCGATAACGCCTTCGATGCTGTCGGCAACGGCGGCCAGGTTCTTCACATCTTCAATGCTAGCCACACCGCCCGAAGCGATAACAGGGTTGCCAAACACGCGGGAAACCTCAACATAGCGCGCCGCATCGATGCCCGTCTGCATGCCGTCGCGGGAAATGTCGGTGTACACCAGGTGCTTGAACCCAAGCTTACCAACCTCGGCAATCAGCTCTTCGGCGGGAACGCCCGCGCCTTCGCGCCAACCCGCCACGGCAACCTCGCCGTTCTTGGCATCGATGCCGGCGGTAAGCATGTCGGGGTACTTTTCCAAGGCAGCCTTGGCGAATTCGGGGTTGGTCACCAAGGTGGTACCCAAAACCACGCGGGAAACGCCCGCCGCAGCTAAGCGGTCGATGGTCTCCAGGCTGCGGATGCCGCCGCCCACTTCTATCTTCAAGCCCGTTTCCTTGATGATGCGTTCGATGATGCCGATGTTTTCCGGCACGCCGCTACGCGCCCCATCCAGATCAACCACGTGGATCCAACGCGCACCCTGCTCTTTGAAGCTGGCAGCCTGAGCCACCGGGTCGTCGTTGTACACGGTTACGGCGTTGTAGTCGCCCTTCGCCAGGCGAACCGCTTTGCCGCCCAGAATATCAATAGCAGGAAGAATGTCCATGATGTTCCTTTCGCTTGGCTAGAGTGCCAAAGATGACAAAAAGGGGACAGTCCCCCTTTTGTCATCTTTGGGCACCTCTGCACGTTACTTGCAGGCTTCTACTACCTTGAGAAAGTTCGCCAGCACTTTCGCACCCGCGTCCGACGACTTTTCGGGGTGGAACTGCACGCCGAAAACGTTGCCCTTTTGAACAGCGCACGGGAACGTCACCGAGTGCGTGGTGGTTGCCACGGTGCACTCGTTTTCAGGAGCGATGTAGCTATGGGTGAAGTAGAAGTACTCCCCCGATTCGACGCCTTCGAACAAGGGGCAGGCGGACGTGAATTCAACGGAGTTCCAACCCACATGGGGAACCTTGTACGACGTTCCGTCCGCACCCGTTGCAGGCATGCGCACCACCGTGCCGTCAATCAGCCCCAGGCCAACCGGCAAATCAGCATCGCCCGGGTTGCCGTCAACGCCGGGGCCCGCTGCACCTTCCACGCCGGAGGCGAACAGAAGGTGCTCGCCCAGGCAAATGCCCAAGAAGGGCTTGCCGGCCGCGATGGCATCGCGCACGGCGTCCATCTGGCCCGACTCGACCATATGGGCCGAAGCATCGGCGAATGCGCCCACGCCGGGCAAAACCACCGCATCGGCAGCGCGAATCTCGTCGGGATTGTCGGTAATGCGGGCGTCGCCACCTACCGCACGCAGACCGCGTTCCACGCTTTTCAGGTTCCCTTTGCAATAATCAACAACGGCAATCATCGGTTGCTTTACGCCTTTCTGATACAAACGGCCAAGGATGACAAAAAGGGGACTGTCCCCTTTTTGTCATTCGCTCATCACAGAGCGTCCTTAGTGGAGGGCAGCTCGTCGGCAATGCGGGGATTGATCTCCAACGCCTGGCACATAGCACGCCCCACTGCCTTGAAGCACGCCTCCACGATGTGATGGGCGTTTTCGCCCGTCACCATGCGAACATGCAATGTTACGCCTGCATTCGTGGCAAAGGCGATGAAGAACTCCTTGGCAAGCGAGGTGTCGAACGTGCCCAGCAGGCACAGCGGCACGTCAACATCCCAATGAAGCTGGCCGCGCCCCGAAATGTCAACTGCCGCAAGCACCAGCGTCTCATCCATGGGAAGATACTGGGACGCGAAGCGCGTGATGCCGCGCTTTTCGCCCATGGCCTGCGCAAACGCCTTGCCCAGCACAATACCCACATCTTCTACCGTATGATGGGCGTCCACTTCGATATCGCCTTTGGCGTTCACGTTCAGATCGAACAGGCCATGACGCCCGAATGCATCAAGCATGTGGTCGAAGAACGCCACGCCCGTATCGATATTCGTTTTGCCCGTGCCGTCGATATCGAGCGAAAGCGCAATATCGGTTTCCTTCGTGGTACGGGTAAGCTCTGCGGTTCGCTGCTGCACCATCGCTAGCCCCTTTCGTTCAAGATCTCGGTCAACGCACCCAAGAACACGCGGTTTTCCTCGGGCGATCCAACCGAAACACGCAGGCAGTTCTCAAGGTACTGCGCATGCGAGAAATCGCGGATCAGCACGCCGCGGTCGTAAAGCTTTTGCCACACCTCGTCGGCTTTATCAACGCGGAACAGAACGTAGTTCGAATCGGAGTCGAACACCGTAACGCCTGGCAGCTTGCCCAACTCTTCAAGGAGCACACCGCGCTGCTCGATGATCTGGTTGATGCCCGGCACGAACAGCGAACGGTTGCGGAACACCGCTGTGGCAATAGCCTGCGAAACGGAGTCGACCGAATAGGGCTGGCGCACCTTCAAGAACTCGCGGATAACGCACGGGTTCGCCAAGATGTAGCCCATGCGCACGCCAGCCAGGCTGAACGCCTTCGAAAACGTGCGCAGGATAACCAGGTTCTCGTACTGGTCGAGGTACGGGCGCATGGAAAAGCGGCTGAACTCGAAATACGCCTCGTCGACCATGATCAGCGCATCGCTAGCATCAAGCAGCTTCTTCAAGAACGTTTCGCTGGCCATCTTGCCTGTGGGGTTGTTGGGGCTGGTGATAACCGCGAAGTCGATGTCGCCCTGCGCCATGCGAGCCAGCACGGCCTCTTCGTCGATGTCGAAGTTTTCCTTGCGCGGGATGTTCACCACCTTGGTGCCCGTAAGGCGCGCGTTGGCCTCGTACACCGAAAACGTGGGCGGCACGTTCAAAAACGTGCGCCCCGGGCCGCCCCAAGTAAGGGCAAAGTTGAACAGCAATTCATCGCCGCCGTTGCCCAGTAGCACATTATCACGCGTAAGACCGTTGGCCTCGGCGATCAAATCGCGAAGCTCGTTGCCCAGCGGATCGGGGTAACGGTTGAAGGGGAAGCCCTTCAGGGTCTTGCGGATCTCCAGCTGCACTTCTTCGGGAACGTTGTTGGGATTCTCGTTCGCGGAAAGGTACTGGTTGGCCGGCAGGTACTTCGGGTCATACGGAACGATGTCCGCCAGGTTAGGGTGCGAGGGACGTACGCCGTGCATGGGCTACTTCGCCTCCGCCGCGCCGTTTACTTCACCAGCTGCCTTTGCTTCCTCGAACGCCTGCTCAACCAGCTTGCGGCGCAGGCGAACGCTCTGAGCGTGAGCCCACAGGCCCTCGTGGTCGGCAAGCGTGATAACCGCTTCGGAATCGCGCATCAAAGCTGCCGGGGAGTACTGCAGCACGCTGCTCTTCTTTATGAACTCGTCTACCGAAAGCGGGCTGGAGAAGCGCGCCGTGCCACCCGTGGGAAGCGTGTGGTTGGGGCCGGCAACATAGTCGCCCACTGCCTCGGGCGTCCATTCGCCCAGGAAGATGGCACCTGCGTGGTGGATGGCGCCCAGAAGTTCCATAGCATCGGAAACATGCAGCTCCAAGAGCTCGGGCGCGATGATGTTAACCGTGTTGATGGCGGTGTCCATATTGGGGCACACGATGATCAGGCCCTTGTTGGTAAGGGAAGCCGTGGTGATCTCGGCGCGGGTAGAGCCTTCCATGTGCTTTGCGATGGCAGCTTCCACCGCGTCGGCGTATTCGGAGCTGAAAGTTACCAGGTAGCAGCTTGCCAGCGGATCGTGCTCGGCCTGGGCCATAAGGTCGATGGCAACCAGTTCGGGCAGCGCCGTTTCATCGGCAACAACGCACACCTCGGAAGGACCGGCGATCATGTCGATGCCCACATCGCCCGAAACAAGCTTCTTAGCTGCGGCAACGAAGGCGTTGCCTGGGCCGGTGATCTTGTCGACGGGCTTGATGCTTTCGGTGCCGTACGCCAGAGCGCCGATTGCCTGCGCACCGCCGACAGCGTAAATCTCGGTCACACCCGCAACGCGGCAGGCCTCCAGGATGGCCGAATCAAGCGAGCCGTCTTTCGTGGGCGGAGTAACGCATACAATGCGCTTCACACCTGCAACGGAAGCGGGAATAGCGTTCATTAGAACGGAAGAAGGATACAGCGCACGGCCACCGGGAACGTAGATGCCCACGGAGTCGAGCGGTTCCACCTTGGCACCCACCAGTGCGCCGTCTTCGCGCAGTGTGAACCAGCCCTGCTGCTTCTGGCGCTCGTGGAAATCGCGGATCTGCGAAGCCGCTTTCTGAATTGCCGCGGCAACCTTCGGATCAACCTTGGCAATGGCTTCGTCGATGGCTTCCTGGGGAACGCGGAACTGCTTCATTTCCACGCCGTCGAACTTAGCGGTGTACTCACGCAGAGCCTCATCGCCGCGCTTGCGAACATCCTCGACGATATTGGTTGCCGCAACCAGGGCATCGGCGTTGAAGGCGCCAACGCGGTTGAGCATCTTCTCTTCGAAAACCTGACCGGGAGCAAGCTCGATTCTTCTCATGGGATTAGTTCTCCTTCGTCTGGGAATAGAGCACGTCGGCAAGTTCGCCAACACGCGGATTGGTACGGTATGAGCACGGGTTCGCGAAGAAGCGTGCGGTGGAGGCAAGCACGTCGTCTACCACCACCAGGTTGTTTTCGCGCAACGTGGTGCCCGTTGCGGTGATGTCGATGATGCGTTCGGCCATGCCCGTGATAGGCGCCAGCTCGATGTTGCCGTGCAGCTTCACGATTTCAACTGGCATGCCCATCTTGGCATAGTAGGAACGTGTGATGTTGGGGTATTTCGTGGCAACACGGATAGAGCCCAGCTTGCGGTAGCGGCTTTCCACCGCTTCGGTGGTGCCGGCAGATTCTGCCACCACGAAGCGGCAACCGCCGAACTTCAAGTCGGCCAGCTCGATCACGTCAGGCGATGCTTCGATAAGGGAATCCTCGCCACAGATACCGCAGTCGGCGGCGCCCAAGGCAACGAACACGGGCGCATCAGTGGGACGCACGAACAGGTACTCAACGTCGCCGTTGCGCAGCATCAGCGTACGGCCCGCATCGGCCAAGCCCGTAACGTCGAGGCCGGCAGCCTCCAACGTTGCGATGGCGTCGTCTTTGAGCGAGCCCTTCGGCACGGCAATGCGCAGGGGACGCGTGGTTTTCGAGGCCTCGAGCGCAGCCATTACCTGCTCCAAATAGAACGCGAAACCGGCTGCCGGCACCTTTTCGGCACCGTACTGGGCAAGCAGCTTGTCGTAGCGGCCGCCACCGCCCAAAGGCGAGCCCAGGCCAGGCGCATACGCCTCGAACACCAAGCCCGTGTAGTAATCGAACGAGCTCATCACTGAAAAGTCGATGAGTACCTTGCCTTCCAGGCCAGACTCGATAAGGGCGTTGTACACACCTTCCAGCTCGCTGATGCCGCGAGCGCAACCCAGCGGTTCAAGCAAGGTGCGCACCTGCGCCAGTTCGGCCTTGCCACCGCGCAAACGCGAAAGTTGGAAAATGGCACGGGCAATGGCGGGCACTACCCTACCCGGGCTGGCGATGGCCGGGTCGGCCAGCTTGAAACGCGCCTGGCTGGCAGCTTCCTGTGCCGAGCCACCGTTGGCAGCCTGCTCAGCTGCGGCAACCAATTCGCCCAAGTATACGAAATTCGAGGTGTGGTACGCCTGCATCACCGCGCTTTTCCACTGATCGGTTGCGCCGCTGGCATCCAACAAGTCGCGCAGCACGACTGCCGAGCCCAAAGCGATGGTGAAGTTTTCCAAGCCGCACTGGGTAAGCGCGGAAGCGAACAAGGAAACCAGCTCGACATCGGCAACGCTGCCCGCTGCGCCAATGAGCTCGGCGCCGCACTGGGTAAGCTCACGCGCGGCAGCTTCCACCGTTTTCTCGCGGAACACACGCTGGGTGTAGCGCAGGCGCAGAGGCTCGGCAGCGCCCAGACCGCGCGTTGCACACATGCGCGCAATCTGCATGGTGACGTCGGGGCGCATAGCAAGCAAGTCGCCATGGGAATCGAAGAACTTGAAGGGGGCCTCGGGCACATGCCCGCCTGCCTCCATCACATCGAGCACTTCCAGCGTGGGGGTTTCCACCGGACGGTAGCCCTTTGCCGCAAAGCACGTATGCACGCGCGAAATCAGGTCTTCGCGAACTTGCGCTTCGTCGCTCATCATGTCGCGGAAGCCAACCGGAGTGATGTAGTTCATGTTCCTTCTTCCTTATCCGCCAAACCAGGCAAGCGGATGCCCGCCAGCCTGCCTTGCGTTTGTTCTTAGCTTTCCTATTATGCCCGCTGGCGCTGCGTTTCTGCAGAATTGCCCAGCTGCGTAACAGGCTTTTTACGGAAACGGCTTAAGGGAATCGGCAAGGGCACGCTCGCGCTTCCGCCGCACCGTTCTTCCGTTTTCGTTGCTAGTACTTTATCACAGTAGAGTACTAAAGCAACACAAAGACGAGGCATTCATATTTCGTCCACGAGCCCACGGCAAAAGACGCAAGGCGGCTCGGCACCGACCCGCATCAACAGGCGAAAACGGGAGCAAGCGCGCTGTGAACACGTTCTACTATGCAGGCGAAAAGCGTATAATCAAAGGTAATAACAGGAGCCTGAGGGGGCGATTCACATGGGGTTCAAGAACATCCTCGTGCCGTACGACAATTCCGAGCACGCAAAGAACGCACTGAAAGAAGCCATTAGCATGGCAGGCGAAAACGCCGAGGCAACCATCCATGTTGTCGAGGTTGCAGCACCTCCGCAAGATTTGGTGTACAGCAGCATCAACCAAACCGGTTTCGGCATGGGCGTTTCCGTTGTTTCCAAGGGCGACTTCGCCAAAGTGGTTGAAGAGCGCAACGAAGAACAGGACAAAGAGCTGCAAGACAACATCGCCGAAATCGTGGCGGACTTCCCCGGAACCCTTACCGCAGAAGTGATTTTCGGCGTGTACACCATCGAAACCATCATCGATGCCGTAAAGCACTACGACTGCGATTTGATTGTTATGGGATCGCGCGGCTTGGGCGCCATCCGCGGTGCCATCGGCTCGGTAAGCTACGGCGTGCTGCGCGCTTCCGACGTGCCGGTGCTGGTGGTCAAGTAACTCCACCGGGCAAGGGAAACTCCGCCCAACGCCCATCGAGCGGAGCCAAAATAGCCGAGCGCAGATGCGCGAATCCAACAACAAGGGGGCCGACTTCGAGGGATTTTCGAAGTTGGCCCCCTTTCCTTATGCAAAAAAGCCGACGCGCTTGTGCACGTCGGCTTTGTACGTTGAAACCTGTAGGCGAGCTATGCCAAGCCCAACCAGGTTTGCAGAGTGGGCGCCCAACCGGTGAAGAACACGATAAGGATAAGCACCGGCACACCATACTTCACCCACAGGCGAGCCCACTTCGGGAAGGCAATGCCCTCGCCGCGGTCGGCTTCGGCGATGAACTTGTCCCAGCCCCACCCACGCTTCGTGGTGCAGAACAGCACGAACAGCAGGCAGCCAATAGGCAGGATGTTGTTGGAAAGGATGAAGTCTTCCAGCGACTGCACGTCGCCGATGCCCGGCACCAGGAAATCTGCCCAAATGTTGTAGCCGAACACGCACGGCAACGAAAGCAGTACCAGGATGGGCGCGTTGATGGCAACAGCGCGCTTGCGGGTAATGTCCCACTGGTCCATGGTGAAACGCAGGATGGCTTCGAACACCGCGATAACGGAAGAAAGCGCCGCTGCTGCAACGAACAGGAAGAACAGCGTGCTCCACAAATGGCCAAGCGGCATCTGCTCGAACACCGTAGGCAGGGTAAGGAACACCAAGCCGGGGCCTGCGTCAGGGTTGATGCCATAAGCGAAGCATGCCGGGAAGATGATAAGGCCCGCCATGATGGCAACCAACGCATCAAGCAGCGCGATGTTCACAGCTTCGCCGGTGAGTTTGCGGTCGCGCGTCATGTAGCTGCCGAAAATGGACATGGAACCAACGCCGATGGAAAGCATGAACATGGCCTGGCTCATGGCCGCGTACACGATTTGCGGGAAGCTGGCATTGGGGTTGTTGAACAGGTTGTCGAAGTTGGGCAACAGATAGAATTCCAAGCCCGCCTGACCGCCTTCAAGCGTAAGGGAGTGCACGCACAGAAGCGCCATGATAACGAACAGCGCCGCCATCATAACCTTGGTGATGCGCTCAACGCCCTTCTGCAGGCCCATGGCGCATACGCCGAAACCGATAACGGCCACCAACAGCATCCAACCGGTAAGCTCCATGGGGTTGCCCAGCATCGAGCCGAACACCATGCTCACGTCTTCCGTGCCATCGAACGTGCCCATGGCCGCTTTAACGAAGTAGGCAATGGTCCAGCCGCATACCACGGTGTAGAACATCATCAGCAAGTAGCAGCCCACAAGGCCCAGCCACTTGAAGCGATGCCACTTCGACCCCTGGGGTTCCAGCGCTTCATAGCTGCGCGCCAGGGAACGGTAGCTTGCGCGTCCCATGGCAAATTCCATTACCAACAGCGGCACGCCTAAAACAACCAGGAAGAACAGAATAAGGAGCACGAACGCCGCGCCGCCGTACTCACCGGTGATGTAGGGGAAACGCCAGATGTTGCCCAGGCCGATAGCGCACCCGGCGCTGATGAGGATGAACCCTAGGCGACTCGAGAATTTCTCGCGCCCCTCGTCTACGATTTCTTTACCTGCCACCTTTGCGGCTCCTTCGCGTCATATTTGCAATGTTCGAAGTATACGCCGCCGCAACAGGTTCACGCCCAACAATGTAGGCAAATGGCCCCCCCCCCGGCACCACCACAGCAGCACGGGCTGGCTAAATGTGACGACATAACTCAGGTCGCCGTCCCCTTGGCGGGGCGCAGGCCCGGTCGGGGGCTCTCTGAAA
>OGRR01002040.1_pt1 | contig 11451 bp, 15 predicted proteins | sample 1553511 | NCBI WGS metagenome assembly OGRR01 (sample SAMEA2580040, study PRJEB22360) | human gut metagenome | biome: human gut; feature: human-associated habitat; material: faeces | place: Denmark | collected 2008/2010 | reverse complement strand
AAAATACTAACGATCCGGACCGGCCGGTTAGGTACGGCCGCCAAAGTCGGCTTGTACCTAAGCCGCAAGTTTTGCAGATCCTCCCGGCTTAGCGTATTGAAAACCTGCTCGAACTTCCCTCCCGGAATGATATAATGCGTAATGCTCTGGCCTGTCCTTTTGCCTCCGGCCTCCCCGGTGTCGGACGGCATCAGTCCGACCTGGATCATCTTGTCAGCCCATTGCGAATTATGATACCCTCCCCGGCTCGGCCTGCCGAAATCCTCCTGCCACAAATGGCACATTTCATGTACCAGGGTAGAATGCCAGTCCCGATCTTCCCGGGGTTGATGCTGATCTCGTGAACGGCCTTTTTTTCCTGCCCGTCCCCTCTCCAACGGTTGGCGGCGAAAAAGCCGAACGCCCCACCGTGACGGGACATATTCACGATACATTCCGAAAGCTCACCGTTAAAAATTGCGTCGTTGTAAAACTGATACAAGTCGTCCAACGTCTTAAACTGGATCGTCGTTATCATAAGCCTTTTGTTTTTCAATCTGAATGCAAAGATACGGATATTTTTGTAATGTACATTACAAAAATACTAAAATACTAATATTAGTATAACCGGATATAAAAGATACCCATTTTACTAAAATACTTGAATAAGTACACGTTACGTTTACAAAATACACTACTGTAATGCGCATTACAAAAATACTATTTTTAGTATTTACTAAAAAAAGCGCATCTATCCCAAAGATTATTCGAGAGATTTTTTTATCTTTCGGCCGAAGAATCCCGGAACGGAAATATTAAAAATATCCACGTTCCCAATAAACCATATACGCCCATGTTTCCAAATTACAAAGACTTTCAGATAGCTGTTTACTACACGCTGGGAAAAGCACTTCCCAAGCATATAGAGGAAGTGCAGACGGAGATCATCGAGAATTTCGATATAAAATACAATTCCCCCATGCTCGCACACCCGTTACTGCGTACCCCCATTTACGAGAAAATCATCCTCCGTATATTAGATACAATGGAAGATTTAAAAGAGATCCGCTTTTCCGACGACCGTACCCATGTCGTCCTTACCGGAAGGGGTAAACATCTCCTGGACGAGTACGAGAATGAAATGAATCAGAGGTTGCCTTTCATCATAAGCCGTAAAAAGTTCAAACGTCACACCCAAGAAGAGTTAGCTAAGGCATACCGGGAACTCAATGAATATCCCGATTAGTTTTTCTCCCAGGATTGAGCGTACGAACTAAAATACTAAAAGTAGTATCTACTATTTTTAGTAGATGTAGTATCAAACGAAACGTTTCTTTAAGGCGATGATCGGGTTTATCATCGTCTTGTACATTTCCAGGGGTTCACCCATAAGCTCGCACCGGATTAGGTGTATCAGCCTCTCGTCTTTCGGATCTGTCGGCTGCGGCTGGCAGTCCTTTCCCGTCCTGGTCTGATCCTCCAGTTCGGCCACTAAAATATACTGGAGCGTAAAGATGTCGGCCACGGTTTCCACCTCTCCGGCCACCTGTCGGTATAACTTCCGGTACTCCGGCCAACGTTCGGTATCATAGATATTCGCCTCGATATAGGCGTTTATCTGCGGAGTGGTGGCCGTCTGCTCGATTTCCACACCGGAAAGCCTGCGGATCACCTCTATTTTAAGTTTTTTCCCGGTAAACTTCTGTTTCGGCCTTAACCCGTATTGCGGCATTTCCCCCAGGGAGATAAACGGCTCTTTATCCCCCTTTCTCCGGTAAATGAAATATTCCGCTATCATCGTTCGGGGATATTCAAAACGTGATCCACTAACAGGGCTTTGTCCTCCGGATTTGCCTTTATCCAGAACAGCGACCAATTCAAGGCGTTTCCATACTCGTTAATACCGTTTTCCCGGACGGTCTGCCCGGCTGTCGGGGAAATCCCTTTCAGGCATGAAAGCGCATTATTATTGCCAAACATGGCATATCTGTTAAAGGCTTCCAACTCGAAAGGATAAATATCAAACCTTTTCTTTCCCTGGACGACCTGCGCAACAATCCGGCTATCATAGTCCGGATATTTGTCGGGTTCGACCTTAATCCCCAGGTTCTCCAGCAAAGCCCGGTTTATCCGATCGTCCGTCCCCAAATAAAACTGAAAGAAATCCCCGTCATACCCCCTGTATTTGCCTAAAAGATGCGCATACAGTTCCGCATCCACTTTTCCGTAAATACAACTCTTTATAAAATCCTCGTCGATACGGTTTCCTGCTATCGCATTGGAAACAACATCAATAATCTGTATAATCTTCGGTTTGTTCATATTACATTATTTTATCTACAAATATATATCTATCCAATCAAAAAACGCATTATCAGAGCTATGAAAGCGAAACGGAGTGTAGCGGCAAAGCGTTTTTTGGTTCTTTTTGGGGCGAGTGCCAAAAAGAACTCCCCCCGAAAGGCTGTCCCCCTTTCGGGGGATCTTCCTTGTATCATGCCACCTGTTCCGCTTCATCTGCTGCCGTTTCCTCGCTTTCTACGGAGATATTCAGTTTCCCGGCTATCATCTTGACAATTTTCATAGCGTCGGCCAGTACGTTTAAAATGAACTTGGGTTCTTCCCGGATCGCCTTTATCCAGCTTTTCAGATAAGCTGCGTTTTCAGTGCGTATATGTTCGGCTATCCCGAAAAACATTCCTGCCAGGGCTGCGGCGAACTCGGCCGTTAATTCCTCCTTGCCGTATTCCTCTGATCCGAACGGGTGCGCAAGATCCCGGTTCAATCGGGTGGGGTGTCCCGTGGAATGTCCCATTTCATGCAGAAGCGTTTCGTAAAAGCTCTGCATATCGACGAACTGCGAGCGAAGCGGCACTACGATATAATCGGCTAAAGGAGAATAGAAAGCCCTGTCGCCTTGCTGCTCCCGTATCGGGCAAAACCAGCTTTTCGCCTCCAGCATGGCGTCTATTTCGGGGTGCGCCTCTCCGGTTGTCCCGTCGGGCTGCTCTGCCTGTCCCCCTCTGAACTTCTCCCTTAACGCTTCCCATTCTTCCGGCCTCACGTCCGAAAAATTGGTCTGATCCAGGTTAAAGACCGAGTAATATTTATAGGTCGGTATAACGTTGTATTCCTGTTGCTGCTCCCGGCTTAACGCCTTGTATTCCTCAAAGGTTATTTTCTTGCGTGTTTCCTTGTGGTACACGTAGAAAAGGAAGTAATAGACCGGAAACGATTTCGATCCTTTCAGCACGGAGATCCCGGCCTCTTTCGCCTGGTTGAATGTCATAAATACGGGTGTCTGGTACTGGAATTTCTCGCAAAGGAAAAGAAGTAAAAAGGCGTTACCTCCGGCGTACCTGCGTCCTGTGAGGTTCTGCGGAAAGAAATTGCGTGTATTCGCCGCAATGGTGATCCAGGGCTTTTGCCAATTGTCCTCTACCTGCTGGATCTTCTCGATCATCAAATTTGCAAACTGTTGCGCTGCCTTGTCGAAATAATCAGTTTTCATAACTACGTCCCCCGTTCTTTATCCTGGTGGGTGAGCCAGTTCTAAAGGTTGTTATCTCTTTTTCTATACCTCTAATATAGCACTTTTATTTGAGATATGCAAGTATTTAAACAACATTTAACTAACTATTTATCAGATAATTATATGAAAAAGTAGTATTTTAGTATATACTAAATTTAGTATTTACTACCTGATTTTTTCCGATAGTAAACTCCCCACCTCGCACCCTCTCCCCCCCAAAAAACCTTGCGGATGCCTAAGATTCCGATGTTTTTGTATCAAGACAACCTCATTTTGGTTTTTCGGGGCTGTCGGTGTGGTCATCTTGCGTTTACCTTGAGTTCCGAGGGGTTTTTGTCTGCAAAGGTCAAACGGCTTTTTCCATATCCCAAGTTGAGCCGCAAGCGGCTTTTAGAAAAAATCTCCAGCCTGGCTAAAGCCAGGTAGTATTTTTCCTAAAAAACTTGTGCTATGGAAAAAAACGTTTGGGGTGTTCTCATACAAAAACCCCTCGGAACTCAAGGTAAACGCAAGGCGGCCACGCCGGAAAAACTAAAATACCTCTCTCCCCTGAAAGGGGGGTTAAAACCGGGTTCGACAATCGGCTACCGGAGTACCCGGATTGTGCCGATCAGTGAAAAGTCAGGCGGCTTTTATCCGGCTGGCTTCACCGAACGGCTCTATCCGGAAATAGCCTACCTTAATCGGGTGGGTGGGTGTATTCATGCGTTAGGGATTGCAGTGGAAAGCCCACAGCCTTTAGGCGAGGACTTGGAGGCGGAAAGCCCGACCGTTTACGGGAACGCCCAAATCCTCCAAAAGAAAAGCGTACTAATATACTAAAATACTAAAAGTAGTAAATACTACATTCCAGGGAACAAGCCTCTATTCTTTTTAAAATCAATCCAGAAAAGCCATAAAATCCTTGTATAAACGAGATATACTCCCTATATTTGCGTAGTAATCCCCTGTTGTCCCTGTCGCAAGACAAACTCCAGGGTTTTGTTTTTATATACTCCCCCCCTATACGGTAGCGTATGGATCTTTTTCCTGAATCACCTTTTTAATCTTGAACAGCCGTTCTTTGGTTAGCGGCTTTATAGTTTCCGGATCCTCACCGTCGAATGTTTCCCCGAAGATCAGATCGTCCACCTCCAGGCCATGATTAAAATTCTCCCTGATACAGTCCCTTAGCAACCAAAGGTTTTTGAGGTTCACCCAATCGGCCGTTATGTTCCTGATCCTTCTAAACATGATTATCGCAGTACGAAAATAATGCCCCACATGATCGTAATCATGGCAAACCCGTTTATCCAGATAATAAACATCTATTTCCTGGTTTTCTTCATCCTCCGCGATCCGGCAAAGGCAGAACGGGATCTGCTCCAGTTTATCCCATTCGATATATTCCGTTGATTTCATATTGTCATTATTATAAATATCATTACTTGACCAATGATGCGATTACTTTCGTAAACTCCGAAATATCCCCCTCCACGCTGGCCTTTTCCAACGCTTTCATATATTCTTTTCTACGCTCCACCGGAACAACCGTCCAGTTATAGCCTCCAGACGCAAGCATGGCGTTCAAGACGAACCGTCCCATTCTCCCGTTCCCGTCCATATAGGGGTGAATATACACGAAAAAGAAGTGTCCCAAGACAGCCCTTACCGCCGGGTGCGGCTCATTCTTCAAGAGATCGAAAAGGACGGGCATAGCGTCCCTGACCGCTTTCGGGTTCAACGGGATATGTTGCGATCCCCGTATATAGACCTGCCCGGTACGATAACCCACAAGATCCTCCCTTTGCAAGATCCCCACCGTAACGAACGGCATCCACATCTGCATATACCAGACCGGATGATCCGCCCTTACCGCTTCCCCTGCGTTCTTTCCTTTCAGTATATCGGCGATCGTCCCCCTGACAGCCTGGAACGCCTGGTAATACCCACGTGCCACCAGTGCGTTTTTATGCTCCTTATCTTCTTCCTCCGGCTTCCAGTTCCCGACACGCACTTTCTCGATCAGTTCCGGGGAAACCCTATATCCCTCGATCGAGAGAGAATGATAAGCGTCCTCCGAATACTTTTCATCGACGGATCTCAAATACCCCTCCACGTCATCAATCTTTCCAGGGGCTTCGGGAAACAGTTCTACAACCTTATCCCTCATGTTCTCCCACATCAGGCGCAAGCGTGTGACGTAAGGCGACACCTCATAAACAAGGGGCGTTCGTGGCTGATCCTCGAACGGATCTTCTTCTCTCACGTCATACCCGAACCCCCGCATCGTGGAAACGATGCTGTCGGCGATTTCGCTGTTCCCGATGTTCCGGAACGCCCCGGCTATTCTTCCGGCACGAAGCGAAGCCCCGTTTTTCGTCAGTACCTTTAATATATCGGCAGCGTCCCGTATCATGGCCAGGCAGGTGCGGGCTGCGATCTTCTCCACCTGGAAATATCTCGGCGTGGTATATACCAGGGCTTCGGCAAGCGGATAGAGATTAAGGCCGTATTCCGGCTCTTTATATACCTGATCCGGGATCTCGCTTTGAAACACCAAAAGCGAGGTATCATACATCAGCTTTTGCGTGTTGTTATGGCCTTTCGGCGATTTGATAACCACCTGTACGGGCACGGTCGTTTTCCCCGAATACAGATCCAACGACTGGTCGGCCGTCAAACACCACCGTTCCCCCAGCCGGACGGCCGCATATTTCGCAATAAAATACCAGAATGAGGTGTACCAGACCGTCGTATCCCCCTCTGTTCCCGGCCTGGCCGCAATATACCAGCCTTTCATTACTTCCTGCAACCAGCCGTTATCCAACAGCCGGGTTAAATGCGTCCTCCCTATCTCGGCCGTCCCTTGCAGGACGACACAGCGGTCTTTCTCCTGGAGCTTTCTTAATTCCTCCAGTGAAGCCGCCATTTTCTCCGCCATTGTTGCCATAACCGTTTTTATTTAGATTCTGATTATTTTCGTGCAAATACTCGTTTTTAGGCACGCGCAAATACTCGTTTTTAATTACGTGCATTTACTCGTATTTGTTGCAAAAATACAATATTTGTTCCGATAATCAGCTATTAATGAAGTCTTTTTTTACTTGTTGTATCGTCGAAACGGCCTTTCCCGTGAGCTTCGCCACGTTCCGGATCGAGTAGCCTTTCTTCAACAAGGCGATCGCCTCCCGGTATTCCTCTTTCCTCTGTTCGGCCGTTTTCCGGCTTCCCGGCTTCCGTCCCAGCCTGCCCCCTTTCTGGATGTACAACTCCCGTCCGCTATTAAGGCGGTCAATGATCCCCTGGCGTTCGATTGCGGCCAGTTCCCCCAATAGGGTAGTAATCAGAGAGGACAAGGGGTTTACCGTCTTGTCCGGCCGTAATGTTTCCAGGTTCAAGTTTTGGATATACACGCATATTTTATGCGTGTGCAGCGTATCGAGTGCCTTTAGTATCTCCAGGGTGGAACGCCCCAGGCGTGAGATCTCGGTCAGCAACAGCATATCCACCCGGTTCTGCGGATCTGTGCAGTATTCCAGGCAACGGCTTAAAACCGGGCGTTCGATATTGGCCTTTCGTCCGCTTATCTTTTCCTCAAAGACCGCCGTCACCTCGTACCCCCGTCCGGCTGCGAACCTCTCCAGATCGACAACCTGCCGTTCGGTCGATTGCCTGGCCGACTGCGAGCTTACACGTGAATAGATAACCACATTCATAAGACAAGGGATATTATAACAGGTCAGTTATCACAGCCGCCGGAATATCCAGCTTTGAGAAAGCGAACATCTTTTTCCCCAGATCCTTTAACGAGGCTCCGATATGGTACACGTCCGTTTCATCAACGATCAGGAAACGGTCGTGACTGTCCCGGTACGTCCTGATGTCGATAGGTGGGTACTGGCTGTTATGCCTGTCAAGATCAAGTTGGAGTTGCTGCGTGATACGCTGTGTGTAAATGGTGGCCGAGACACCGACGCTGCGTTTACTCAACATGAGCAAGACCGTTTCGTCCACATAGTTGTCGATAAGCACGATCGAACGCCTGGCCGACTTTACCAGATCGGTGGCGAACTTGTACGCATCGAAAATCTGGCCGTTATAAAAAATGCCTTCGACCGGGGGCAAGGCAGTACGCACGAAAAAATCTATCTTCTCGGTATGTTGAGCGACAGTCCTTTCAAGTTCTGACAAACGTTTATTAATGGAATACCCCTTTAAAAGATAATCCTTTAATACACTATTCGCCCATTTCCTAAAAAGGGTTGCGTTCTTGCTATTAACCCGATATCCTATTGACAGAATCGCATCAAGATTATAATATTTAGTAGTATATCTCTGTTTGCCGTCATTACCCATATGTTCCAAAATGGAACATGTGCTATCTATATCAAGTTCGCCGCTTTTGTAAATGTTGTTCAAATGTTTGGTAATAGCTGGCCTTTTAGTCCCGAACAAGTCGGCTATTTGTTCTTGTGTCAGCCAAACGGTTTCATCTTCCAACCTCACTTCCAACTTGACCGCTTCATCCGGCTGGTATAATATGATTTCTCCCTGTTCCATTGCTTACTTACCTTTTCTTAATTCATCAAGCCTCTGCATCGCACCGCTGAACTTCTCACCAAACATCATATCATCGGGCAAAACAAACCAGGTGGGAATACCTCTCGACTGTGGATTACCTATACATTCATCTTGCCCGTTCTGTTTGCGGTAATCGTCCCATTCACTATAAGCGATGTTCCAACGAATACCTAATTTATAGGTATTTTCCCATTTAATAATAGCCAGTGAATAGGCCGGATCATCTTTGCCGTCATAAATCACTTCTACAACTTCAACCACCCCTTTAGGGGAATTTATAAACTTCGGATTTTTATACGAATAAGTGCTCATGTCTTTTATTTTTTATTTATAGCACACAAAGATACTCAAAAACAAATATATACATATATACATACGTATGATTAACGTATAAAAACATTTATGGTTATTCTAATCTTTGATTAATTCCGGTACAGAAACAAAACGTACCGAAAGGTGGAAACCGGATTTATTTCGGTACGCTTCCCCGATCGGCACAAAAAACACGCAAAAAACGAAAAATACTACTTTTAGTATTTTAGTATATTAGTATTTTAACTATATTTGCGGACATGACAACCATTTAAAAAACTGAATTTATGAGCAAAGCAAAAGTAATCTCCGTATTGAATCACAAGGGGGGAGTAGGAAAGACCACAACCACGATCAACCTGGGCGGTGCGTTACGTCAAAAAGGGTACAAGGTTCTTTTGATCGACCTTGACGGGCAGGCCAACCTGACCGAATCGCTGGGCTTCTCTGCGGAGCTTCCCCAAACGATCTACGGTGCGATGAAAGGCGAATACGACCTGCCGATCTACGAGCATAAGGACGGCCTTAGCGTCGTTCCCTCCTGCCTGGATCTCTCGGCCGTTGAAACGGAGTTAATCAACGAGGCCGGACGGGAGCTTATCTTAGCCCACCTTATCAAAGGCCAAAAGGAGAAATTCGATTATATCCTGATCGACTGTCCCCCCTCGCTGTCGCTGCTCACGCTTAACGCACTGACGGCCTCGGATCGGTTGATTATCCCGGTTCAGGCTCAATTCCTGGCAATGCGTGGAATGGCTAAACTTATGCAGGTAGTCCACAAGGTGCAGCAACGTTTGAACTCGGATCTTTCGATAGCCGGGGTTCTGATAACCCAGTACGACGGAAGAAAGAACCTGAACAAGAGCGTTTCGGAACTGGTACAGGAAACATTCCAGGGCAAAGTGTTCAGCACCCATATACGCAACGCCATTACGCTGGCCGAAGCCCCGACACAAGGGCAGGATATTTTTCACTATGCCCCAAAATCTGCCGGGGCAGAGGACTACGAGAAGGTATGTAACGAACTGCTAACAGAAATAAAGTAACCATATGGCAAAGAAGAACGATTTAAAAAACAGTATGTCGGCCGGGCTGACCGGGGGATTAGACAGCCTGATCCAATCCACGGCCGGGCAAAAAGAGGCTCAAAAGCCGAAGAAAGCGAAAACCGTGCATTGTAATTTTGTCATGGACGAAACCTATCACCAGAACTTAAAGCTGATCGCGATCCGCAAAGGCGATTCGCTAAAATCGGTATTGCAAGAGGCTATATCTGACTACTTGGATAAAAACAGTTCCCTGCTATAACAGCGTATCGGGAATATACAGGGCAAACACTCCACAAAAGAAATTCTCCAGGAAAAAGGTACGCAAAAAGCACCCCTACACATCAAAAAGTATATTGAAAATGCGATTCCCTATAAAGAACCCGTTGGCGGGATTAATCTTGCGTATGTTTAACCTGCCAACGGGTACGATATTAATAAACGTTTGGATTAAGGTTGGACGTTTACGTCTTTATTATCTGCATCAACCCAGCCTGTTGTCTCTGCATCAAACCGGATCGGATTCAACACAGCCTCTCCCTGATCATCATAACCACCACCGAAAATCAACGTGTAGATATGACGCTTGCCCGCTACCCATGTATCTCCGAACGGAACATAAATTGTTTTGTATTCGCTTGCTGAACCCAACAGATAAGCTCCGGACTGCCGGATTTTGCAGGAGATCTCCAGGTAACATTGCTTCGCATTATCGGCCTCCAACTTGCTTTTGTTGGGTGCGGAAACAGTCCAAGCAGTCAGCGTCTGTGGTATATTCAGCATAGGAGTCTTTGTGGAAATATCGGTAGCTGCGGTATTACTATTGACCGTGATATTTGCGTTTTTCACTACGGTAAATGCGTGTGGAAATGCTAAATCAGACGAACTCCAACTTCCCGTTTCTTCGGCTGTCGCAGGCAATGTGAAGGCGCCGGCAAATTTGAAATTATGAATCTTGATCATGTCGATGTCCACCTGCATGTTATCGTATTGGGTCTTTGCTTTGAATACGACCTGTGACAGAATATGCTTGAAGTTAAATTTCACTATTCCGTTGTTCATGTCTTTTGTCTGGCCTTTGGCCATGGCATACATCACGTCGTAGTTTGCATGAGTAGTACCGCTTCCATACTCATCCATGCAGGTATAACTTATCTTTTGGACATCCTTGGTGGCTTCCCAACTATAAAACACCATCATGTCTTCACTAACCGTTCCGGGATTGAACGCGTAAAAGTCCAAAGCCTCGGAAGGCCAATAACGAAGGTCGTTCGCATCGTCATAATCCCACTTACCATCTTTGTACACGATCTTCACTCCGTCATGTTCAAAATCCGTGTCGACCTTTCCCATGAAGGCAGTACCATCCGCCGTAAAAGCGAACACGTCGAAATCGGTGCTCGTCAAGTTGGAGGGGGTAGTAGGGGTAGCCCTCGTTTCCGCCGCATTACTTAACACGTTAAAACCAATCGCATTCCGTGAGGAGGTTTCCACATTCGCAATCTCCTCGTCTGAGCAACCCATGAGTAGCGCTCCAAAGATTGCCCAAAGCATTACTGTACTTTTTTTCATAAATAAAAACAAATCAAATTGATACATATAATTAATAAACTCAATTACTTAATAGTTGACATAGCGTTTACCCGGCATCCAATCCGCACTGAAAACTCAAATATCCGTTTACAACACTATATCCACATTCACATCATCCCAATCATCAACGTCCACATCAAATCCCGGACCGCCATTTCCCGGCTCGGATGGTACCTCATAATCAAAATTCAACACCAGATGCACATCACCGACATGCCCCGCTACCGGGACATCATGCACTTGGTCGCTCACGTCCTGTTCCAATACAGACATGCTGCCGGAACGGTTCTTGAGATACAGCCGGAAAACATTGGGCTCTCCTTCAAGTGCGGAATGTCCAAACGTATAGAATCCGCCTATAATCTGATTCCGTGAAACCATTCCATCAAAGAGCAGGCTCTCCGAAAGACCGGCGGGCAAACTGTC
>OGRR01002037.1_pt1 | contig 11461 bp, 10 predicted proteins | sample 1553511 | NCBI WGS metagenome assembly OGRR01 (sample SAMEA2580040, study PRJEB22360) | human gut metagenome | biome: human gut; feature: human-associated habitat; material: faeces | place: Denmark | collected 2008/2010 | reverse complement strand
ACTACTACAAATAATTCTTACATTTAAGTTGTCCGAAATCTTGACATAGTACCAACTATTTGGCGAGCAATTATTATAAGAGACGCAATCTGCCTCTCTCCGTTACCAAGAAGATATTAGCAGTTGCAAGTTTGGAAGACGAGATACAGAAACTCGAAAGGTCCGAAAGACACCTGTGCGATAGTATTTTGAATTTCGAGTGCACCAAACAGCAAAGATACAAAGCCTCTTCTTTACGGAATTTCAAATATGAGCCCGTCGAGCCTTTGGGGCTGGTGGTCCTAGGCAATCATGAATACAGAGGGTTTAGTGATGTTAATGAAGCGGTCGAGTTTTATCAAAATGCACTCGAACCGCTTGGGTACATCGTGTTGCAGAATTCGGCTGTGGAGAATGATTTGGCTGTTATTTATGGTGGTTCTGGATTTGCTAAGTACAACGAGCAGTACAACGCGAATAACCTTGTTTGTTGCTACAAGATGATGGGCAATCGAGAGTATGAAATCGAGCAGACCACCCTTTTTGAAAAAGGGTACGAAGAGACGAAACGATATGTACAAGAAGCTGGCAAGTGTTTCATCTGTGCCGCTCATTATCCGGTTGAGAGCTGCCTCGGAAAGTTCGATAGAGAAGCCGTATATTTTACGGGACACACCCACAGGAACGAGCGAATCAGGACTGAAGATAAGGTACTGTATGCAGACAATCAGGTTGGCTATCACAAGAATGGCGGTTTTGACGGCGTACTTCGATTTAAGTGTGCTACGACGGATTCTGCCAAAAACCCGTATGGTGACTTCGATGATGGCTGTTTTGATACGACGCCGGACGAGTATCTTCAATTCTACGATTATATCGGAGAGTATATAGGTGAAGGAAAGTTGATTCGGAAACGTTGTGAGACGGGCAAACTGTATGTCATTAAGTCGCGAGGATATTATGGTTTTTTCGTTTTAAACAAATTCGGAATATCCATCGTAAACGGCGGTAAAACGAAGAAGATTGCACTGAGTAAGAATATCAAGTGGATTTACGACAATTTCAATATTGTCGTGAATAAGTATCTCGCAGTGCTTGAGCCTTTGCGAGATACGCAAGTGCAAATTTCTAGAGAACTGAAGCGTCTTGGGTTTTATGGAACGATTCATGGTCTGATTGTGGATGTCGATTCTTTCAATCACATCATGGTCAATCCGGTCAATGGTACAATCACGTTCTATTATTCGCCGAAGTTCGGCCAAGTGCGACTGTTCGAGTCATTTCAGAAGCAGCTTGCTTTTATGGGTTGTGCTGAGTTGTTGGAAGGCAAGGTGACAGAGTCTCAACGGAATGAGATTGCGTTGTATGGTTCGAATATGCTGACTATGGATAAAAATAACGATGTCTTGAATGAGTTGACTACAGTGAGCCGAAAGACAGGTGCTTATGGGGTTTCGCGAGCGGTTAATCCATTACAGCGGTTGTTCTCTGGACATGTGCTTCGTGATTTTGATTTGAGACTAATTGAAATCGAAGATGAAAATGCTGTGAGTAGAAAGGTGTCATTAGCTGGACGCGTATACATGGATAAGGACACCAATGAATATCTTGTTGTCCACGATGATTTGGGTGAATTCGTTAGAGTGTTGGATGTGCATGGTAATGAGTTAGTTATGTCTGTTCAGAGGATAAGGTCATCTATGACTGGCGGTAATTATCAGAACCGAGAATGGTGGGCAACCAAAAATATTGAAACAACTGTGCCAGAATCTTGGCGGGATGCAATTCGGCAGATATTTTACAATATTACTTGACGCAAATAAATAATTCAATAGTCCGCCATCATGATGGTGGACTATTCTTTTAGACACTAAGGGAAAAAACAAATTTTTTTGAAAAATAAACATTATTTATCTGTAGTATTTGTTAATTATCTATAATTTTAATAAACATTATTTTTAATATGAATAATGTATAATGTTCAAAATTAATAATAATGAACATTATAAAAAACCTTGTAATATAAGGAATTAAGAAGAATTTTATTTTGTTCATAATTTTCAAGTTTTTAAAAAATGAAAATAATAAGTTTCATTTGAACAAATCATGATATAGTGTAAATAAAGATAAAATGAGGAAAATAAATGAGTTTACCAAAAGATTTTTTATGGGGTGGTGCCACTGCTGACAATCAATATGAAGGTGGATGGAACGTAGGAAGACGTGGAAAATCAAGTGATGATGTCATCACAAATGGAACACACACAGAACCTCGTTGTATTACTTTTATTAACAAAGCCGGTGAAAGAGTAAAAGCACCGATGTTTGTAGGCGCTGATTATGAAGATGTAGATCATTTTGGATGTTTTGATGATTGTTTATATCCTAATCATGAAGCAACTGATTTCTATCATCATTATAAAGAAGATATTGCTTTAATGGCTGAAATGGGATTTAAATGTTTTAGATTATCGATTGCCTGGTCTCGAATCTTTGCTAATGGAGGTATGGAAGGTGAACAACCATTAGAAGAAGGATTAAAATTTTATGATGATGTTTTTGATGAATGTTTAAAATATGGGATTGAACCATTAGTTACATTATCCCATTATGAAACACCGCTTGCTTTAACTGAAGCCTGGAATTCATGGGCTGATCGAAGAACAATTGATTGTTATGTAAGATATTGTGAAGTTGTTTTTAATAGATATAAAAATAAAGTTAAATATTGGCTTACATTTAATGAAATCAATTGTATAGAAATGTCACCATGGATGGAAGGTGGTGTGCTTACTAAAGATAAACAAACTATGATCAATATGGCACACTATCAATTTGTCGCAAGTGCTAAATCTGTTAAATTAGGTCATCATATCAACCCTGATTTTAAAATCGGATGTATGCTTGCTTATACATTAACTTATCCAATGACATGTAATCCAGAAGATTATGAAGGAGCAGGTGGTGGAAACTTATCGCTTGGTTTAAAAAATCCTTATTTAAGTGCATCTGACTGGGGATGGCAAATTGTTTCAACAGGGCTTAGAAATGCATTAAACAGACTCTATGATCGTTATCAAATGCCATTATTTGTTGTAGAAAATGGTTTAGGTGCTTTTGATAAAATCGAAGAAGATGGTTCAATTCATGACACATATAGAATCAATTATTTAAGAGATCATATTAAAGCCATGGACGCCGCAGTGAATGAAGATGGTGTTGATTTAATGGGATATACAATGTGGGGATGTGTTGACTTAGTATCAGCTTCCACAGGAGAAACAGCAAAACGTTATGGTTTTGTTCATGTTGATAAATACGATGATGGGACAGGAGATTTATCAAGAAGAAGAAAAGACTCATTCTATTGGTATAAAAAAGTAATCGAATCTCATGGAAATGATTTAGATTAGGAAATAATGGATATGATAATTTTTAAAAAGTGAAATCTTAAAAATATCATATCTTTTTTTATTTTAAAGGTAAATAAAGATAATAAATATTTAGTTATTTGTTTATTGTGATATAATCAAAGAAGAGGTGATTATATTGAAAAAAGTAACAGTAGCTGAAATTGCAAAAGAAGCAGGAGTTTCTCCTGGAACAGTAAGCAATGCACTTAATAATAGAAAAGGATCTATTAGTAAAGAAAAAAGAGATCATATTATAGAAGTGGCAGAAAAATTAGGATATTTTAAAACTGGAAAAAGGACAGGTATTTTGACACTTGTTATTTATAGTAAAAAAGAGCGAGTTGTTGGAGACACACCTTTTTTTTCTGAATTGATTAGAGGTTTAGAAAATGAGGCAACGAAACAAGATTATAGATTAAATATTATATATATAGATAGTGATCAGATAGGAGAAATACAACAACTTGATGATGTTTCAAAAAGTGATGGATTAATTCTTTTAGGAACAGAAATGCAGTTAGAAGATGTTGAAAGATTTGAAAATTTTAGAATACCCTATATTATTATCGATAATGCTTATACAAATCAAAAATGTGATTTTTTATCTATTAATAATAGAGATGGGATGTATGAAATAACAAATTATTTAGTTAAAAAAGGGTATAAAAGAATTGGATTGATTAATTCTATTAATCAAATAAATAACTTTAAAGAAAGAAAAATGGGTTATTTACAAGCTATGATGGATAATGGATTAAATGTAGTTCCAGAATTAGAAGCCTTTGTTCAACCAACGATAGATGATAGTTATAGAGATTTTAAGGATTACTTAGTAGAACTTATAAAGGGAGAAGATGAGATGCCAGATGCCTTCGCTGCAGTTAATGATTATATTGCATTGGGGGCTATAAGAGCTATGCAAGAGCTTAATGTCAATGTCCCAATAACAGGATTTGATGATATTTCATTTGCAAGTTATTCAACACCATCATTAACAACTGTCAGAGTAAATAAAAGATATCTAGGGGAAGTTGCAGTAAAAAGATTGATAGAGAAATTTTCTGAAAATGAAAATACATTAAAAATAATGGTAAGTACTGAAATAATAGAACGTGATAGTACTAAATAAATAAGTAAAATATTTAGTTAAAATTTAAATAAAAATTTAGTTTGAGTATTGACCGATGAAACCACTTTCATTATACTTTTGGTTGTAGAGAGTTGCAACACTACTAGAATATGTATGAGATGGAAGGAAAAATAAAATGGATAACAAATATGTTAATAAAGCTTTGGAACTATCATCTAAGGTTGCATCAAATGTTTATCTAGATGCTATTTCTAAAGGGTTGATGGGGACATTACCTATCTTGATTATTGGTTCAATTGGATGTCTTTTAGGGGTATTCCCATTTGATCCTTATTTGCAATTTATTGAAAAAATAGGAGTTAAAACTTATTTCTTAACTGCATCAACAGTAACAACAAGCTGTTTATCAATTTATGCAGCATTCTTAATTGGATATCGTTTAGCTGGAAGTTTTAAATGTGATCAAATTCCAGCAGGATTAATTTCAGTTTTTGCATTTTTTATTACTACACCACTAACAAAAGATAGTGGATTGATGATGGAATTTATGGGTGCTAAAGGCTTATTCGGTGCAATGATTGCTGCATTGATAGCTACAAGAATCTATTGTGCATTTATGAATGTTGATAAATTAAAAATTAAAATGCCAGATGGTGTACCACCAATGATTGCTAATACATTTACAGCATTAATTCCAGCAATATTAGTAGGATTAATTTTCATTGTTGTGGCTACAATATTCTCATTTACTCCTTATGGTTCATTTACACAGTTAGTTTATACAGTTATTGTGACACCTTTAAATTCTTTAGGTGGAAGTGTATGGTCTTTAGTGGTTTTAATTTTAGTACAAATGCTTTTATGGTTCTTTGGAATTCATGGATCAAATGTTATTAGTGGTGTAATTACTGCTGTATATTTACCTATGGCAACAGCTAACTTAGAAGCATATGCTGCTGGTAAAGCCTTACCAAATATTTTATGTAATACATTCTATGATACTTTTAGTGGAATTGGTGGTGCAGGAGGTACTTTATCATTATGTATCGTTATCTTATTATTTGCTAAATCAAAACAAAATAAGACAATGGGGAAATTAGGTATTATTCCTGGGTTATTCACAATTAATGAACCAGTTGTATTTGGTTATCCTTTAATTATGAACCCATTAATGGTAATACCATTTATTCTAACACCAGTTGTACAAACATTAGTTGCTTATTTCAGTATGTACATAGGTTTAGTACCAAGATTTACAGGTGTACAAGTACCATGGTGTATGCCAATTATCTTAAAACCATTACTTGCTGGGGGTTGGCAAGCTGCAATTTTACAAGTTGTATGTATTTTCATTGGATGTTTAATTTGGTATCCATTCTTTAAAGTTTCTGATAAACAAAGATATGAACAAGAACAAAGTTTAGAAGCTACCGCAGAATAGTATTTACAACAGAAAATAAATAGGAGGAAAATTATGTCACTTACAATAGAAAATAATATTCTAATGAAAAATGGGAAACCATTTTTCTACCTAGCAGATACATGCTGGTCTGCATTTACAAATATTAAAGATAATGATTGGGATTATTATTTAGATTATCGTAAATCACAAGGTTTTAACACATTACAAATCAACATCCTCCCTCAATGGGATGCATCCGCCACAGATTTATGTTATGAACCTTTTGAAGTTATTGATGGAAAATATAATTATAAAAAATTAAATTTATCTTATTTTGAGCATGCAGATAAAATGTGCGCACGTGCTAAAGAAAAAGGCTTTGAATTAGCGCTTGTTATAATGTGGTGTAATTTTGTTCCTGATACATGGGCAAGTCAATTTTATTCAAAAGGTCTTATGCCAATAGATTGTATTGACAATTATATAAATATTATTCATGAAACATTTACAAAGTATGAACCACTTTATATTATTAGTGGAGATACTGATTTTAATACGGAACAATGTATTGAATATTATGTTAAATGTGCTAAACAAATAAAAGAATTAGCACCTAATTGTTTATATACAACACACATAAAAGGAAGATATACATATATACCAGATAATCTTTATTCATATTTGGATTTATGTTTTTATCAAAGTGGTCATAATGCTCAAAACTTAGGAATGCCTTACTTACTTGCAGAAGAAATGGCAGATAAATATAAAGGTAAACCAGTAATAAATAGTGAACCATGTTATGAAGATATGGGATATTCCAGACAAATGTATGGAAGATGGAGTAAAGAAGATATCATTAGAGCTGCATGGATGTCTTTACTTTCTGGAGCCAGTGCTGGAATTACTTATGGAGCGGCAGGAATCTATAGTTGGCATACTACAAATAAAGGATTTGAAGCTTCGTTGGGAGAAGGATTTGCGACTCCTAAATGTTGGCAACAAGCTTTATGTTTTGATGGTGCTTGGGATTATGGTTATATAAAATATATATTTGAAACTTATGATTTATATGGGTTAAAAGCTATACAAGAACTACTTGTAAAAGAAAATCCAGAAATTAGAATTGCTAGAAAAGATGATAAAATTGTGTTATATGTTCCACATAATATTGACATTGAATTAAATTTAGATTTGTCAAACTATAAAGCAATTGCAATTGATTTAACAAGAAGATATGTTTCACCACTTCAAACAATTAATGGAAAGACAAGCATTATTAAAATGACATATTTTAATAGAGATGCATTATATATTTTAGAAAAAGATGTATAGAGTTGCGATTATTTGTTCGTTTTCAATTTCAGCAAAAAATATCTGTCATGTTTTGCAAGAAGAAATTGAAAAAAAGCAGCTGAACATAGAAGTTGAAGCATTTCATACAGAAGATTGTAGTAAAGTAATAGGTAATTATGACTTAGTTTTACTTATGCCGCAAATTAGATATAATTTTAAAAATATAAGTAAATTATTGAAACCGATTGAAACAAAAGTAATTACAAATGAACAAATTAATCATATAAATGATTTGTTAGATGTTATTATAGAAAGCAAAGAACAGTGTAAGAAATAAAAATGCACTGTTCTTTTTTAATAATCATAATAATGCTCAATCTTATCAATGAGATCTTTATATTTTTTCTTATTTTTTTTAAGCATCACAACATAATAAGTGACATGGGCTTCTTCTTCATTAATGGGAAGAATTACACGATCAGACATCTTACCCTCTCTTTTAATAGAAAGATTAGAAGTATAAGAAGGAAGTGTTGATGCTTTGACAATTTCATTAAAAGTAAGGCGTTCTTCTTGTAAGAGATATTTAGTTTTTGGGGTTTTTTGCATATGTAAATCATGCCAAAAACCAATATTTGAATAAAGAAGCATGGTTTGACCATCTAAATCATGAAATTTAATTTCTTTTTTACTTGCAAGAGGATGATTTAATGGTAATGATAATAAAAGATCTTCTTCAACATAAGGAATACAAAAATATTGAGAATCATCAATATATTCAGGAGTAATCACAAGGTGATACTCTTTTTCTTTTAATTTTGTAAGTAAATCTTTTTTGTTAATAACGGCTGTTTGAATTGTTATTTGTGGATAAAGTTCTTTAATTAAAGGTTCAATATCCCACATGGGTGCAGGAGAACAAGTTGCAATAGAAATACGATGAAATGATTGATCATAATCTTGTACATCATTTATCATTGTTTGAATACTTTTAATGATTTTTTGAGCATGCTTAACAGCTAATTCACCATTTTTATTAAGAACAATTTTATTTTTATAATGATCAAAGAGTTCTACTCCTAAATCACTTTCTAATCTTTGCATAGAGCGTGAAAGGGCTGGTTGTGAAATTAATAATTCTTTGGCAGCTTTAGAAATTGTTTTATTTTCAGCAATATAAATAAGTTGTTCAAGTTGATTAAGTTCTATCATATAATGACCTCCTACTATGCGTTTAAATTATAGCACATTTCTTTATTGGTATTGTACTTTTAAGTAATAAAAAAATAAAATATGTGTGTAAAAAGGAGAAACTAAAAAATGAAAACATGGTTAATTACAGGATGTTCAAGTGGTATTGGAAAAGGAATTGCGAAAGCTGTTTTAGAAAGTGGGGATCAAGCAATTGTTACGGCAAGAAATAAAGGTAAAGTGATGGATATTGTAGAAGCTTATCCAGAAACGGCTTTAGCTGTTTCTTTAGATGTATGTAGTCAAGATAGTATTAAAAACGCTGTAAAAGAAGCATACGATAAATTTGGAACAATTGATGTTCTTGTTAATAATGCAGGATATGGTTATCGTAGTGCTGTAGAAGAAGGAGAAATCGAAGCAGTTCAAACTTTATATCAAACTAATTTATTTGGACCAATTGAATTAATTAAAGCCGTTCTTCCTAAAATGAGAGAACAAAAATCAGGCTATATTTTAAATGTGACTTCGATTGCAGCAGCAAGATCCGCTGTAGGTTCAGGATATTATGCTTCAAGTAAAGCAGCCTTAGAATTACTTACAAATGGTTTAATGAAAGAACTTGCTCCATTAGGAATTAAAGCAATGGTTGTTCAACCAGGAGCTTTTAGAACAAGATTCTATGATGGTGAATCTTTACAAGGAACAAAAGCTCAAATTGGTGATTATGAAGCAGTCGTGGGTAAATCAAGACCAGGTAACTTTGAAAACAAACATCAACAAGCAGGTGATCCAGATAAAGCTGGTAAAGTCATTGTAGATGTTGTGCATAATGATGATCTACCAGAAATTTTAACTTTAGGTAAAGCAGCCGTAACAGCAGTTAAATCAACTTTAGAAGCAAAAATTGCAGAATTAGATAAATGGGCTGAAGTATCAGCTTCATGTGATTATGAGGAAGGAAAGTAGAAAGATGAAAAGAGTAAGACTTGGAAAAACAGATATGTATGTTAATGCGATTGGACTAGGATGTATGGGGTTAACTCATGCCAGTGGACTTCCAACGCCTAAAGAAGAAGCAGTAGAAATTTTAAGAAAAGCACATGATATGGGATATGATTTCTATGATACAGCTGAATGTTATACAGGAGTTAATCCTGATGGAAGTACAGCTTATAACGAAGAAGTTGTTGGTGAAGCTGTTAAACCATTTAGAAAAGATATTATCTTATGTACTAAATTTGGTGTTAAACATATGGGTGATCACCTTGAATTTGATAGTTCACCAGAAACAATTAGAAAATCCTTAGAAGGATCATTAAAGAAATTACAAACAGATTATGTTGACATTTATTATCAACATCGTATTGATCCTAAAGTAGAACCAGAAGTTGTTGCTGGTGTGATGAAAGAATTAATTGAAGAAGGAAAAATTAAAGCATGGGGTATTTCTGAAACAAATGAAGAATACTTAAGACGTGCTCATGCTGTATGTCCTGTAACTGTTATTGAAAACAGGTATTCAATGATGGCTAGATGGCATGAAAATTTAATGCCTGTATGTAAAGAATTAGGAATCACTTATGTTGCTTTCTCTCCTCTTGCTAATGGAGCTCTTACAGGTGCTTATCAATCTAAAAAAGCTTTCGGTAGTGGTGAACAAGACTTTAGACCTGATATGCCTCAATACAGTGAAGAAGGAATTAAAAAGACAAATGAATTATTAGAAGTTGTCTCTCAAATTGGTGAAAAACATCATGCAACAAATGCACAAATGTCACTTGCTTGGATGATTAATAAATATGATTTCATTATTCCAATTCCAGGATCAAGAAAACTTGATAGACTTCAATCTAACTTTGAAGCAGGTAATGTTGAATTAGGTCAAGAAGAAGTTAAAACAATTGATGATAAATTAAATACAATGGAATTTAAAGTATTTGGAGGTCATTAATGATTCAATTAGATAAAAGGGAAGCTTTTCCCTTTTCTTCTAATCCTTTTGGATTGGTTTATGAAAATGCAATAACTGAAAATAAAGAAAATGAAGTTCAAATACATCCAATTACTTATCAATTAAATGGCATAAAAATTGCTTCTAATATCTATACACCAAAAAACTATAGTAAAGATAAACGATATCCTGCTGTTGTTATCGCTATTCCTAATGGAGCAGTTAAAGAACAATCAGCTGGACTTTATGGACAAAGACTTGCTGAAAAAGGATATATTACAATTGTCTCTGATTGCATGTTTTTTGGTGAAAGTGAAGGAATGCCAAGACAACAAGATATTCCTTATTATCGCATAGAAGATATTAGAGGGATGATTGATGCTATCTTCTCATTTTCTGGCGTTGATTCACAACGTATCTATGGTTTAGGTATTTGCGGTGGTGGAGGCTATATGCTTTCATGTGGACAAATGGATAAACGTTTAAAGAAAATAGCTACTGTCTCTATGTTTAATACGGGAGCGGTTAGACGTGAAAGCTTTCAAAACAGTCAAGCTGATACCGTGTTAAAAAGACTTCATGAGGTTGCTTCTATTCGAGAAAAAGAATTAAATGAAGATACTTTGATTTATAATGCGAATATGACAGAGATGAAACCAGAAGTAGGGCATCAATTACCAATTGAAATGTATCGTGAAGGTTATGAATATTATGTAGAAACACATTTTCATCCTAATAGTCACTCATGTTTTTTACAAAGAAACTTGATGGATTTAATGGTTTATGATCCAGTTCAATTTATGTATCTTCTTGATCAACCATTATTAATGATGGCTGGAGATCATGCTGATACAAATTATATGAGTGAACAAGCTTTTGAACTAGCGATTACGACAAAAGAAAAAGAACTTTATTATCTTAAAGATGCAACCCATATACAAACGTATTACAAAGAAAGTGTTGTAAAAGAAGCAATTGAAAAATTAGATATATTTTATAAATAAAGTTGGTGAAAAAATGCAAAAAGCAATTATTGTTTGTCTAAGCAAACAAAAAGATGAAATCATAAATCTATTACAACTTAATGATTATTCTTTTGAACCCTTATTATCAAATGAACAACTTTATTTGATAGG
>OGRR01002036.1_pt1 | contig 11463 bp, 14 predicted proteins | sample 1553511 | NCBI WGS metagenome assembly OGRR01 (sample SAMEA2580040, study PRJEB22360) | human gut metagenome | biome: human gut; feature: human-associated habitat; material: faeces | place: Denmark | collected 2008/2010 | reverse complement strand
GCTCAATCATTATCATAGAAGATTTTTATTTACAGACTTTTCTTCATAGTCTCCATTAAATTCTGTTAAACTGTAATCATCATAGGAAAATCGAGTCCCTTTAATTCTATTTTTAACAATTTTATCTGCCAATTTTCTTTCATAGTTTTCTTTATTTAGAATAAATAATTTGTTTGCATTGACATAAAGGTCATGTGTGCATGTTGTTTCTGTTGCACTGATCCGACTGAATAAAACAGTCTCTTGTCGTTCAAACTGCAAGTATGTGCATAATATTAATACTAATACTGAAAATAAGATTTCTTTTTTCATAATGCAAATCCTTAAAAATAGTGTACTTAAAATAAGTTCATTTCAAGTATTTTATCATGATTTGAACGTAAAATAAACTGATGAACTTCAAAATGAATTTAAAGGGGATTCAGATGGATAAAAACAAGCATTTGGGATTGAGAATAGATGAAGAGACACATAAAAAATTAAAGAGTCTTGCAGAATTCGAAGGACGTTCCATTAATGGTGAAGTACTCTTCCTAATCCGGCAGGCAATTATGCAGCATGAAAAGAATTATGGAAAAATAAGTTGAATTTATAATTAATCCCCACAACATATTAATGGTATATATGTTGTGGGGATTCGACATTATTATATTTTTTCTCCAGTTCCCCTTTTTACAAGATTTATCTCAACGTCATATCCAAGAGCATATGCTAATGTACGCAAATCAGTTTCCGAGATATTATTTCTTTTTAATTTATTGCTTATGTTTGGAGAGGATGTAGAAGTCAATTTGGCAAGTTTAGAAAGCTTCATATCGTTTTCCTTTATCATAGCAATCTTTATTTTTTCGGCACATATATTGTATTGTCCGGATTTAATTTCTTTAATCATTTTAGCGATCTGTTCAGATACATTTTCTTCGGAAATTGTATTATTCTGTTCTGACATATTAGAATCCTTTCTTTGATAAAAAAATAAATTATTTTAGTGTATTATAATGTATCATAATTTATTAAAGTAAAAACTATTTTAAATTATGATTTTCGATATATTCCTTTAAAGCTTTGCGGATAAAATCTGGAAAGCTTCGGTCATCTTTTTTTGCTGCGTTTTTATATAGTTCCTTTTCTTCTGGTGTGCAAGTTACGCTAAATTGTATTCTTCGTTTAGATTCCGAAACTTCGCCCCGTCCCATTACACCACCTTTTTCACCCAAACGAGGCTTAGGAGTATAATATTTACTGTAGTATCTATTGGGATCAACTTTTGTAGGCGTTGTGTTACGTTTATTAACGTTGTTCTCTGTCGGGGTGGTTGGTTCAGTGGAATTGGTTTGCAAGTTGTCTGGTTGAGTATCTATATTTTCTGATTCATTGTCAAATGAGATATCATCAGCAACACCATAAGAGTTTTTACTCTCTTTCTTCCTCATTAAATGACTCCTTTCAATAATTCTATAGTGAAATCTTTATAGTCTTTGGCTGTCGTGCAATTTGGCGCATATTTTATAAGTGTAGTACGTGTTGCTTGCGCTTTCTGAGCATATGTACTTTCTCTAATGGTTGTATCAAATACTTTCGTATTCATTTTTGTAGAAATTTCGTCCAAAGCTTCTTTTACCTCACGTGCAAGAAGCTGTCTTTTTTTGTATTTGATTAAAAGGATACCAGAGACCTCTAGGGATGGATTCGCTTCTTTTTTTGTAGTTAAAAGAGTTTTATTAAGGTCTGCCAGTCCTTGAATAGAATAGCGGTCTGCAGTAAGTGGAATAACAACTTTATCTGCAGCTATAAGACAGCTTTTTAATAGTTTGTTATTTGCAGGAGCAGTATCAATTACTACATAGTCGTATTCTTTTAATTCGGATAGAGCTTTTCTCAGTGACGTATCGTTATCATTTAAGATGATATCTGCCTGTTTTAGTTCCGGATCGGATGCAATGATATCTCCAATTTCTGTTTTCTGAATTGCTTCTGCAATTGGAAGTGGATCATCCTTATCAAGAATTACATCATAAAGAGTTGCGGTATCTTTAGAAATAGCTCTGTAGGTATCGGTACTATTACCCTGCGGATCGGCATCAATCAATAGTGTCTTATTTCCAGAAGAACTTAAAATAGATGCAAGATTGGTTGCTGTAGTGGTCTTGCCAATGCCACCCTTCTGATTTGCTATACATATTACGGCTTTCAAGATAAACCTCCTTTTAGAATAATAATTTATTATAGTGTATTATACACTATAATAAATTATAAAACAGTATTTTAGATTATTATAAATTATTATACATTAAAACACAAGTGAAAAACAAAGAAAATATGAAAAATAATTAACTTTAGGGTGAAAAAGCTTGCATTTATGGAAAGAATAGATTACACTAAAGAAGTGAACAAAAAAAGTAGCCATTGGCGTTGGCTACTTTCCGATAACAAATTTCACAGCTCATTAGAATTGGCGTTACTAATGGATAACTTAATACTACACCACGAAGATTAAGTCTTGGTCGCTGTTAAAACCTATATATTATTATAGGTTCATTCGGTGTATCTGTCAAGGCGCAGATGCCGTAAAATGGCGAATTTTCAAGGAAATAGTAAGATATTGCCCTATAGGGTGTTTCGTGGTGTAGTCATGGAACACTCTTTTTTTTACGCCCAGAGCGGTTACTGATATAATCGCACCGGCTCTTTTGGTGAATAGGAGAGGGCGGTACGATCTGTGCATACTACACGATGGTACAAGCTATCTGGAATGAGGACAACCAGTATAAAAAACTGCGGATTGATAGCACCCATTCAATGAAGCTATCCGGTTCTATGCAGACCAAACCATCCTACATAGATACGACAGGGGTTAAAGGTGGAAGAAGACCTCTATAAGCCTACACAGTACATTTTATGGACTGCATGGTTAAAACTATCCCACGGGGGCACATATGCTCTGCAGATTGGTATAAGGGCAGAGGGAATGCACAGAATATCCGAAAGGTAACGCACGTAGATGATAGGCATGTGACGCGTGTAGAAAGTGTATCAATGGCGTTTAAGCCGTTGAAGTCAGATGGTAAAGGAATACGGACACCTTAGGCATTATGCTGCCTGTTCGATTTTGGCGACTTTTCTAGGATTTCCTAGGGAAAGTACGCCCTGAAAGCCGTTGTCCTTAACATTGTCAGCCTGTTTTATTAGGTGTTCGCTGTCAATATTTTTTTGAAGAAAAAGCAGGTGTATAGCATTGTGTAAGGTGCTGTACATCTGCTTTTGGTTGAATAGATATGGGTTATGTAGTTTCAGTTAGTAAACAATTGATGTATTTGTTATCTTTAGATATGACTGTTAATTTGGAAGAGTGTTGCACGGCTACTTCGTAGTAGATATTTTCTTCTCCATTAACGTTTCCTAGATATGTAACGTGTGTTCCTGCAGGTATAAAAATTCTTAAATAATAGATTGCCCTTTTTTCTTTTCCTTTTACAAGACTGCATGAAAGATACCCTTTTTCAAATAGATTACAGTTTGATTTTCTTCTGGCATTTCTTTTCATGTCTTTGTATACATCTGGACAAATCCCACGATATAAAACTAGATCAGTATCGGTGGAATGTTGTGCCATCATGGTACTGATTTTCTTGTATTCTTCTTTTGGTGTATCTTGTCGGTAATAATGGTTGATTTCATCCCCTTTTCTTGCTAAGAAAAATTCTGGTGTTGGTGTTGTTCCGATCGGTGTATGAAGTGGTTCATGGTTGATGTGTGTATGTGCAAATTCAATAGCGTGAGCCTGATCGGGAGCAAGTTGATCCCATTTCTGACCAATATTTAAAAATCTGTCTTTTATCCGGTATATAATAAGTGGTAACATATGAAACCTCCTTTTTATATTATAATAATTTATTTTAGTGTATTATAAATTGTTTTACTGTGTTATTGTCAATCTTTATAACAGTTCAATTTCTGACATTCGCAATACTTCCCTTTAAAGTAAATAATCATCTTATTATCTGCAGGCAAGTCTCCGAAATACTCTGGTTGAAATACTTTTTCTTTTATTTCTTGCACGGATATCCCAGTTGAAGAATGAGAGGACTCCGTTTCTGAATAACTGATTTTTAGCATCCGTTTATCACCAAACATATCGGAGAAAAATTTGGAAGAGACGATATCATTACTTCCAAGGATGATCTGATAATTACAGTTTCCTAAAATAGTGCGTGCGCCAGTTTCTTTATAGCGATGCTGTAACTGGCTTAAATTCTGTTGTATTAGCATACAAATTACAGATTTTGACCGCAATGTGGAGAGGTTCGAGTTTATCAGTTTATAGGAAAATGTGAGCTGTGGAAATTCGTCTAAAAGCATCAAAATCGGACGATTTTTTATACCTGTTGAGGAATCCTGCCGTTTCTTTAGTTCCATAGATAGGTGCTCCAGTAAAAGTGTAAATAATCCGGCATAGGCATCCAGATGTTCTTGAGATATCTGTAAATATAAATCTGATCCACGATCTAATGATTCAATTGAAATACAGTTTTCGCTTTTGGAAAGAAGCTCATCCAATATTGGGTTTGAGAACTGCACAAGTGCTGTTGTAAGCGTGTCAAAGGCTGATGCTACGTTCTTTTCCGTATTTCCATAGAGACTTGCCAATAATTCTTTTGCAGGCTCACAATCGCTTTTCATGGCTGTTGTGACAAATTCAAAAATATTTCCCTGCAGAATCGTGTGTATGACATCCGGAAAACTGGCATTGGGATTAGTATGTAGAATCAGGTGCGTGATACCTTGAAACATCTTGCGTGCACGGCTGATAAAGTAACTTTCCGCTCCGGATGTTCCACCATTGTCTGGAATTAAAATAATTGCCATTGATTCAAGATATAGCTTCCGATCCGTAAGGCTCATGTTGTCTATGCCACAAAAAGGATCAAATCTTACGCTGTCTTTTAATGCTGTTGGAGAGTCAGGACAGAAACGTAAAATTTTTCGATTACTATTTTGTGATACATAACCGTAAATATCGTTCTTAATGTCGATTGCAACGACCGAACCAGAAAAGGTTATTGCGTTTACTATGGCAAGACCTGCCGTTTTGGATGATCCTGGCGGTCCAAATATCGAAATGTTACATTCAGACTCAGATGGTATTTTTATAAGCTTGCCATTATCATATCCAAAGATAAGTCCGAAAGAATTTTTCCAGTCTGTTTTTTTCTCTTTGAAGATGGATGTATCAAGCTTATGAGGTTCAGCATAATCATAGCGAAAAGAGTCAGTAAGTTGTTGATAATTGAGACCATATTTTTTTATGTCTTTATTGAGATTTCTTCCGGTTAAATATTTGTATCTGCGGTCTCTGCAGATTACAAATACAATGATAAGCCAGATCGTAGCCAGTCCGATCGGGACAGCCAGTTTATATAAATGATAGAATATGTTAGGTTTAGATAGGTGCATATATTTACAGGACAGTTGAAAGATAAAGTTGTTCGCACGTGTAAAAATAATGCCTAGTAATAGAAATGGAATGACATAGTAATATTTTATGGCATACCATAATCCGTTGCGTTTTATCATGGATTGATTTCCTCCTCAATTGTATGTTCTTTGTTAGTAGTGTTATTTCCCCATCCGGAAGAAGTTCCCCAAGCAGAATCAGAACCCCATTCCACTTCTTTTGGTTCTGCAGATAGATGGACTTTTTCTTTTTCTGTGTGAAGCTGTTCCTGCACAGAAAGCAACTCTTTTTTTAATTGCTTATTCTGATTAACAACTTCTGATAATTGTCTGTTCTTCTGTGAGATAATCTGTTCTGCATTCGTTTTCAATTTCTGCGCATTAGAATATAGCTTTTCATATTTCATCTGCAGGTGTTTCAGTGTGTCAGTTAGTTCAATATTTTTTGATAGGATATTTCCAAGTTCTTCAACAGTAAGAGAGTGGTCTATCACGATTCCGGTTTTATCCGTGATTTCCTTTAATTCTTCTACGCTAAGAGATATGGTTCGGCTCTTACCATTCTTATTTTTTTTCTTATAGACAGTAGCCTGAATGCCTGCTTTATCAAGAGCTTTTTGAAGTGATGGGTGCATATCTCTAAGGATTGCTTTTTTAGTTAAAGCGTCTGCGTTTAGTCTGTATTGATAATTTGGATGTTTTTTCCCTGCAGATATTGCTGGCAAAAATGCTAAATGAAGGTGTTCTTTTGAAATATCTTTTTTTCCGGTTGGGGTATCAATCCATTTATGCTCATCCTTATGTACTTCTGCGATGAATACACAGTCCTTACCTGCAGGTAAATAAGTGTCACAGTACCAGTTGAAAGCTGTCTGGAAAAATGCTTCATGCTGATCAGTTGGACAATCCTCAGGACATTGGATTACAAGCTCTACTGCATGGACAAGGTTGGAGCGATTGTATTTGAATATATTCTTCTCAAAATTTTTTCTATATTGATTTATTTCGGTTGCCGTTTTTCCTCGGTTTATCAAGCTATAATTCAGATGTGTCAGTGCAGGATCTACAGACTCATTTCCATAGGATTTTCCATCTGGAAGTTGTCTTAAATCATGCTTGATATGAGCGAGGATTTGATTGCTTTTATATTTCGTCAATTCCATGGAAATAGATTTCCTCGCTTTCTATATAAATTTTTTGTTTGTTATGTAGGGATAGGGAAGTCTACAAGAATAAATGCTGCATTGCTGTAAAGGTCGTAACCGCATCAGAGCAATCGCCTGATGCGACACTCCCAATACAGCAAAGTAGCATTTATTCTTTCCGCCTCCCCTATACAAATTAGGGCAGCACGCTCCTTATAAGAGCTAAGTTGCCCCTGCGGCTATTGCCTTGCCCTAAAGGGTAATTTGTTCTTATTGGGGACACCTGCAAGGTTTCCCCAAGCGAAGCTATAACCCCTTTTCGCCAGTTGCTACATTGCGATATGTACCAACTCATTCGCTTTATTTTTGTAAGCAGTCACTTACAAAAATAAGACTCATTCATTGACACATATCTACATTTCACAACTGCAGGAAGTTGCACTTCCTACGGAATAAATCGCTCCCTGCGGTAGCAATTTATTCCTACCATTGCCATCATTTTTTCGTGGCTTCGAGCCACGAAAAAATGAAATGGCTAGGTTCTGTATTGGATTCAGAATTTAGTTTATCCTGATAGTAAGATATAAAAATTTGTTCGTTTTTGCCATAGGTTAATCCTCTCTTATTTTTTTGCAAAATAAATCGTGGAAATAATATAAGAATTGATGATTGTAGAAATCAGATGATTTGATATAATAACAATGGTCGGTTGTAAGATATCTTTACAATCTTAAGGTGTAATGTTGGTAGCATTACACCTTTTTATATTCTCAAATTCCAATATATTTCATGTTCTATAAAGTTTTTTTGTGCTTAGCTAACACAGTAATTAAATCACATGTGGCATCAAGCTTTTGATAGTAAGAAAAACGCTCTTCTGTACATGATTCATAGAAGAAGTCTGTATAGACAAGCTTGTTTGGTTTATTGATTTGTGGTCTGTAATGTTCTATGGCATATACAACATGTCGAATGGATGGGTCAATTGTATTATCTACCATAGATTGTGCCTCAATTCCGTGCAACTCTTTGTTAGAAATAAAAGATATAGCATATGACATTATGAATGTAAAAAAGCTAGCAGGTCTTGTCCTAGATTGTGAAAGGGCATCTTTTAGCTTTTGATAGAGATCAGCATCGATTTTAATAGCCATTTTTTGGTTTTTAATTTCATCAATAGATGGATCTTTAGCTGAATAAAGAAAACTTCTTAGAGTATCAAGTGTTCCAAGATTTCCTTTCAAATAGTCAATTGTCAATGTTTCCAATTGCTGAGACATTGTAATGCAACGTAATTCACATACTTTTTTGAATTTAGATTGCAATGATGGATAGGTTGTAAATGTTATCGTCTGGTTCATATAAAATTCCTTTCTATGAAAATTTTAGTGGTTGTTATATGTTATAAAATAACATATAACAACCATATACATAATATACCATTTGCGTTGTGATATATCAAGATTTTTTAGAAAATTTTGCAAATAATTTTTGTACCATTCCAAGCAACGCATAGCGTTGGTCTGCCCAACTCCCAGACCACTGGCGTTGCAGTCTATTTTCTGCTGAAAATAAACTGCTGAAAGCACGCCAGAAAAAGAATAATGAAGTCCCTTTTCTCCAACGGATTTCCCAGGAAATCCCCTTTTTCTCCGGTGTCTATTGCTTTCCTTTTTCTTTGTGCATTTCGTTTCTTACTTATCGGTTTGCTAGTGTGCATCATAACAGATTTAGGAATGGCTACAAGGGGCGTTCCTTAATTCTCCCTTGCTTATGCTCAGTCCGATTACCACTTAAACCCTTGTAGCCATTCCTAAATCTGTTTTAGAAGAAGCACGCAAGCCGAAAGATAAGCAAGGAACTCAAGAAGCACGAAAGAAAAGTATATAAAGCAATACACCTACGAAAAGAAACGCGCCTCAGAAAAAGCTTCAGAATCTTAGAAGCACATAGGATGAAGTTGGATCGTTAAGATCACTAGCAGGAAAAGGTTGTATGCGGTGAAAGAAAATAGAAAAATGGAGGTTAAAACAAATGAAGAAAGACGTATATCAGATGGTAACAGATAGGATAATCGAACAGTTAGAAAAGGATATTATACCGTGGCATAAACCGTGGAGTGGTACAAAGAACGGAGCATATAACAGATTTAGTAACAGATCTTACTCTTTATTAAATCAGATGATATTGAAACACTCAGGAGAGTACGGAACTTATAAGCAATGGTCAGAAATTGGTGGTCATGTTCGCAAAGGTGAAACCGCTGAGATGATAGTCTTTTGGAAGTTCTTACAGAAAGAAGTCGAAAATGAAAACGGAGAAGTTGAGATAAAACAAATACCGTACTTGAAATATTACAATGTCTTCCATATTTCACAGATTGAGGGAGTCGAACCGAAAGAAAGAGAAGAATTGTATGAGGTAGAACCGATTGAAGAGGCAGAGAAAATTAAACAGGATTATATAGGGCGTGAACATCTGGTGATTAAAGAAAAAGTCACCGATAGAGCTTTCTACAGTCCGTCACAGGATTATATTGAGATTCCTTGTAAAGAACAGTATCAGTATATTGAAGAATACTACTCAACTCTATTTCACGAGGCAGTACATTCTACAGGACATAAAAGCCGACTTGATAGGTTACAGACTGGATATAACGCACATTTTGGAAGTGAAACCTATTCAAAAGAAGAGCTTACAGCTGAAATGGGATCGGCAATGATTCGGAATATTATAGGAATTGAGACGGAAAAAAGTTTTAAGAACTCTAGTGCTTATATAAAGAACTGGTTGCAGGTATTAAAGAACGATAACAAGTTTATTGTATCGGCATCAGGCAAGGCAGAGAAAGCAGTTAAATATATTTTAGGAGAAAATGATCTGCAGGAGTAACCTGCAGATCACCAGAAAAGGGGACGGTGAAATAAAAAAGTATTTTATTGGTCAGAAAATAATATGGCATTGTAAAGATTTTGAAAGTGATAAGTATGTAAAAGCTGTGATAACAGAGGTAGACACAGATCATTGCTTAGCAGTATCAAAAGATAATGATTCGGCTATGAATGATTTGACATTATGGATAGATGAAGATACAGAAATAGACGTTTTGATCCGGAACTAATATACCATATAAATAATAGTGTTTACGTTTACAACGTAAACGTAAACACTATTATTGACTATAAGCCAAATGTGTGATATAATAAGAATATAAGATAAAGAATAAAGGAGACGAAAAAATGGCTGAAAAAATGGAGAAGAAACCGGTTAGTATAAGATTAACATATGAAACAAAGGATAAATTGCAACAAGTGTTAGAAAAATACAAAAGAGAGGATGATGAAAAGCAAGATCAACAAGAACTGGCTCTTGTGAGAATCCTTGAGATAGCCGAAAATGATGTTGTGCGTGGGACACATCCAGAGCTTGAGAGTTCATTGAAAGAGGTAGATAAAACAATTTCAACTTTAATTAAACAGATTAATGGGGTTGTGTCTGGTCAGGATAATACTATTTTTAGCTTAAGAAAAGATAACCAAGACATATCAGAAAAAATAGAGAAAATCGAAGCGGATGCCAAAGAGAGAATAGAAAATGCCAATATTAGAACTGCACGTGCAGATGAATTGGTTGCAGATGCAGAGAAAAAGGTGAAACAGGCAAAGGAACAAGCGGAAAAAGAGATTGATTCTGCCATGAAAGAGAGAGACTCTGCTATTAAAGGAAGAATGGATGCAGAAGAACTAGCTAAGGAAAAAACTGCAAATAATGAATTTCTTTTAAAGCAGGTTGCGGAATTAAAAAAAGAAGCAGAAGAATATAAGAATATGCAAAGTCAGTTTTTGGAGTTAAAAGAAGAACTGAAAGAGAAAGAACGAAAAATTAAAGAGATTGAAAAAGAAGCAGTTCAAAAAGCTGAAACTGAAAAGGCAGTGGCAGAACTGAAAAAAGAACAGGCTGTTATAGAGGTTGAACGAAAATTGAGAAAAGAGTATCAGGAGCAATTAAGATCTGCTGATAGAGAGATTGCAGTATTACAAGCAAAATTGGAAGAGAAATAAACTATCAAAATTGTATACACAATTTGAAACAGAATAAGACATAGGAACAATTTTGGCTAGAAATATGGATGATGATTGCGCTGATCGAGAGTAAGATGAAAGAATTGTAGCTGAATTGTTCCTGATCTATTGGGTAAACCCGAATTTGTTGTATAGATTTGAATTATGGAATAATCTCTTTAATTTTTATGGGAAACAAAGAGATTGCATGGCAATAATTGACATGATATACTTTTAAACAGAGCAACCGTGTTACAGGGTGGATGACCTCTATTCTTATATTACATAGAATGGGGGTGGTGCTGATGAACAATCATTTTGATTTTAAAGACCTTATGGCTTTTGGAATGTTCATACTTGCATTACTGACATTCGTTTTTACGTTTAGCAGTTGATGTTTTAAGGCATAGAAAAACCACCCCGGAACTTTGGCGAGTTAGGGTGGTGATTCTATAATTACTTTTTCTAACGAGGTCAACCCCTTGTGGGCGGTTGCTCTCTTTTTGTGTCTTAAATATAGCATATCTTATAGTTGAATGCAAGGTGAGAATTTATTTGCAATCATCAAATCTGGATAAGCATATTGATTAATAAGCTACTTTGAATCCATAAGTAATATGCTTATCCGGATTTGATGATTTTACAGAGGTGTGGAGGTGTAGCCTCCACGAGAGGAAGTTTGAATGTTAAATGAAAAGGATTTATGTAAAAAATAAGAAAATCTGTTTGTATAAACGCTTACATTAAATGAATGTGTGAAACTTTTTCTGTAAATAGCTAATAACAGCAAGGTCTTCTATGGT
>OGRR01002029.1_pt1 | contig 11489 bp, 9 predicted proteins | sample 1553511 | NCBI WGS metagenome assembly OGRR01 (sample SAMEA2580040, study PRJEB22360) | human gut metagenome | biome: human gut; feature: human-associated habitat; material: faeces | place: Denmark | collected 2008/2010 | reverse complement strand
CTACATAAGACATTACGCCCTGCCCTGAGCCACGCAACGTACAAGCTAATGCATATGGGCTATTATTGGAACGACGTAGATAGATTAATTCTTCTACCCCCTCTGAAAGCTGTTTTTGACTCTCAAAAATAGGTACTTCCGCCCATCGTGCAGCAAACCAAGCACCATCATGCTCTTCGATATGAACTGCTAAGTCTTCATCCGCCTTGCAGCGTGCTGCTCGCTCAGCGTCAGAAGCGATGCCTACCGAGCCACTTTCAAGAATGAGACCTTTGATTTCACGTTCATACTCCAACGCATAGGAAAGTACAATACGAGCACCCATGGAATAGCCCATGAGGTAATAGCTTTCACCAACCATATGATAGATAACTGTATGCAAATCCTCTATCATTTGAGGAATGGTGTAGGCCTTATCCTCATCAGGAATATCTGAATCACCATGACCTATCAAGTCGATACGGACCACGCGATACCCCGGCAAATTAATAGCATCCCAAGTATAGCTCGATTCAGAGAAGCCGTGTAAACATACAATAGGTTCCCCTTCACCTACCACAGTCAAACCGTAGCGGTACTCGCCCAAGTCAAAATACATACGCTGAGCTGGATTACATAAAGCATTATCTACAATACTGCAAAAATACTGACTCATAGTAATGCCTCCATATCAACTGAAACTTTTGTATATTTCTTATGTAACTGTCGACTATATTCCCGGTCTGTAGGTATTTCAATGATATGAACGCCAGATTCCGTGCTAACTTTAGCTAATACACGACTCAATTCATCAGGATTAATAATCTTAGTATAACCACAGCCATATAATTTAGCTGCTCCACTATAATCTAAGCCTTGTGACGTAGAGAACAAATAATCAAAATGCTTTGTTCCCTTTTGCGGTAAATATTCAAAAATACCGCCTCCATCGTTATTATGCAAAATAATCGTCAAATTTAGATTTTGCGTTTTAGCGACCGCTAAGCCGTTTAGATCATGGAACAAAGACAAATCTCCCGTTACAAGATATGTAGACTTACCATTTGTGGCAAGACCTAGTGCAGTTGAAACGGTGCCATCGATACCATTAACACCACGATTACCGTAAAGAACGGCATCGGACTCACCAGAGAACCAGAAGTAATCAAAGTCGCGAATGGTCATACTATTTGCCACTAGCACTTGGCTATTATCAGGAATATGCTGTTGCAACTCGCGTATCGTGCGACCTTCAAAAGAACTTGGTTCTTCTATGGCTGTACTTAGTTGAGCTTTACCAGCTACTTCTAAACGTTGCCATCTATTAAGATATGCATTAGATTCGTTCTTTACAGCGAACAAATGCGTAAACATATCTATGCTTGCTTGCATATGCATGGTGGTTTTCCCCGTTGGATTCATAGAGTCCATTGTAGGATTTATCTCTATATACTCCACATTATCCCAACTTGCCACCATCTGTTGCACGCGTTTAGACACAACCATTTGGCCAAACTGAATCACGCAATCCGGCTTTAGTACAGGCCATAATTCTTTATCCGCTAAAAATGCATCATATGTGGAAATCACAACATCAGAGACTTGTTTATCCTGAGTCATATTTGTATCATTACTACGATTGCTAGCAACTTCATGATTGTCATCAATAGCACCAGCCTTATGACAGCGTCTTACATTAGACAATGGGTCCGCCAAGATAGGAGCTTGTAAATTCTCCGCAAAGGAATGAATAGACTCAACTTCATCTACATTAATTTGTGGACCAGCTAAAATAAGGACTCTCTTATACTGTGCAAGCAATAGACTTCTATTCTGGTAGCTGAATACATCACCGTAATTAGGTTTAAACACTTTGTAAGTACTACGTCCCACTTCAAAGTGCTTACGATCTAGTTCAGGCACTAATGGCTCAAAGAGAGGTATATTGATATGCACGGGTCCTTTTTTAGTATCTATAGCTTTCATATACGCCTTGCGTGCTACTTGTCGTGGATATGTGTAGTAATGCTCATCTTGGGGCACCGATAATTCTTCATAATAGTTTACAGCTGTACCAAAGATTTTTTGTTGATCTACTGTTTGTGGAGCCCCTGTATGTAGCAAGGTATAAGGTCTATCGGCAGACAATACGATAAGAGGTACCCCACTATATTGAGCCTCTAAAATAGCGGGCAAATAATGAGCCACTGCCGAACCAGATGTACAAACTAACACAGTTGGTTCTTTATAAGCCTTTGCAATGCCAAGTGCCATAAAGCTAGCAGAGCGCTCATCTATATTCATATATGTTTCAAAGCCTTCATACTCCGTGAAAAGCATAGCCATCGTCGTAGAACGAGAACCAGGGCTAAACACAGCATGCCGGACGCCGAGTTGGTAAAACTCATCTACCAAGGCAGCAATATATTCGTTCATTATATTCCCTTTCAACAACTCCTAAGGGTTTGGAAATTTATTATAACGCATCCAAAATGGTGCGCATTTTATTATTAGTTTCTGCGTACTCTTCATCCGCATCAGAATCGGCTACGACGCCACATCCTGCATAGGCATAAAGAACATTATCCATAATGAGGGCAGATCGAATAGCAACGATGACGATGCCGTCCCCCATATCTTTCATAAAGCCAAAAGGTGCTGCATACATGCCGCGCTCATGAGCTTCGTACTTTTGTAGCAATGCCAACGCCTTTTCTCGCGGTTCACCGCCGAGAGCTGGCGTAGGATGTAGCAACTTTGCCCATTCCACGAGGGATTTTGTGCTATCCTTTGCAGTAATAATGGTGCGCAAATGATAGAGATGCGCCAGCTCCATGATACCCGTTTCACCTATTATAACCTCCGGAGTAATAGATTTCATGATATCCACAATACGGTCACGGACGATATTATGTTCAAAGAGATTTTTCTTATCTGTTAACAGTTGTTCCTTAGTCCACGCATTTGGTCCATGTTTAGGTGCTGTCCCCGCCAAGGCATAGCTAAGAATTTCACTACCTCGATGGCGAACTAGAATCTCTGGCGATGCACCCACAAAGGTGCGTCCATCCTTTTCGTAACCAAAGATAAAGCAATTTGGATTATTATCTACTAAATTTGCCAAAATACTTGCTACATTGTATGGTGTTTTACTAGTAAACTGTACCTCTCGAGAAGAAACGACCTTCGTCATTTCACCACTACTAATACCATCAGCGATAGCATTCATCAAAATATCCCAAGCCGCCTTATCATCACTGGTTTCCTTGTAGTTATGGCGAACTCGAGGCACTTCGAAATCTGTAATAGGGGCGCTTTCACCAGCGTACAAGTAAAAAGATTCCCCATTCTCTACGATGTAGTAATGAGTAAAAGCAATCATTTCATGACCCATGCCAGCCCATTTCTGGTCCTTGGATGTCTCAAAAAAAGTATCCCCATAAAACACGTAAGCGTAATTATGGCGATCTTCATCATCTTTGACCGTCGCCAAACGTTTAGCGCCTACAACGATGCGGTCACTTTGACGATCCACCCAAAATACGCGTTCTTCGTTTGGAAAATTCAACCAAAAGGCTACCGGACTATTCAGTTCTAACGGTTCTTTATTATATATCATAGTTATATATCGCTATTAAGAAATAAAATAGACTATAGTAAAAACACCTAACGTGTAGAAGATTTGCTTCTACACGTCAGGCGTCATCAATAAGTTTCCAAATTTTTGAGATGAGCCTAACGCCATCACACGTCGATGGGCCCTCTTTATATCTAATTTATTATATCATAGGTAACAGTTAAAAGGTAGAAAATAAAACCTCTACACCGCATGCGTCGTGCATGAATGTAGAGGTTTTCATTATATTCAAAATGTTGTTACTTTATTTAAAAGCCTTAGCCCCAATATCTGTACGATATTGCATGCCTTCAAAGTCGATATGCTCTATACGTCCATAGGCTCTATCAAGTGCCGTCCTAAGGTCTTTGCCAAGACCAACAACACCGAGCACACGACCGCCATTAGTGACATAGTTTTCACCAACAAGCTTTGTACCAGAGTGGAATACGATGGTTGTGTCATATTGTTTAATATCCCCACTGATGACATCGCCCTTTGATGAAGTTTCAGGATAACCCTTAGAAGCAAGGATAACGCAGGCCGCTGAGGAGTCTTTCCATTTCACCATATCAACTGTTAATATGCCCGTAGCACAGGCCATCATGATTTGACCTAAATCACTATCGAGTAGCGGCAATACAACTTGCGTTTCAGGATCTCCAAATCGGGCATTGAACTCTACCACCTTAGGACCTTCGTCAGTAATCATAAGCCCAGCGTAGAGGCAGCCTACATACGGCATACCTTCCTTTTCCATAGCCGCTACCATAGGCTCCAAGATAGTTTTCATCGCTTCGTCCCGCAATGCATCCGTAAGAACTGGTGCCGGTGCATAAGTCCCCATGCCACCAGTATTAGCCCCTTTATCCCCATCAAAGATGCGTTTATGATCTTGAGAGGCAATCATAGGAACCACGGTCTTGCCATCTACAAAGGCTAATAAACTAGCCTCTTCACCTTCCATAAACTCTTCGATAACAACGGTACTACCTGCATCTCCGAATCGATTACCGCTGAGCATATCTTCCACAGCTTTATTCGCTTCGTCGACGGTCATAGCTACTACAACACCCTTCCCTGCCGCCAAACCGTCAGCTTTAACAACGATAGGAGCTCCTGTTTGAGCAATAAAAGCTTTCGCTTCATCTACCTTATGGAATACACCATACGCAGCGGTTGGTATGTTGTATTTTTTCATGAGATTCTTGGCAAACACCTTTGAGCCCTCTAATTGAGCGGCGGCTTTAGATGGACCAAAAACAGGAATACCCACCTTATTGAGTACATCTGCTAAACCTGCTACCAAAGGAGCCTCAGGCCCAACAACAACTAAATCAACTTGATTATCTTTCAAAAAGCTAATTAAATGATCGCTTTGTTGCCAATCGATGCCAACTAGCTCTGCACAATCTGACATAGCCGCGCTACCAGGAATAGCATATACCTTTGTTACGCTAGGGCTGATGGACAATCGCCACGCCAATGCATGTTCACGGCCGCCGCTACCGATTACACATACTTTCATAAGTCCTCCATCGGCGCCTAAACGCCATCAAGTTCATAATAATATAAACACATAACGGGGCCACCCCAAGCATCAAAAATTCTTGATCGTACAATAGATATTTTACCCTGATAGTGTTTAACAATCCGCTAATAGTTCTTAACCAATTAATGTTTAAAGTGACGAATGTTTGTAAATACCATGGCAATACCCGCTTCGTCAGCCGCTTTGATAGACTCTTCATCGCGAATAGAGCCACCTGGTTGAATAATAGCTGCAATGCCATGTTTTGCCGCTGTTTCCACGGTATCGCCAAAGGGGAAGAATGCATCGGATGCCAAAACAGCGCCTTTAGCGGCTTCCCCGGCTTGTTCAAGGGCAATTTTTGCAGAGCCTACGCGATTCATTTGACCCGCCCCAACTCCAAGGGTACGTTTTTCATTAGAAATCAAAATAGCATTGGACTTTACATGTTTTACAAGTTTCCATGCAAATTCTAGGGCTTTCCATTGTTCCTCTGTCGGTTGTACCTTCGTAACAACTTTATAATTGGCGCGGTCTTCTACCAGATCGTCTTCTGTTTGCACTAATAAACCACCAGACACCTTTTTCACTGTCACTTGGCCAGATTCCGGCTTAGATAGCTCGATGAGGCGAATATTCTTCTTAGCTTCAAGGATTTCTAATGCTTCTTTTGTGAAAGCAGGTGCCATAATAACTTCTAAGAAAATTTTGCTCATTTCCTCCGCTGTACTTGCATCTACTTCACGATTTAAGGCTACGATGCCACCAAAGGCGGATACGGAATCAGCTTCGTAAGCATTTACATAGGCATCATGTAATGTAGCTGCAGTAGCGGCACCACATGGGTTCGTATGCTTAATGATACATGCAGCTGGATCAGTAAATTCCCATACCATATTCCATGCCGCTTCCATGTCTACAATATTATTATAGGAAAGCTCTTTGCCATGTAATTGTTTCAATGCCCCCATGCCATGAGCTGTACCAATTTCTTTGTAGAATGCTGCTTGTTGATGCGGATTTTCTCCATATCTAAGATTTGTTACCTTTTCATAAGCGCTCAGATATTCAGGAGGTGTAGGACCTTCATTCAAGATTCCACTCATATAATTAGCGATGGCCACATCGTAAGCCGCTGTATGAGCAAAGGCTTCTTTGGCAAGTCCAAAGCGATATTCCTTAGTCAATTCACCTTGATCCTTGAGCATCGTAATGATTTCATCGTAATGATTTGGATTTACTACGATGCCTACGTACGCATGATTTTTTGCGGCAGAACGAACCATCGTAGGACCACCAATATCAATATTTTCAATGGCCTCTTCTAGGGACACATTAGGTTTTGCAATGGTTTCACGGAACGGGTAAAGATTCACCACAACAAGGTCGATTGGTTCGATACCATGTTCTGCCATAGCTTGTTTATGCTCCGCATTATCACGGATAGCCAAAATACCACCATGCACGTTAGGATGTAAAGTTTTTACTCGGCCATCCATCATTTCTGGAAAACCTGTCAAAGACTCTACCGATTTTGCCGGAATACCTGCTTCGGTTATGGCCTTAAGCGTACCACCTGTAGAATAAATGGTTACACCTAAGTCAACTAAACCTTTTGCAAAATCTACAATACCCGTTTTATCAGAAACACTAAGCAGTGCATTTTTAATCATGTAACCTCTCCATTTGCTTACACATATCAATCTTCAATATAAACCGTACGACCTTTTATAGTGAGCTTATCCTCACAAAATAGTCGTAACGCCTCTTTATATGTTTTATGTTCAATAGGCAATAATCTATCACTCAGGGTATCCTCTGTATCGTCTGGTAATAGAGGAACTGTATTCTGCATGATAATAGGACCTGTATCCATTCCGGCATCAACAAAGTGTACCGTACAACCAGTTACCTTTACGCCCGCATCGATAGCTTGTTGATGCCCATGTAGTCCCGGAAAAGATGGCAACAAGGCAGGATGGATATTTAAAATTCTATGCTCATAGTGCTCAATAAGTTGAGCCCCTACAATACGCATATATCCAGCCAAAACGATACCATCTACCTTATAGGGCTCTAACGCATCTAACTGGGCTTGTTCAAAGCTAGCTTTAGAATCATAGTCGCTACGCTCGATGACAATGAGTGGAATATTCCAAGGTTTAGAACGTTCAACAATCCCTGCATCACCGTGATCTGTAATGATAACTACAAACTCACCATTAATATATCCTTCTTGCATGGCTTTATAAAGGGCTTCCCCATTGGAGCCTCTACCGCTTGCGAATAGAGCTAGACGTTTTCTAGCTACGGAACTAGTCATTAAATACCGCCCCTTTTACAACAACTGGACCTTCGCCTTTAACGATATGACCAATTTCATAAACCGCTTCATTACGACTTTCAAGATTTGCCTTTACTCGATCCACATCCGCAGCATCCACTATAAGAATCATGCCGATACCCATGTTAAAAGTACGGTACATTTCATGCCAATCTACATTGCCCCATTCTTGTATTTGTTCGAATACAGGAAGGCGAGGCCATGTGTCACAATCGACCTCTGCCGTTACTCCCGTCGGTAAGACGCGAGGAATATTTTCATAGAAACCGCCGCCCGTAATATGAACCATACCTTTAATTAGATTTTCTTTAATCAAAGGCAAAACAGCCTTAGGGTATAAGCGCGTTGGTGTTAATAATTCTTCTCCCAGTGTTTTGCCAAATTCAGGAATATCTTGATCAATGGAAAAACCTTTGTGATCAAATACGATTTTACGAACTAAGGAGAAACCGTTAGAGTGAACCCCAGAAGAGGGTAACCCAAGAATAACATCGCCACCCTTGATACTTTCACCAGTAATCAATTTAGGACGATCTACGATACCAACGGCAAAACCAGCTACATCATAATCCTCATCATCGTAGAAGCCTGCCATCTCAGCAGTTTCACCACCTAGTAAAGCGCAGCCTGATTCTTCGCACGCCTCAGCTACACCGCGTACGATATCTGCCACTTTTACAGGCTCTAGTTTGCCAACCGCAATATAATCGAGGAAAAATAAAGGTGTAGCACCTTGTACGAGGATATCATTAACACTCATAGCTACACAGTCTTGACCGATAGTATCATGTTTATCCATCATGATAGCGAGACGTAATTTGGTGCCCACCCCATCTGTACCAGATACGAGCATAGGATCAGACATAGCATGACCAGCTAAAGAATAGAGTCCTCCAAAACCACCTAAATCACCAACAACACCCGGTGTATACGTCCGTTTAACAGATTCTTTCATCAGTTCTACGGCGCGATTACCTGCATCGATATCAACACCTGCATCGCGATAGGTTAAACTAGTTTTATTCGAGCACATATTTGACCCCTTCCTCTTGGTCCGCAGGAACCGCTACACTATAATCACCATTGAAACATGCAAAACATAAATCATCTGGCTTTACATCAGATACAGCACGACATAGGCCTTCACGAGACAAGTAATGTAATTTATCAGCCTTGATAAAATCTCTAATTTCATCCACTGTATGAGTAGCTGCTATAAGTTCTTTACGCACTGATGTATCAATGCCATAGTGACAGGAATACTCAATAGTTGGAGAACTAATACACATATAAATCTCTTTAGCACCAGCTTCTTTTAGCATTTTTACAATGATACCACTCGTAGTACCGCGCACAATAGAATCATCAATAAGGACGATACGCTTACCTCCAACAATATGTGGCAATGCATTTAGCTTCATACGAACAGCTAATTCTCGTTCCTCTTGATTTGGTTTAATAAAGGTACGGCCGCTATAACGGTTCTTAACTAAACCTTCCGCAAAAGGGATACCCGATGCACGAGCATAACCTAATGCAGCTGTTGTACCGGAATCCGGAATGGACATTACGATGTCCGCATCATACTTAGTTTCGTTATATAGTTCGCGGCCCATATTTAGCCGAGATTGATATACGGATTGACCATCGATATGACTATCGCCACGTGCAAAATAGATGTATTCAAAGACGCAAAGTTTTTTGTCGATTTTTTCTGGTTCCGCATACATAGTACTACGCACACCAGAGTCATCGATGATAACCATTTCACCAGGATCTATATGACGAATAAACTCTGCCTTAATCGCATCAAAAGCACAACTTTCACTAGAGAGCACATAACCATTTTCAGTTTTACCTAAACAAAGCGGTCTAAATCCTTGAGGGTCTCGTACACCTACTAAAGAGTCGTTCGTAGTAATGACTAGAGAGAACGCCCCTTCAATTTGACGCGCCGCATCGGCAATCCGTTCCGCTTGTGTTTCTGCTTTAGAACGGGCTATCAAGTTTACGATAACCTCAGAATCCATCGTCGTTTGAAAGATGGAACCATCGGCTTCGAGGCGTTTTCGAATAGATAAGGCATTCGTTAAGTTTCCATTGTGAGCCACCGCAATTTGACCGCCTTGGTAGTGAATAACCAAAGGCTGGATATTACGCGGATTATTGGACCCGGTCGTAGAGTACCGCACATGACCAGTCCCCATATAGCTTGGCAAAGATGGTAATTCTTTGATAGCCTCGGTCAACAAGCCCATGCCTTTTTTCAGTTCTACATCATGACCATCGGTAACAGCAATACCCGCACTTTCTTGACCACGATGTTGGAGAGCAAATAGCCCCCAATATACATAGCGTGCTACATCAACGGTCCTATCATAGATGCCGAACACACCACACTCTTCGTGCCATTTATCAAAAACAGAATCGTAGTTCATCTTCCCCCCTATTAGGCACGCTCACCTGTAAGACGGAATAACATTTCCTTATATGCTTCTTCAATATTACCAAGATCCCGACGGAAACGATCTTTATCGAGTTTTTCACCAGTTGTAGCATCCCAGAAACGGCATGTATCAGGAGAAATTTCATCACCCAATAAAACTTCACCATTATGGGTACCAAATTCTAATTTAAAATCTACAAGGGTTACATTTTTAGTAGCCAAGAATTTTTTCAAAATATCGTTTACCTTTAAAGTAATTGTAGAAATTACGTCAAGTTGCTCTTGAGTGGCCCAACCAAGTGCAGTGATTTGGGATTCGTTGGCAAACGGATCGCCTAGTTCATCGTTTTTATAGCAGAATTCAAGAATTGGATGTTTAAGTGGTGTACCTTCTTCAATGCCAAAGCGTTTAGCCATAGAGCCAGCCGCAATATTACGAACAATAACTTCAAGAGGAACTATTTTCAATGCAAGTACTGTTTGGTTGCGATCATCTTCACGACGAACAAAATGAGTTGGTACGCCTTCTTTTTTCAACAATTCAAAGAAGAAAGAGGAAATTTTGTTATTCAATACGCCTTTACCAAGGATGGTGTCATGTTTTTCACCATTAAATGCAGTGGCATCATCTTTGTAATGAACGATGTACTCATCTTTGTTATCTGTTGCATATACTTGTTTTGCTTTGCCTTCGTACAATAATGTTAATTTTTCCAAATCGATGTTAGCCATGATCTTTCTCCTTTATCATAAATTAATGATACAAACTATGTAATAGATATCTAAATAAACTGTTTTTCTTAACCAATATTTAATCGCCGATGATTTATATGATTAAATATGAATAGCACCTTGTAATTCTACATTGTCTGCCAAGACTTTTTCAGCCATATCTTTACGATATTGTTGATATTGTTCTTTCAGGTCTTTATTGAAAGCTGCTCCAATTTGTACTGCAAAGAGCGCTGCATTTTTAGCACCATCTACAGCCATAGTTGCTACAGGCATGCCAGATGGCATTTGTACAATAGCAAGTAGAGAATCAATACCTTTTAATGCGGTTGCATTAAGTGGGATGCCGATAACTGGTAGTGTAGTAAAGCTCGCCACTACACCAGGTAGGTGAGCCGCTGCGCCTGCACCAGCAATAAAAGCAATAGCTCCTTCACCTTCAAGTCGTGTAACAAAATTCTTTACAGCCTCTGGGGTACGATGAGCTGAGGCAATAACCATTTCATAGGGAATGTTAAATTCATCAAGTACGGCAGATGCTTTTTTCATTGTGTCTAGGTCAGACTTGCTGCCCATGATAATACCGACCTTCATAGATCCTCCTAATAAAAAAGCCCAGCCTAAACAGACTGGGTCAAATGCGCACAAATAGCCTCCGTAGACTTGCTTTGAGTTTGTTGATTTGCATAGTTCACGGTGCTACCTCCTTCTTGTACTCAAATTGTAACACCTAACATTTACAAAATCAATACTATTTTCGAATATTTTTTTATTAAATATTTTTATTATTCGTTATATTCCGAACTATTACAAAAATATAGATTGCATCATATAAATTAAT
>OGRR01002003.1_pt1 | contig 11617 bp, 9 predicted proteins | sample 1553511 | NCBI WGS metagenome assembly OGRR01 (sample SAMEA2580040, study PRJEB22360) | human gut metagenome | biome: human gut; feature: human-associated habitat; material: faeces | place: Denmark | collected 2008/2010 | reverse complement strand
TACCTTATTTTTAATGGCTCCTGTTACCATGCGTTCCTCCTGAATGTTTGCCAATTGCAAACGCTTTGCATCTTGAATTTTTGGTGATAATATCACAATTTTATTATAGCAGTGTACGATTGCATTTTCAATGTCAGCTCCGGTGGTGTGCAATGATTCTGGAAAAAAAACCGCGAAGACTCTAACGAATCTTCGCGGTTTTTTGGTGCGCTCGAGGGAACTCGAATCCCTGGCCCTCTGATTAAAAGAGCCCACCGGGCAGAACACTCTGATTTTAGAAGTTTCGAGCTTTCGTTGTTTTTGTGCAAAGCATCGTGGTTTTCTGCTAGGTAATTTCTGCATCCTTTGCCGTATTTTGCAAGTCAGAGTACCCATTGCATCCCTTGAAACCGTGCAAAAACAGCGCAGAAACCGTGCACTTACTCTGGGACAAATAAAAAATGATGATTTTTGATCCATGACTTGGTGGCGATTTGAGTGACCACAGAGGTAAATTTGATACACGGAAAGAAGAATGCCCACTCGTCTGAGGAGTTCTCAGGGGAGTGGGCATTTCTGCGCAAGCGGTTAATATAATTTCGATTATGATAATTCAAATTATATTAAGACGTTCCATGGGCTGTAACAGCCTCATCGCTTGGTTTTCAAAAACCACCTGTTGATAGCGGTGTTACTTCTTCACAAATTGGTATACGCCATATTCTGGTGACGTCACCAATCCATGCTTGATAAGATTCTTGATAATAGAGGATGCACGAGATTTCTGAACGCCATATAGCTGTGCAACGTTTATGCTGCGGAACTGATATTGATACCGATATCTCTTGAAAAGTTCAAGCGTCCGCTCTTTTGTACTTGCAGTTAGTCTCGTGCCATTCAGCCTTTCGCAAAGTTCACTCACTTCTGCATCCGTACTCATTCCGTGGAGCACTGTAGAAGTTTCCGCACTTTCCGCAGAGGTTTCCGCACTTTCCGCACCACTTGCCACACTTTCCATACTGATCTGTGCCGGAGTCGCTACACTTCTATTCGGCAGTGTGACGATAAAGAAATCCGAATCTGAGTAGAAAGTCGGCTTCTGGGCTACTTCCACATAAGAGTTCAGGATGCGGTCAATGCCGCTGCCACGGCGCTCCATAAAGCCAAGCCGCGAGAACACATCCGAGATCACCTGATTGCGCCGCATAGACGGAATGTGCCGGATATCCATATCCTGCACCCTGCGGCCATTCATCATGCCGCCCGGTGAAGTGATCTCCAGTCGATCATCGAACACTTCCACATGAATCTCCGAACCAAGAATCTGATAATTCCGATGGATCAGCGCATTGACCAGCACCTCACGAACGGCTTTATACGGGTAGTCACTGCGTTCTTCACGGGTCATACCACGGATGCTCCACGGGTTTTTGCTGTTGTTGCGAACAAAATCTTCCGCATTTTGCAGCAGCGTGATCAGACTTGCACCCTGAAATTCCTTGTCATCCAGAGCATCTTCTTCAATGCTGCCCTTGTAGTTGCCTTTCCAGCGGGTGCAGAAAATACGGGATTGTTTCAGAACGCCCTGATCGCAGAGTAACAGGCCGCCATTCGTAATCTGTCCATCGTCTGTTACCAATCCTGCGGAGGGCAAGTCTTTTTCGAGGTCGAAATCCTCTTTTTTCAGATTCTTAAACGTCGCGGCCAGCAGTGTAAAACTGACATCACCCACTCGATAAGAACTGGGCAGGGCATCAAAGGTCTGGTTCATACCTTGTAGGATCAGCTCGTTCAGTTCCCGTGAAGTGGCTTCTTCGGACTGGTCGCCATGCCGCACATAGGCCGTATGGGAACCGTCAAAGGCATAATAATATGGATACGCCGGGCCGTCCTGTACTTCCAGATCAACGCAGGACTTGCCCTCTATTTCGACCTCCCGCACTCGATAGCGTGGTGTAGGGTCAATGCGGGCCTTGATAAGTTCCGTCAATCTGCTCACCACAGCCTGCGGATTTTCCAATCCTACGACCTCGCGCGGCTCATTCTTTACGCCAAAAATCAGGTGTCCGCCCTCGGTGTTGGCAAATGCCGACACGGATTTCAGCCAGCTGCGCGGCTTTTTCTCTTCAAGGCGTTCCTTGTAATCCACATGGGAGGCTTCAATGTAATGGTCGAGGGGAAAAGGCATGGTATCACCTGCTCGCTTCTTAATCTTTAGCGTTTGTAAATTCATTATACCTTATTTGAAAGCCAAATTCAAAACTTTTTATCCGTTTCGTGCCTGCCGAGCTTTTTCTGCCTGAGCAACGATTGATTTTCCAACCTGATTAGAGTATCATTAAAATGAATTATTGTATCTTGTCATTGAAAGTTAATTTTCGCTTTAGTCAGTCGAATGCGGGGGGTGAGAGCTGGGATGCCGCATACAGCATTGCGGAGAACATCCAACGCTCTGCGGAACGTGAAAAACTGCAAAAGCAGATTGCGGCATTGGAGAATAAGATTCGGAAAGAAAAACAGTTCAATCGTCAGGTAGAGATGAATGCGGAATTAACACGATTAAAAAAGAATCTAAAGAATATAGGAGGAATATCATGAATGTTTATGACCAGCTATTAATGGAATTTCCGGGAATTGAAACTACACTTACAAGTTATTCTAGTGAATGCCATGCAACGATGCTTTTACCATCATTGAAGCAAGCCCTAACCAATTATGATAAAGAACGTGCACTTTATTGTCTTGGAGAAATGGATAACTGGTATCAGAAAAACCTGTCTAAAATTTACAGCAATAGCTATGTTTTTCACAAAGATGAACACCTACGTGTTGCGGAACTAATACATTTGTCAATCCAAAAAATTTCCGAATCAGAAGTTGCCCCTAAATCAACTGCTATCGGAAATGAAGATACACCTGATTCAACGGAGCCAATCATCTTTTTGAGTCATTGCTCCTCTGATAAGACTTATGGGGATATTCTGGAAAAATTTATTATGGGTTTAGGTGTAAAGAGAGAACAACTTATTTATAGTTCACATCCGCTTCATAAAATTCCATTGGATCAAAATATATTCAATTATCTCAGGAAAAACATTAATCGAGAAATATTTATGATTATATTGTGGTCTAATGATTACTTGGAAAGCCCTGCCTGCATGAATGAATTGGGTGCGGCTTGGGTTGCCCAGTGCGATTACACGAACATCTATACTCCAGATTTTGCTTTTGGAAATCCCAAGTACCATCGGTGTGCAGTGGATACTCAGAAAATGGGTGCTGTCCTCAATGGAGATGCTAATTGTAGACAAAGTATGCTTGAACTAAAAGATAAAATTGTAAATTTTTTAGATTTGGCTCCTGATGAAGCACAAGTCCTATATCTTCTTGATGAATTTACAAATAGTTTGAAAGCAATTTCAAAAACATCTGATAGAAACAGTGCGGAAAACGACTTAGCTGTAAGATAAAATGGAGGTACTGGGATGAGTTTTTCTGATTGGATTGGAATTTGGAGTTTAATAGTTGGGGTAGTGGGTGCTGTTGTTGGTATTATTGGATGCTTGAATCTTTCTAAAGCTAATAAAATTGCTGCAAAGTGTATTACAAATAGCAAAATAACTCAAGCAGAAACGCTCATTGTGAACAATGGCGTTGATACCTACGCTGTTATAAAAATCGCAAAGGAAACAACTCAAGAGGAGCTCAAAAATATAGTGGACAATTTAGCTGCAACAACGTTGGATTTGAAGGAACTCCAAAAACAAGTTGATGAAATACCAAGAATATATTCCGGCAAAGAGCCACCACCAGATAATTTGAGAGATGGTGATGCATATCTACAATTAGAGAGCGAAGAGGAAAATACGCATGTATAAGCTGAAAATGCAGACCCCCAACCTGACAGCCCAGAACATTGATAAAATCGCCGCGCTCTTCCCCAACTGCATCACAGAAATGCTGGACGAGGGAAAGAGTACCCCTGACCACAAGGTTTACAAGCGCGGCATCAACTTTGAACTGCTGAAGCAGATGCTCTCGCCGGACGTTGTAGACGGAGATGAAGCATACGAGTTTACATGGGTGGGCAAAAAGGCATCCATTGTAGAAGCCAACAAGCCCATCCGCAAGACCCTGCGCCCCTGCCCGGAAGAAAGCAAGAACTGGGATGATACCGAGAATCTCTACATTGAGGGTGACAATCTGGAAGTGCTCAAGCTGTTACAGGAGAGCTATCTGGGCAAAGTCAAAATGATTTACATTGACCCGCCGTATAATACAGGAAAGGATGGCTTTGTTTACCCCGATAACTTCATGATTGATCCTACGGAATTTGAAGATATGTCCGGAGTAAAAGATGAAAATGGTAGAATTCTTTTCTCTATAAATACAGAATCCAATCCTAGATTTCACTCTGCATGGTGTTCCATGATGTACGAAAGATTACTGTTGGCTCGTAATTTTCTGCGCGAAGATGGGGTTATTTTCATTAGCATTCATGACGCTGAATTCTCAAATCTGAAAATGATGTGTGATGAAATCTTTGGTTATCGGCACAATATCGGTACTCTTGTTTGGAAAGCCAGAGTGAAACCCGTCAATATCGGAGAGGCAAAGTATCGTCCTCAAAAAGAAACCGAATACATTCTCGTGTATGAAAAAAGCAACATAGGGAATAAATTTTTTCCATTGATCACCGGAAGTGTTCGTTCCTATCCTTATACGCTTGATGGTAGAAAATATAGGCTTGCAACCATTCTAAAATCTAATAGAGGTGCAAATCGACGAGAATCCATGTCCTTTGCACTTAATGGTTTTGTTCCTGTTGAAGGGCAACGATGGCAAGCAGGCGAAAGTGAAATCAAGCGGTTATATGCCGAAGGTTATATCGAGTTCAAGGACGGAACACCTTTTAGGCGTTATTTTGAAGACGAAGAGGGTGCTGAACACGATCCATTCTACTGTTTTATGGAAAACGAATGGTCTTCCACCTCGGAGACTGGTAAACAAGAGTTAAATGATCTCTTGGGTGATTTTCACGGCTTTGACACTGTTAAACCTGTCACTTTACTTAGAACACTTATTATGTCTTGCACCCAAGACAAAGATATCGTATTCGACTTCTTTTCAGGATCAGCCACAACTGCACATGCACTGTTTCAATTAAATTCGGAACAAAATACCAGAAGAAAATTTATTATGGTTCAATATCCAGAACCGTGTAACGGAATGAGTCGAATTGATGGTAAAAAGGTTTTAAACATCTGCGAAATCGGAAAAGAACGCATTCGCAGGGCAGGAGATAAAATCATTTCTGAACGTAATACCGCCAATGCTTACCCCCCCCCCGACGTGGGATTCCGTGTGTTCAAATTGGACACTAGCAGCGTAAAAGATGTTTATTATTCTGCCGATGAATACTCTCAGACAATGCTAACTGGTCTGGAAAGTAACATCAAGGAGGACCGCACCGACCTTGATTTGCTGTTTGGCTGTCTGCTGGATTGGGGACTGCCGCTGTCCATGCCGTATCGGTCTGAGAAAATCGACAACTGCACTGTCCATACCTACGCACCCGGCGATGTTGCGCTGAATGTTCCCGATGCCCTGATTGCCTGCTTTGACAGCAATGTGCCGGAAAATGTGATCAAGGAAATCGCCAAGCGCAAGCCGCGCCGTGCAGTGTTCCGGGATTCTTCCTTTGCCAGCAGCCCGGAAAAGATCAACGTGTTTGAAATTTTCAAGCTGTATGCGCCAGATACCGATGTCAAGGTGATTTGAGGGAGAACAGCAGATGAAACTTCAATTCAAGCACCAGAAATTTCAGGCAGATGCCGCAAAAGCCGTGGTGGACGTCTTTGCGGGCCAGCCCTACCTGACTACGAATTACCGCATCGACAACGGCAGCGGCATTTACCAGACTGATATGGAAACAAGCTTCACAGGCTGGCGCAATGAACAGATTGTACCAGAGCTGAACGACAGTATTATTCTGGAGCACCTGCAAAAAATCCAGCGCACCAATCAGATTGAACCATCCAAGCAGTTGGAGGGACACTATAACCTTACCATTGAGATGGAAACAGGTGTCGGCAAAACCTACACCTATATCAAGACCATGTATGAGCTGAACAAGCATTACGGCTGGAGTAAGTTTATCGTGGTCGTGCCCAGTGTTGCCATCCGTGAGGGCGTGTATAAATCGTTTGAGGTCACACAGGATCACTTTGCAGAAGAGTACGGCAAGAAGATCCGCTTCTTTATCTACAACTCCGCACAGTTGACGGAAATTGACCGCTTTGCCTCGGATAGTTCCATCAATGTCATGATCATCAATTCGCAGGCGTTCAATGCCAAAGGCAAAGATGCCCGCCGTATTTATATGAAGCTGGACGAGTTCCGTTCCCGTCGGCCCATTGACATTATTGCAAAGACAAACCCGATCCTGATTATTGATGAACCGCAGTCGGTGGAGGGCAAACAGACCAAAGAGCGGATGAAAGAATTCAACCCGATGATCACCCTGCGCTACTCGGCTACCCACCGTGCAGACAGCATCTACAACATGGTCTACCGGCTGGATGCAATGGAAGCATATAATAAGCGTCTGGTCAAGAAAATCGTGGTCAAAGGCATTACGGAATCCGGCAGTACCGCTACGGATGGGTTTGTCTATCTGGAAAGCATCAATCTTTCCAAGGCAGACCCTACGGCAACGATCCAGTTCGACTGCAAGGGAAAATCCGGCCTGCGCAAAGTAACGCGCACCGTTGGGCTGAAATTCAACCTCTATGACTACTCTGGCAATCTGGACGAATATAAGGATGGCTATGTGGTGAAAGAGATTGATGGCCGTGATAACCACATTGAATTTCTGAATGGTGTCCGATTGTTTGCCGGAGATGTGGTCGGCAAGGTGGACGAGGACCAGCTGCGCCGCATCCAGATTCGGGAAACGATCCTTTCGCATCTTGAGCGGGAACGTCAGCTGTTCCACAAGGGCATTAAAGTGCTGAGCCTGTTCTTTATTGACGAGGTGGACAAGTACAAGTGCTACGATGCCGCAGGCCAGCCTTACAACGGTATTTATGCAGAGATGTTTGAGCAGGAGTACGAGGATATTGTCGGCCAGATGCAGCTTTCGCTGGGCGAGGATGATTACATCCGCTACCTGAAAGCAATTTCTGCACACGATACCCATGCGGGTTATTTTTCGGTGGATAAGAAAGGCCATTTTGTCAATCAGGTTGCAGGCGATGACAAGCGGGAGAAAACCTCCAATGACATCAGTGCCTATGACCTGATTATGAAAAACAAGGAGCTTCTTCTTGACCGTGACCCCAAGCGTTCTCCCGTGCGCTTTATCTTCTCGCACTCTGCCCTCCGGGAAGGATGGGATAACCCGAACGTGTTCCAGATCTGCACCCTGAAACAGAGCAGCAGTGAAGTCCGCAAACGGCAGGAGGTTGGCCGTGGCCTGCGTCTGTGTGTCAACCAGAACGGTGAACGCATGGATGCGAATGTTCTGGGCAACGATGTGCATAACATCAACATCCTGACTGTCATTGCCAGCGAAAGTTATGACAGCTTCGCCAAAGGCCTGCAAAGCGAACTGGCCGAAGCAGTTGCGAACCGTCCCAGAAAGGTGGATGCTGCCCTGTTTGTTGGCAGAGTTCTTACGGACGCAAACGGCAACGAACAGATCGTGGATACTGACACCGCCGCTGCCATCTATTTTGATCTGGTGCAGAATGGCTATGTGGACCGCCATGGTGCGCTGACGGACAAGTACTATGCCGCCCATGCGAACCATGCGGTGCAGGTGGCAGAAGAAGTTGCAGACTGTGCAGCATCGGTCATTGATTTGTTGGATTCTGTTTACAGTGATAAGGTCATGCTGCCTGAAAATGCACGTTCCAACAATGTGGAGTTGAAAATTGACCCGGACAAGCTGGCCATGCCGGAGTTCAAGGCCCTTTGGAACAAAATCAGCCCGAAATCGGTTTATGTGGTGGATTTTGACACGGATGAACTGGTGCAAAAATCCATTTGTTCGCTTAACCGCAATCTGAATGTATCAAAGATTTACTTCAAAGTAGAATCCGGTGAAATGACGGAGATCAAATCCAAGGATTCTCTGTTAGATGGCTCTGCTTTCGCAAAAGCGGATCAGCATAAATATGACCCACAGACCAAAATTCACGCCAGTCAGAGCGTCAAGTATGACCTGATTGGCAAGCTGGTGGCTGAAACCAAGCTGACCCGCAAGGCGATTGTACAGATTCTGGTCGGCATTGAAAAAGCGGTGTTCGATCAGTTCAAGGATAACCCGGAAGAGTTCATCCTGAAAGCAGCTGCCCTCATCAATGACGAAAAGGCAACGGCCATCATCCAGCATATCACCTACAATATTTTGGATGAACATTACGATACAGACATTTTCACTGAGCCGACCTTGAAAGGAAAACTCGGTACGAACGTCATGAAAGTACAGCGGCATCTGTATGACCATTTGATTTACGATTCTACTAATGAGCGTGATTTTGCCGCCGACCTCGATACGAACCGTGATGTGGCAGTCTATGTAAAGCTGCCGGATGGGTTCTATATTTCCACACCTGTTGGAAAATACAATCCCGACTGGGCGATTGCATTCTATGAGGGCACAGTCAAGCACATCTACTTTGTTGCTGAAACCAAAGGCACACTGGATTCCATGAAGCTCAATCACATCACCCCGGTAGAACAGGCGAAAATTGATTGTGCCCGTGCACATTTCAAGGCACTGAACGATGAAAACGTGGTATACGATGTGGTGAGAGACTATCAGACATTGCTGAACGCAGTTATGAAATAATAAACCAAAACAAATAATACGGTGCTGCTGTGCAGCATTCCCAGAAACGGTAAGGTTCTACTGCGAACTTTGCCGTTTTTCTTTTTGTCCAAAATTGTATTCCAAAACGGCCCTATAGATTCATATTGGTGTAAGAAGTTTTCCAAACAAAATTTGAAAATCAGGTTGCCAAACACCCATTTTAGAATGTTATAGGTGTAGAGGACTTTGAAAAAAGTGAAAATTTTCCGAATTTTCATAAGACCCCGTTTAAAAATACCCCTTTAAGTTTGTATAGGGTGTAGGGACTACTTTCAGAAACGAACCCCTTTGCATTTTGGAAAGTCCACAACTTCTTACAAAACCACACTGTACCTTGACAATAACATGATCGGCTGCAAGTTAATATGCTTTTTCGGAGAAGTGCCGCCACGATAAGAGCGCACCAAGAAGAAGCCATACGCCGGAGGAAATCGGGCAGGAACCGCTTGCAGGCAGACCGACACCGAAGAAGAACCGGGCAAGCTGGCAGAGAGGACTTCGCAAAGTTTTGTCTGTCAGGTTGTTCGGCGCAAGAGTGCAGAGATCGCAGATCTTTGCGCGGGTCAAGGGCGGCAGCCTTGCCCAGTGGATGTGATGCCCTGCGTCATATCCTACTGGGTATTATCTGGCGCATAGCAGGCGGCAGATTTGCAGCTCCGCTGCACCGCGTTGCCCCTATCCCGCGCACGGCGTCCTCTGCGTACCCCCAGAAAGGAGAGATGGTCGCTGAAACTGACCCGACACAATGGCCGCGCCGGAAAGCACGGCACTTATAACCCAAAGCACAATGACCGCAGTTTTGAAATTGCCAACAGCGAGCATATCGACCTGGAACGTGTCCAGCAAAACATCTATTGGGATTGCTACAACGGCATCCGTTCTGCCTTGCAGCCCAAAGATGTGGATAGTCTGGCTGACACCTTTGAAGAAGTCGAAAAGCTCTACTACAAACTCCATTACACCAACTTCACCGAAAGACAGAATGAGCGCAACGCCAAAATCCGGCACACAGAACGAAACCGCTCCACCGAAGATTTGCTTACCAGCAAGAAAACCTGTCCCGAAGAAAGCATTTATCAGCTTGGAACATTGGAAAGCCACGCTTCCCCGAAAGAGCTTTTTCAAATCGCCACAGAATTTATGGACGAGTTCCATGAGCGTTTTGGCAAGCACGTTCACATTCTGGATTGGGCGTTGCATCTGGATGAGGGAACGCCGCACATCCACGAACGGCATGTGTTCGATTGCGAGAACAAATACGGCGAAATCGCGCCCCAGCAAGAAAAGGCGTTGGAAGCACTTGGCTTTGAACTGCCAAAGCCGGACAAGCCCCTTGGCCGTTATAACAACCGCAAGATCACATTCGATGCAGCCTGCCGCACGATGCTATTCGAGATTGCCAAACGACACGGTCTGGAACTGGACGAAGTGCCGGAATACGGCGGACGGGCTTATCTGGAAAAAGCAGGACTACATCCTGAAAAAGCAAAATGAACGGATTGCAGAACAAAAGAAAGAACTGCAGGAACAAAGTATTCAATATGTCGGATTGCTGGAAGATTGCCGTAACCAGCGAGGTGAAAATGCTGAACTATTCAACCAGACGATAAGACAATTTGAAGAGATTTTGAAAAACAATGAAAAAATTAAAAGCCAGGAGAACGAATTAGAAGAACTGTTTTCGCAATGGGTAGATGTAAACGATTTGTTTAATGATGCTGTAAATGGTTCTTATGACCAAGCGGTCCTTGCGGTTTCCGATGTTGGACTTAATAAAGCGTTGCAGGAAGTTGTAAATGAAATTGACCAACATTTGGAATGGCTAATGGAACCAGAACGAATTGCAGATTTCCGCACCAGAAAATATGCAGAAGAACAAATACTCTGCCTGCGGAAAAATATCATTGGGGCAATCAAGAGCCTTCTTTCAAGAGGGACGCAGTTCTTCTATATCCCAGAGGTGAAAAAAGCGGCCATGGAGCAAATCAAAGAAGATTCCCGCCCGTCTGTTCTACAAAAGCTGCATCAGAGGCAGGAAGAAATCAATCAGCGTGAGCAGACATGCACCAAACCGAAGAAGCGCAGTCATGGCATGGAACTGTAAAGGAGGAAAATCTTCAAGAACAACAATTTATTTGAAGTCGTAAAGCTGAATATTTCCGCCCGACAAGCCGCAGAAGCCTATGGTTTTCGTCCAAACCGCAGCAGCATGATTTGCTGTCCATTCCATGCAGACCGCAATCCCAGCATGAAAGTGGACTCTCGGTTTCACTGCTTTGGCTGTGGAGCGGATGGTGATGTGATAGACTTCACCGCAAAACTGTTTCAACTGTCCCTGCTACAAGCGGCTGAAAAGCTGGCTGCAGATTTTGGACTTTCTGCAACAGATAATTTTCAACCACTTCCCTGCAAGCCGGTGGAAAAACCGCTAAGTCCGAAAGAGCAACTCTACAAAATCTTGTGCGGCTATCGTTCCTTGTTGGCAAATTGGCGTATAACTTATGTGCCACAAAATCCAGAGGAAACCCTACATCCCTGTTTTGTCGCAAGCATGCACTATGCAGACCGTGTGCAATATCTGCTGGATATTCTTTTGCAGGGAAGCCCACCGGAAAAACAACAATTACTCAACGGAAAGGAAGTGACCGCCCTTGGAGAAGCAATCGAACGATGCAAAGAAACCGAAGAAGCAGCATAGCGCACCCGCCCGAAACTGGGTGGGCGACAACGGGAAAATCATCGAACCGTTGTTTGCAGATT
>OGRR01001988.1_pt1 | contig 11695 bp, 8 predicted proteins | sample 1553511 | NCBI WGS metagenome assembly OGRR01 (sample SAMEA2580040, study PRJEB22360) | human gut metagenome | biome: human gut; feature: human-associated habitat; material: faeces | place: Denmark | collected 2008/2010 | reverse complement strand
TGGTTGTTTTGCTGGTGGCATCGTTAGGCGGCTTGGCCTACTTGGGTTGGACTGCTTTGCATCCCAATACAGAAGGCACAACCATTTCAAACTACGACGGCATGTCTCGTGAGGAAATCCAGGCAGAGCTTGATCGTCAAGCCATGGAAAGCCGCATGACCATTTCGGTTAACTCGCAGCCCACTTTGCAGGACGGCAAGGTGCGCGTAAACGTGATGAACGATTCGTCCAACAAGTTCTGGCAGAGCTTCACGTTGGAGCAGGATGGACAGACGCTGTACGAATCGGGCGCAATCGAACCAGGCAACGCTGTTGAATGGGTCGATGCATCTAACGCTCATGCTGGCACGGCAACGCTTACTATTTCGGCGCTTGATGCCGACAGCAAACAGCCTCATGGCAATCCTCAGTCGGTTGAGGTGAACATCGTGCAGGGCTAATGCCGCTGTACCTTTTATTGTGATTTCGCGGGAGGGCCCCGTGGGACTAGATACATCCATCAACGAGGAAAGGACCTAAGATGGAAATGACACACCTGAAGGGCAAGCTCTTCGCCGGCATCGCTGCCGTATCGCTTGCAGCCTGCGCATTTGCTGCACCGGCTTTTGCTGCAAATGACGACGACCCGTATAACCGTTCCGCCGAGGTAACGGTTACGAAGGCAGCAGGCCAGATTGACTGGACTGCTCCGACGGAAATCCCGTTTGCGGCAGCAGGCGACGGCACGATGGTTACGCCTTCTGAAACGGCTTTGCAGATTACGAACAATTCTGATTTCGCAATTCACGTGACCAATATTCAGTTTGTTAAGACTGAAGGCCAGATCAACCTGGTTGGTAAAAACGATGCCATGACGACAAACAATTCGATGTGGTTCACCATGAAAACAGGTAATACCACAATCGACGCCAAGAACGCTCTGAGTGGCATAGACGTATCCAGCGACAAGAGCTTCAACATAGGGTATAAAGGTTCCTCGACCGACTCCATCGGTATTAATGCTGAGGGTAAGATTGCCCATGTAAGCCTCGATCTCTCTACTGCTAAGAAGGTCGGTCATGTCGTTTGGACCGTTAAATCGGGTGCGGCTGAATAACTTCAAGGTTGCATCATGGAGGGTAGAAATCTAAAGAACGTGGCGTGTGCGGTGCTGCTTGCATTGTGCTTGGCTGCGCCCTCCGCCGCGTTCGCGGATTCAACAGGTTCCACCGATGTCACGCTGGTGGCGGCTGGATACCAGCCAGGCCAGGTAACGCGCGAAGTGAATGTGTCTCAGCAGTACGCTGGCGCATCGGCGCGCACTGGCGATGCCAATCAGCTTCTGGCGTTGTTGGCGCTTGCCGGTGTTGCCGGCTCTTCGGCAGCACTGTTGGCTATGGAATCTGCCCGCAAACAAGATTAACGCGCATCGGCGATGGGGTTGTATTTGCCCCATCGCCGATCAGCATTTCATTCGTTTCCATATTTGGAAGGTTCTCTTATGAATAAGACGATATTCGGCAGCATACAGGGTATGCGTTTTTCGGTTGTACTGATGCTTGCCGTTTTGGTGGGTGTGTTTGCCTGCATGGTGCCGAATGTCGCCTTAGCCGATGAAGAGGGCTCAACTTCGTCTGACGACTATCAGATTTCCGTCGAGGTGCCCACCGAGGTACCATGCCACCTTATGGCCGATGGAACGGTTTTGACGCCTGAAAACTGGACCATTCAGAACCAGAGTAAATTCCCGGTGCGTTTGAGCAACGTAACGGTAAATGCTTCTGATCATTACCCGCAGGGCCTTACCGTGAGTGCCACAACGAGCGACGACGGCTATACGCTGTGGCAGTACAACGGTACCAAGGTCGACTTCAATCCGGGCTACGATTTCTGGTTCAGCGATGTTGTCAAATGGAATATCCCTAAGCTTACTCGTGAAAACGCGGGGGCATTCCTTGATGATGTTTCGAAGGGCACTGCTACCCTGATGAACGTGAGCTTGACGTTCCAGGGGAATGTGCCTGAGCCTACGGTAGCCATCAGTGGCGACACGTGGGTCGATGCTCCTATAACGGCGAGCATCAAAGACGTTCCCGATGGCGTCGCTGCCTACTACCAATGGCAAACCACCACTGATGGGAAGAACTACACTGACATCAGCGGAGCAAATGGATCGACTTACTATCCCACGAGCAACGAAAAGGGCAAGCACATTCGTTGCCATGTTTCGTTCGACAAAAAAGGTGACTACCTGATTCCCGATGCTTGGTCGAACGTGCTGGGTCCCATTAATGCGACTGCTGTCTCGTTTGCCATTTACACGAAGAAGACGAACAACTACGGCGCTGCTTCAACGTTGAAGTTCTACAAGAGGCCTGCAGAATCCATCCCCCAAGTGGGCGACACGTTCGAGGGCGACAAGGTCGATGCGATATTCAGGGACTTCGAGTACCACGATGCCTACGACAAGCCTGAAGATGTGCCTTGGTACAACTATACGAACAGCAAGAAGCGCCTTGACCGCGTAAGCGTAGTCGAGTTTGTTGATAAGGGCATTAGGCCCCAGAACATCAAGAACTGGTTCGCCTTTGACATGGATTATATCGATAGATGGTATTACATCGATTCCATTGATGCTTCGAACCTGGATACATCCCAGACGAAGGATATGTCGTATGCGTTCTACGGCTGTTGCTTTATGCGAGACTGGGAATTCCATCAGAATTTCGATACCTCTAGCGCAACGAACATGGCATATATGTTCTACGGTTGCGATGGGTTCAGGGAAGTAGACTTCTCCAATTTCCGCACCTCGAACGTAAAGACCATGGCTCACATGTTTGATGGCTCCTCGCTGCATCGCATAGATATGTCTCAGTGGGACATATCGAACGTGACCGATATGTCTTGGATGTTCTCGAATGACACGGGCCTATCTTTTGTGAAGGGCCCCAAAAGGGTTTCCGGCAAAACCGATGGCGTGGATATGTCCCGCATGTTCAGTGGATGCGATCAAGCGCTGAGGCTCGATTTCTCCCAGTTCGACAATCGAGGCTCTACTACCAAAATGGATCACATGTTCGATGGCGTTAGCGGCAGATACTCGTTTGGCGAAGTCAAACTTGGTGAAAACTTTGGCTGGTATGGAGATGACGCCGATGAAACCTCCCGTTTGCCAAGACCAGATAAAGACGCTTCTAGAATGATGGACGGTTATTGGCATGCGGCAAGCAATGGCGCCCAGTACCTTCCTAACGAAATCCCTAGCTTCACAGCAGATACCTACTATTCGGCGGGCGTGCCCTTTGCTGTTTACTCGGAAGACGACCATAGCCTTGAGTTCTATACCAGGGTTGCGAGCGAGGTTCCCGAAGAGGGCAGCATATTCAATGGGAAAAAGGTAACGGCGCTGTACAGGGGATTCACCACCGATTGGTATAGAAGCGCTGATGCCGTTCCGTGGGCGGAGCATGCTGCCGACATCGAACACGTATCGATAACGGAAAACGAGATATTCCCTGGCTCGACCGCATATTGGTTCACTGACCTCAAGAACATGACCAGCTGCGATTTGTCGAACCTTAATACGACGAACGTGTTTGATATGAGTTACATGTTCTGTGGCTGCAGTAGCTTGAAGAACCTTGATGTGGGGCTGTTCAACACCAATCAGGTTTCGAACATGAGGCGCATGTTCAATGGGTGCTCGTCGCTTACCTCCATAGACGGCCTGAATAACTTCAGCACGGCAAACGTAACCTTGATGGATTACATGTTCAATGGTTGCACGGCGGTTTCTTCGCTCGACCTGTCGAGCTTTGACACGTCCCGTGTTACTGATATGACAGGGATGTTCAGCTGGTGCCCTTCGCTGACCTCTCTTGACCTGTCGAGCTTCGATACCTCGAAGGTGACCTACATGATGAGCATGTTCGATTTCTGCACGAAACTGGAGTCTCTTGATGTTTCGAGTTTCAACACTTCGAACGTGACGTTCATGAAGAATATGTTCCGCAAGTGCGAAAGCTTAAGGGCCCTTGACCTTTCGGGCTTCGACACTTCAAAAGTCGTCCATGCTGAAAACATGTTCCAGCTTTGCGATAGCCCGATGGAGGTAACGTTCGGCAAATCCTTCAGCTGGGTTGGCAACTACTGTTATCTGCCCACGCCTTCCGATGAGTATGTAGAGAAGGCCGATGGCTACTGGTATGCCGACAGCGATGGTGAGAAGTACAAGCCTGAGGCGATCCCTGCCAAGAAGGCAGATACCTACTATGCTGCTGATTACCAGGCGTTCGCCGTGTACTTCGACAATGGAAGCCTGAACTTCTACAAGCGCAATGTTGCCCCCCCAGGTTGGCGACCAGTTTGATGGCGCGAAGGTTGTGGCGGTATATACCGATGTCGAAGGCGACCCGAGTTCTGTGAGCACGTATTCTGACGATGGCGCCTATAAGGCACCGTGGTACGAGCATCATGACGACATCACGTCGGTGAATGTGGTTGACAAGCGCATCAAGCCTGTATCGATAATGAAGTGGTTCAGCGATTGCTCGAAGCTTTCGTACTGCGATTTGACGAACTTGGATATGTCGAAGTGCGTCAATGCGGATGACTTGTTCAGCGGCTGCAGCAGCATGTGGAAGATCGAGCTGGGCGGCAAGGTTGGCAAGGTCGACCTGCCCATTCCGGATGATCACCATATCGATGGCGCGGATGGCAAATGGTACGTTTCAACCGACAAGGGCAACAAGGAAGGCTTGGCGCACGATGCCATTCCTGCCAATACCCAGGCTACGTACTATGCTTATCCTTCCAAGGCGTTTGCCATGTACTCTGACGACGATACCTCGCTCGATTTCTACCGCGATTTCGAATTGCCGAATACAGGCGATGTATATAGCGGCAAGAGGGTAACCGATTTGTACGCTGGGGTTGAAACCAGCTCGTACGCATCGGCGGATGCGGTGCCGTGGGCAAATCACGCTTCAGACGTTACCAACGTTTACATAACCGAAAACGGCCTCCATCCTACTTCGATGGCGCACTGGTTTGCAGGCTTCACGGGCATGGAAACCTTCGAGTTCCCGTATCTGGATGTTTCCCGGGTCACGGATTTCTCCCATATGCTTGATGGATGTTCGAGCCTGAAAACGCTTAATATCACCAACTTCACTACGTTGCCCAACGAAACTCGACAGCAAACTCCTGCTATGACGTCGATGTTCGACGGGTGTGTTGCGTTGACCCAGGTGATGGTGGGCGATACGTTCGCATTTGCTGAAGATGGCCTTCTTCCCGCACCTGATGGCGAGCACGTTTCGGGTGCCGACGGCAAATGGTATGCAATGAGTACCGGCGAAGGCTACGACCCGAAGGACATCCCTTCGTACAAGGCGGAAACCTATCGTGCCGACCATGGTGATTTCCAGGCTTTCGCAGTGTATTCGGCTGCCAGCGACGGCGAACCAGCAATCCTGAACTTCTACAAGCGCCCTGTTGTTCCAGCGGAAGGAACTGTTTTCGATGGCAGGGTTGCAACCAAGGTGTTTACCGGTTTCGAAAATAGAACTTATAGTGTCGCAGACGACTTGTGGGAAAGCTACAAAAATAGCTACATATATTCGAGCGTGACCAAGGCAACGGTTGTTGACTACGGCATTGCACCACTGAACTTGAGCCATTGGTTTCATAAGTTTTGGTCTCTAGAAAGTGTTGATGTATCGAAGCTTGACGTTTCGAGAGCGAAAGAAATGGTCGAGATGTTCCACGAATGCGGAAACCTTACCTCGATCGACTTGAGCACCTTCCAAACTTCGAGCGTTACCGACATGGAGAGTATGTTTGCAAGCTGCTATAAGCTCAAATCGGTCTCGTTCCCTGAATCGTTCGATACGTCAAATGTCACCAATATGAGTCGTCTGTTCGTTAATTGCTACGACCTGGAGAGCCTTGATCTGTCGCATTTCAACACGAAGAAGGTAACCGCTAGCCAAGATACCTTTACCAACATTACCTGCCTGGCTACCGTCAAGATTGGACCGGAGTTCAAATGGCTGGAAAATGGGGTTGGTGCCAGTTTCTTGCCGACGCCCGCAAGCGGCAAGTGGCATGCAAAGTGGGGCCCTAATGAGTACGAAGGCGATTATGCTCCCGAAGAGCTGTGGAAGATACAGGGTGATGCGGCAATGCTCACGGCGTCGCCTGTGGATTTCGCGGTTTACTTTGCGCCCGGTCCGTATGATCAATATCCTGGCACTTTGGAGTTCTACCACCGCACCACGCTTCCTGAGCCCGATTGGTACATTAACGACAGGAAGATTACGGCTGTATATGCCAACATCGACAATACGTCCACCGATGGAACAAACATTCCTTGGGCTGGTGTTGCCTCGAATATCAAGAACGTAACAACGGTAGATGCGATAGCGCCTACGTCGACGGCTGGTTGGTTCAGCGACTTTACCCAAATGAATAGCTGCGATATTTCGAAGCTTGACACCTCGAACGTTACGAGCATGACCTATATGTTCTATAAGTGCGAAGGCATGGCCACGATTCAGTTCCCCGAAACGTTCAACACGTCAAAGGTTGAATCCATGTCCGGCATGTTCAGCCTATGCGGTGCCCTTACCTCGATTGATCTTAAGGGCTTCGATACTTCGCACGTCGCTAGGATGTCGTATATGTTCCAGGGGTGCACTGCCCTTACTTCGCTGGACATTTCGAATTTCGATGCTTCTTCGTTGCAGTACGCTTACTGGATGTTCGAAGACTGCGATCATCTTTCTTCGGTAACAATTGGGTCGAAGTGGAGGTGGATGAGCGATCAAAATGCCTACTTGCCCGTAACGGACAGCCACCCCAAGTGGTATGCAAGCGACGGAACGGGCTATTTGCCAAAGGACGTTCCCATTCCTACTACGGGCACGGCGACATACACGCAGAACCCGCCTGCGCAGGTGGCTGCTCAGGATGCAAACAATCCTGCAGTAGCTTCCGATCCGAGTGCTTCAACGGCATCGGTGCCGCAGGGGACCCAGGCAGCGGCTGCTTCACCGAACAAGTCGGCTGCAGGGTCTTCGCAGAGCGCAGAGGGAGCAGCGTCGTCCGGCACGCAGGGTAACGATGCTTCTTCGATGCCGGCTGCGAGGAAGGAACAGGCGGTAGTAGAGGGTTCTGCCAGTGAGGAAGGCGCTCCTTCTGCTGACACACAATCTTCTGCTGCCGGCGGAAAGCCCGTAAACGATCACGCGGAATAACAACAACAGCCCCTTGGCACTGGTTCAGGCATTCTGCCTGGCAACGTTGCCAGGGGGCTGTTGTTTCATGGTATGGTTGGGTGCGCTGTTCTTGAAAGGAATGATATGTTTCGCATCAACCATGCAATTCTGCACGTATTCGATTTCACTTCCTGTGTGAACATCTTTTCGCAGGCCGAGCTTGACCTTGAAAGCAAGCAGGTTAAGCAGTACATCACCAAGCATGTGCGAAAGGGCTTGAACCACTTGGACAACAAGCGCGGCGAGTTTTCCGTTGACAGCTCGTTTGCCCCTGAACTGCGTGCGTATTTTGCGGGCCAGCGCGATTTCATCGGCCTTTCCACTCAGATTGCTGAGTTCATTTCCAGCGAGTTGGGGCGCATGAGCAAGGCGGAATCCACCGACCTTCTAGTGGTTGATTTCGAAGAGGAAGCAAAGCTTGAAGGCGGCAGTACCGACGATGCCGAAATCGAGGCATCATTCGAGGGGCGCATCAACCGTTATTTCGGCATTTTCATGCTGGAAAGCCGTCAGGCGTTCATGCATTCGGTGGGCTATGGCGAAAACGGCGAGCCGTGTAATGCCATCGAGCGCCACCATGCCATTCTGCCCAATCCGTCGCAGAAGATTTCCTCGTTTGCCATCATCGATGCGCGTACGCTTGAAGTGGCCTTCCAGGATAAAAGCGCACCATTGCCGGTGAAGATCGCTACCTTATTCCCGATGGCTTGCTGCAGTGCTCCATGGAAGCTTCCAGCAAGGAAGTGATCGACGAGATTACCACCATCGTGGAAGAGGTTGCCGAAGAATACGGTGCCAACACCACCGTGGCGCTCACCCGTGCGAAAGCCTACGTATCCGAGGCCGCTGAAGAGGGAAGGGGTGTTGCCCCGCACGAGCTTGCGGCAGAAGTATTCGAGGACGAGCCTTTGCAGGAACGCTTTGTGGAAACGGCGGCCGAGGAAAACATTCCCGAGCGCGTTCGCGTGGATAAGAAGGCGGCAGAGCGCATTACCCGCAACCACAAGATTCGTACTGATACCGGCATCGAAATTACGTTCCCTTCTGAATACGCACACAACCCCGAATTCATCGAGTTCGCCAGCATGCCCAACGGCCTGATTTCCATCGAGCTGAAGAACATCACCCAAATCGAGAACAAATAGCAAGCAAGGTAACGGAAAACCGTTTGCCGAAGGCTCTTTATTGGCCCAGCGGGGAAGTCCTGCTGGGCTTTGTTGTATACGGAGTCTGGCACAGAGCGCAAAAAAAGAGCTCCGAGAATCTCGGAGCTCTTTTCAGAAGCGATATTGAGTCAAATCTTAGAAGACCGGAACAACAGCGCCTTCGTAGGTGTTGTTGATGTAATCGCGAACCTCGTCGGAGTTCATAGCCTTAGCAAGAGCCTTGATCTTGTCGGAGTCCTGGTTGCCGTCCTTTACTACCAGCAGGTTAGCGTAGGTCTTAGCAGCCTCGGAGTCTGCACTTTCAACAGCCAGAGCATCCTTGTTCACCTTGAAGCCAGCAGCGATTGCATAGTTGCCGTTGATGCAGGCGATGTCAACGTCGTCGATCACGTTGGGAACGTTAGCAGCCTCAAGTTCGTTGAAGGTGAGGTTCTTGGGGTTGGAAACGATGTCGTTTACGGTAGCGGTTACGCCAGCGCCGTCCTTAAGGGTGATCAGGCCTTCCTGCTGAAGCAGAAGCAGTGCACGAGCCTCGTTGGTAGCGTCGTTGGGAACAGCAACCTTGGAGCCAGCCTTCAGATCGCTCAGGCTGGAAACCTTCTTGGAGTAGATAGCCATGGGCTCAAAGTGGATGGGCTCAACGGATACCAGGTGGGTGCCCTTTTCCTGGTTGAAGTTGTCCAGGTAGGGGCCATGCTGGAAGTAGTTGGCATCAACGTCGCCGTTTTCGGTTACGTCGTTAGGCTGAACGTAGTCGGTGAATTCCTTAACCTCAAGCGTGTAGCCTTCCTTTTCAAGAAGGGGTTTTACGGCGTTGTTCAGAATCTCAGCATGCGGGGTGGGAACAGCGGCAACGGTGATCTTCTTGTCGTCGGAATTGCTGTTCGAAGAGCAACCGGTAAGTGCCAGGGCCGCAAGGGCGAAAGCCACGATACCGGCGAAGAGGGCAACTGCCGCCTTCTTCGTGGTGAGGGAGTGAGTCATTTCGGTTCCTTTCATTCTGTAGTGGGCGGTAACCAGCCGCCCAAAAGCGATGGGTTTTATATTAGGGATTTATTACGTTTTGGCAACGCGGTTTGTTATCGCTAAAACCAAACCCTAGTTATAACTAAGCTTCGGTGAACGCCGAATGAAGGTGTGGTTTTACTGCGATGCTGTTCGATATTTAGCCAAAGAACTGCATTTATCTACTTAATTATGAAATGAAGAGCAGTAAACTATTTTAGTTACTATCCATGTTTTCAGGGGGAAGAGAAACACTTCATGAAAGGCTCCAACAAGCAGGGTTCCAATCAGGCCTCTCAGGGCAAGCATGCCGCATCGCCCGAAATAGCTGAGACCAAGGCATACACCCCGCTTCAGCAGGAACAAGTGGTAATCGACGGCACGGTGCTTACCAAACAGCAGTCGAAGAAGAAGCCCGCAATCATCGCGGCTATTTCCGTTGTGTTGGTTCTTCTGGTTGTTTACGGTGCCGGGTTCCTGTTCTTCTCGGGCCACTTCTTTCCGAACACGAGTTTGAACGACGAAGACTTTTCCTTGCAGGCAAGCGATGCCCTGGCTTCAAAGATCGACAACCAGGCTAATTCCTACACCCTTACCATTTCGGGTGAAGGGTTCAACCATCGCTTGAGCCAGAGCGAGACTTCTATTCAGATTGACCCGCAGCAGATTGCTGAAAATGCCACGAAGCGTCAGGATGTGCCGCTGTGGTTCATCGAGGTGTTCCGTCAGCACGACGTATCCGACATTGTGGTTGCCGACTACGACGAGGATGCCCTCAGCTCGGTGATCAAGGAACAGGTTGATGCGTTCAACGCGAACCAAACCTCCTCGGTTAACGCCACGGTCACCTACAGTCAGCCCGTTGACGCTTTCATCCTGAAGCCCGAGGTGAACGGCACGCAACTCGATGTTGACGCGGTATGCGCCAAGGCAGCCGAATGCGTGAAGACGATGCGCACCGACTGCCAGCTTACCGACGACGACCTTATCAAGCCCAAGGTGGTAAGCTCCGATTCCCGTGCAGCCGAGGCGGTACAGAAGGCCAACCAGCTGTTCCCCGACAGCGTTTCGCTGATGCTCAACGGCTCGGTGAAGGCGGCTACCATCGATAAGGCAACCTTCGGCGGTTGGCTCTACGTCAACCCCGACGATTATTCCTTGGTAATCAGCCAGGACGGCGTTTCTTCGTGGGTCGATGAAAAGGCCAGCAGCATGAACACGGTGGGCACGCAGCGCACCTACACCCGTGAAGACGGCAAGACCATTACGGTTTCGGGCGGCACGTTTGGCTGGAAAGTAGACACCAGCTCGCTTTCGCAGAAGGTCTACGATGCCCTGGTTGCCGGCGGCGCAACCTCCATCGATGTCCCCTGCAGCCAGACGGGCGATGTGTACAACGGCGCCGGTGCACGTGACTGGGGTGCCTACGTTGACGTTGACCTGAGCGACCAGACGGCACGCTACTATGATGCGAACGGCAACCTGCTGCATTCTTGTGGCGTTGTTAGCGGCAAGCCTGTTCAGGGCCGTAGCACTCCTACAGGTGTGTACTACCTGAACAACAAGGAAAGTCCTTCCACGCTGGTTGGCTACAAGTCCAACGGCGAAAAGGATTACGAGACGAAGGTAAACTACTGGATGCCGTTCGTGGGTAATTCCGTTGGTTTGCACGATGCCCCGTGGCAGGCATCGTTCGGCGGCACGCGCTACCAAACGAACGGCAGCCATGGGTGCGTAAACCTTTCCAGCTCTGATGCTCAGTGGTTCTACCAGAATCTGAGCAAGGGCGTTTGCATCATCACCCACAACTAAATTATGGGAGCCGCCTTCGGGCGGCTTCTTTGTTTTAGCGTGGTGGGGTATACTGAAACAGCTGTGCGCCCATAGCTCAGCTGGATAGAGCAGCGGACTTCTAATCCGAAGGTCGTAGGTTCGAATCCTACTGGGCGCGCCATTGCAACAAGGTAAGGTCGAAGGCCGCTGAAGCTTTCGGCCTTTTTCGTTTCCCATGCAAGGCAGGAAACGCTTTTTCTACGGCGTTGGTGAAAGGTGCATGCTGCATGCTTGGCTTGCTATGCTGAGGGCAGCAACGTATTGAACAGTGCAGATTCGAGTGCTGCAAAAGGAGTGTTTCGTGGATTTCGACAATAGGCCAATAGGCGTATTCGATTCCGGGTTCGGCGGTCTGACCGTTGCGCGAGAGATAGTTAAGCTCTTGCCCGAAGAAAACATCATCTACTTTGGCGATACCGCCAATTGCCC
>OGRR01001973.1_pt1 | contig 11759 bp, 8 predicted proteins | sample 1553511 | NCBI WGS metagenome assembly OGRR01 (sample SAMEA2580040, study PRJEB22360) | human gut metagenome | biome: human gut; feature: human-associated habitat; material: faeces | place: Denmark | collected 2008/2010 | reverse complement strand
CAAGAACCCGTCCGTCCCGATCTTCGGCGTGCCGACCACCGCCGGCACCGCCTCGGAGACGACCATCAACTACGTGGTCACCGACACGGCCAACAAGCGCAAGTTCGTGGCTGTCGACCCGCACGACATCCCGATCGTCGCTTTCGTGGACCCGGATCTGACCGACTCGATGCCGCGCGGCCTGAAGGTCGCCACCGGACTTGACGCCCTGACCCACGCCATCGAGGGTTACATTACCCCGGGTGCCTGGAGCCTGTCCGACTGCCTGTCCATGCAGACCATCCGCATGATTGCCAAGAACCTGGCCAAGTCCGCCGACGGCGACATTCCGGCCGGCGAGCAGATGGCCTACGCGTCCTACATCACCGGTATGGCCTACTCCAACGTGGGCCTCGGTCTGGTGCACGGCATGGCTCACCCGCTGGGCGGCCGTCTGGGCGTGGCCCACGGTGTGGCCAACGGTATTCTGCTGGCCCCGGTCATGGAATACAACAAGGACTTCACCGGTGAGAAGTACCGCGACATCGCCGATGCGTTCGGTGTTGAGGACGCCTACACCGGCGACCTGGAGAAGGTGCGCGAAGAGGCCGTGCAGGCCGTCCACAAGCTGACCGTGGATCTGAAGAACCCGACCACGATTTCCGAAGTGGGCGCCACCGAGGCCGACCTTGAGCCGCTGGCTCACGATGCCTTCAACGACGTGTGCACCCCCGGCAACCCGCGTCAGGCAACCGAAGAGGACATCCTCGCGATTTACAAGTCGCTGATGTGATCAGTCAATGACAGTAAACATTAGCTCCCTCTGATGAGGGAGCTGTCAGCGTAGCTGACTGAGGGAGAGAAGTTGCGGCGTAGCCGCTGAATAATAGGTATCGGCCTGCGTCCGATTCAATGTTTTAGCGACTGCGTCGCAGTCTCTTCCTCAGTCTCACTTCATTCGACAGCTCCCTTATCAGAGGGAGCTTGCATAAGCAGAGGGGGCTCGTATATCTAGCTACTTTTCGTGCTTTTCGTCGTAGACTTCGTCGGTGGGGGTCTCGTCGTACAGCTGCTTGCCTTGCGCCTCCGCCAGTTCCATCTGCTCGTTGATCCACGCGGCTTCAGCCGGATTGATATCCGCGGAATTCAGCACTTTCTGCCACACCGGGTAGAACATGTGCATCGCCGGATACATGGCGGTGAACAACACCTCCGGCTTATGCGTGCGCGTATGTTGCGGATGCGCATCAAACGTATTCTTAAAACGTCGCATGTAGCTCAGGAACGAACTCAACGACGTATCCATCCGTCGCGCACTCATCGCGGCGATCATGCGCGGCGAGTACACGGTTTTCAGATCCTTGCCCATCAGATGCAGGGAAATATCGATATCCTCATGCATCACATCGGCCTTATCCCGGCAGACCTCATTCGCAATCTGATGCCAGGCCGAAGCGCGCAAGGCCATATTCGAGCCGAACAGCAGCGGCTGGCCGCCATCGGCGCGGTAGATTCGCTTGCGCAAGGAATTGTCGCCCTTCAACCCGAAATGGCGTGAGGGCATGTCGTAATACATCACCGGACCAGTGGCACCCATCGCGGCCGGGTCTTCGGTGAAGATGCCGGAGACCACCTCCACCCAGTCAGGCCGGATCATACAGTCGGCGTCAAAACGGCCCAGCACATCGCCGGTCGCGGCGTTCAGGCCAAAGTTGCGGGTGGGAATCAGCCCCTGTTCATCGTTCTGGTGCAACAGTTTGACCGGGGCCTCGGGATGTTCGGCGATGAACTGTTCGACAATCGCGCAGGTGTTGTCCGTAGAACGATTGTCCACCACCAGCACCTCATGCGGCATGATGGTCTGACGGGTGGCGTTCAGCAGACAGTCGCGGATGCGTTCGGCTTCGTTCCACGCTGGGATGATGATCGAAACGTTGAGCATAACATCAACAATAGAAAAGCGGGTGTACGCCGCCGGCGTATCCGAGCTTCAAACCCCTCGCTACAATGGGGAGCCATGAGCGAACGCGTGCGAAACGTAAACAGCACCGACACGTCGAGAAGCGGTGCCGCAGAAGCCGGGGCAGACCCGGACGACGAGAATCGTATCGACTTTGGTACTTTGTTCCCCGCCAAGGGAGATTCCCGCAGGCCACCGGAATGGTTCGGCCGCGCGCTGCTGTATGTGGCCCTCGCCGTCATCGTATTCATGTTCTGCTGGCGCTCGTGGGGCGACATCTCCTATCTGGTGTTCGACATCATCATCTCGCTGTTCCTGGCGCTGGCCGTCGAACCGCTGGTGGTGGCGCTGGTGGCTCATGGCTGGAAGCGTGGCGTGGCTTCCGCCGTCAGTCTGGTGGGCGTGGCCGTGGTCGTGGGTGTGCTGCTCACGCTGTTCGGCAATATGTTTGTACAGCAGATGATTGCCATGGTCCGCGGTTTGCCGGCAATGTATGGGCAGATTCGTGAGTTCGTGGACCAGCACGCCACGTTCAAGATGCCGGAAATCAGCAATCTTGGCATGGAAATCTTCAACAATATCCAGACCTCGTGGGTCACCGATTTCGCCGGCACCGCCATGAGTACGGTGGGTGGCCTGTTCTCCTTCCTGCTGAACCTCATGACCGTGGTAATGACCACGTATTACATCTCCGCCGCCGGCCCAAAGCTGCGCCGCTCCTTCTGCCAGTGGCTGGCCCCCAACACGCAGCGTCGATTCCTGCTGGTGTGGACCGTGGCCCAAGGCCAGATTTCGTCCTTCCTGTTCTCCCGTTCGATTCTGGCGCTGATCAACGCCACCTGCACCGCCATCTTCTTGGAGATCCTGCATGTGCCCTACTGGCTGCCGTTGGCCCTGTTCTGCGGCGTGGTATCCCAGTTCATCCCCACGGTCGGCACCTATATCGGCGGTGGGCTGCCGGGGCTGTTTGCTTGGGGCAACCGCGGGTGGACGTACGCCGTGGCGGTGCTGGTGTTCATCATCGTCTACCAGCAGATTGAGAACCTGATTCTCTCGCCGAGGATTTCGCAGCGCACGATGGATATCAACGCGGCCGTCGCCTTCCTCTCGGTGCTGGCGTTCGGCTCGCTGTTCGGCGCGTTCGGCGCGTTCCTGGCGCTGCCGGTCACCGCATCGCTGCAGGCCATCTTCCGTGCGTACACCAAGCGCTATGAGCTGATTGACTCACCGCTGATGAACGATCCGACTCCGGAGAAGAAGTCCAAGATCGTCGAGGCGTCCGAAGCGTTCGGCGAGCATGTGCTGCAGCCGATCGGCGAGCACATGCCGCGTGCGGCCAAGGGGTCCACCAGCCGTGTGCCGATGAACGAGGAACTGCGTTTGCTGCAGGAACAGATCTATGCGATTCCGTCGCACGAGACGAAAGAATCCGATTTGGACGATTCCGCCACCGTGGCGATTCCGAAGAACGTGCTATCCTCCAGCGCTCGCAAGGGATTACGCGGCACTGAGCCGGAGTCGGATGCCGATGATACCGATAACGCCGATAATACAGTCGGTGCGGATGCAAGCTTTGATGAGCCGGATACGGCGGCGATTCCGCAGCGTGGTGCCGCGGATACGCAGCAGTCTGAGCAGCCCGAGCAACCTGAGCGGTCCGCCGAACAGCCTGAGCAGCCCGAGCAACGCAAGCAAACCAAGCAGTCTGATCAATCTGCCTCCAGCAATCCTAGGGCAGGGTGGCGCTGATGACTCTGCTTTCCGTACTCGATATTCTTCTGATGATCGTCGGCGGTGCCGGCATGATATATCAGGGACTGTGCATCGTGATGTCCCTGTTCGCCAAGCCCGTGCGCTTCCCCGACGCCCCGATGACCAACCGGTATGCCGTGCTGATCTCCGCACGCAACGAAGAAAAAGTGATCGGCAACCTTATTGGGTCGATTCGCGATCAGACCTACCCGTCCAACCTCATCGACATCTGGCTGGTGGCCGACAACTGCACCGACAACACCGCCGACGTGGTGCGGTCTTTGGGCTGCCATGTGGTGGAACGCCACAATCTTGAGCTGGTTGGCAAGGGATATGCGCTGACGTATCTGTTGGGGCATATGCTCGACATCGGTGTGGCCGATGATTATGAGGCCTACTTCGTGTTCGATGCCGATAACAAGCTGGACAAGCACTACTTCGAGGAAATGAACAAGGCGTTCTGCTCCGGATTCAAGATTCTGACCAGCTACCGTAATTCGGTGAATCTGGCGGATAACTGGGTGTCTTCTGGTTCTGCGCTGTGGTTCATCCGTGAATCGCGATTCCTGTCTAACTCGCGTATGATTCTCGGTTCCTCTTGCCATGTGGGCGGTACGGGATTCATGTTCTCCCGCGAGGTGATGAAGCGGAACAAGGGATGGAAGTTCCATCTGCTCACTGAAGATCTTGAATTCACTATGGATTCGATTCTGCATGGCGACCGCATCGGCTATTGCGGTACTGCGATCCTCTACGACGAGCAGCCGGTTACCTTCTCGCAAAGTTGGCGTCAGCGTTTGCGTTGGAGCAAGGGATTCCTGCAGGTATTCCGTTATTATGGCTCGGCATTGCTGAAACGCGCGGTTCGCGAACGTGATTTCTCCTGCATCGACTTCACATTGATGCTGTGTCCGTTTACCGTGTTGGGCGCGATTCGCGCGGTGATGGGCTTGCTGTTCGCCGCGTGTGGCTTCGTGAGTTGGCCGAGCCAGCTGCAATCGCTGGCCGATTGGTCCAGCGGCATCATCATATCGGTGTTGGGCCTGATGGCATTGGCTGCATTGACCATCATTGTCGAGCGCGACCAGATCGGTGCCACGAACAAGGAGCTGCTCGCCTATGTGCTCAGCTTCCCGATTTACATACTCAGCTACGTGCCGATCTCCTTCCAGGCCATCTTCGCCAAAGCCCAGTGGAAGCCCATCGCGCATAAGGGTTGACCGAGTCCGCTAGTCCGGAGCCGCTCAGCGGGGCAATCCAACAGCAACCCGGGGTTTGCTTCGCTGAGGGTTGACTGGTGGGGTAGAGTGGATGTATGAGCTTAGACAATACTCAAAGGAATGTCGGATTTCAGCCGCCGATGATGCCAGCTGCCGCCCCCGCGCCTGCACAGCCGTCGCAACCGCAGCCACAAGCATGGCCGCCGAATCCGAATGCGGCGGTGTCCATTCGTGGCCTGTTCAAGCACTTCGACCGGAAGATCGCCGTCAACGGACTCGTGCTCGATATTCCGGTCGGCTCGTTCTATGGACTTGTAGGCCCCAACGGCGCCGGCAAAACCACCACGCTCAATATGGTGACCGGTCTATTGGTACCGGACGCCGGCACCGCCATGATTTTGGGCCATGACGTGTGGAGCGACGTGAACACGGCCAAGCGCATGATCGGCGTCATGCCCCAGCCCGACCAGATCTTCGACCGACTGACCGGTTTGCAATTGCTCGTCTACTCCGGCATGCTGCGCGGCATGAGCCGCGATGAGACCACGCGTCGCGCCCAGGACCTGCTCAATGCTTTCGACTTGGCCGGGGCCGCCAACACGATGGTCACCGATTATTCGGCCGGCATGACCAAGAAGATCTGCCTGGCCTCCGCGATGATTCATAGCCCGCGCATTCTGGTCCTGGACGAGCCGTTTGAATCCGTGGACCCGGTGTCCAGCGCCAACCTCAAAGACATCCTCATCGAATACGCGAAGACCGGCGGCACGGTGATTATCTCTTCGCACGTGATGGCATTGGTCGAAAAGATGTGCACGCATGTGGCCGTAATCAACAACGGTCTGGTGTGCGCGGCCGGCACGGTGGACGAGGTCGCCGCCGGCGAAGAACTCGAAGACCGCTTCCTGCAACTGGTCGGCGGCCGCCACGAAGCCGCCCATCTCGCATGGCTCGACGGCGGGCAAGCCCAAGCCCAAGCACCAACTTCGGTCCAGCCGGTCCAGCCCATTCCGCTTACAACCGCCACGCCCGCCATACCCACCGATGAGGCCCGCCGATGATCAGCAGCGCCATCACCCTGGTCCGCCTGCGCTGGACGCTCACGCTCGCCACCCTGCGAAAATCGGCGTGGCAGACCGTCGCCTATGTCTTTTCCGCCGTACTCGCGGCCGGCACCATCATCGGCACCGGCGTGCTCGCATGGTTCATCGGCATACTGCCGCCCTTCACCGTGAACGCGGATGGCTTTCCGCTGAACATCCTTGGTTCCGGAGGCATCGTCAACATAGTCGTCGTGCTGGTCGGCGCGACCATGACCATCTTCATCGGCTTCATCCAGCTCATGATGCTTGGCGAAGGCTCCACCATGAACCCACGCAAATTCGCGCTCTACGGCATCGCCGACCGCAACCTGCAATTCGGCTTGCTGCTTTCCGGCCTGTCCGGCATCCCCGCCCTTACCGGCGTGGCCTCACTGATGCTCTGGACACTGGCCTATCGGCATATGGGACCAGCCGTAATCATCAGTTCCCTCCTCGCCGCAGTGCTGGCCGTCATCACCATGATGAGCATCTCCAAACTGCTCATCGCCCTATCCACCACGCTGGTGACCAGCAAACGCGGCAAAGGCGCGTTCTATATCTTCATCGTGCTGACGTTCGTTATCATCTGTCAGTTGCCGAACATTCTGGTCAACTCCGGCGTGGCCTTCAGCCTCAACACCGAAACCTGGGGCGCGGCGACCACCATCGTCGCATGGACGCCGTTCGGCGCGGCCTTCCAACTACCGTTCGACGCGCTTACCGGAGCCTGGGCGGTGCTGCTCGCCCGCATCGCCATCCTTGCCGTCACATGGATTGTCTGCTTCGCCGTCTGCACCTGGTGTCTGAGACATGAACGGCTCACCATCGGCGCAAACAGTCCGTCCGAGACCGCCAAAGGCATCGGCGCATTCGCATGGATGCCTGATTCGGCATCCGGCGCGGTTTCCGCACGCCTGATCACCTATCTCAAACGAGACCCCCGTCAAGCCATGACCTTCGCCATGCCGGTCCTGTTCCTGATCATCTTCGCCTTCCAGGCACACGGCATCAGCGCGGTCGTCTGGCAGTCGCTGATCTGGTGCGGCTGGTTCATGTCCGTCGTGGAAAGCAACGGGCTCGCATATGACGGCCGCGGCTTCACCATGGAAGTCATCGCCGGCGTGCGTGGCCGGACCGACAGAATCGGCCGCGTACGCGTCTACGTCGGCATCATGGTCGTCTACATGGTGCTGCTCTATCTCGCCGGCATCGTGCTGGTCGGCGCACTGACCGGACGCTGGGCGCAGCCCGATGACCTCGCTACCGGCCTGATCTTCCTCGCCACGGGCATGGGCATCGCCTTGAGCGGACTGGGCGTGGCCGAAGTCACCTCCTGTGTACTGATGTACCCGGTCGCCTCAATGGACAAGCCGTTCTCCGCGCCTCAAGGCCGCGCCATGGCCCAAGGCTTCTTCCCGTTCGTCTACATGCTTGGCAGCCTGCTGCTCATGCTGCCCACTGGCATCGTGGCGCTGGTCATGCTGCTGACAGGAGCCGAAGGCGGCATGTGGCTGGCGATTATTCCGGTCGCGCTGGCCAATGGCATCGGCATTCTGGCACTCGGGACATGGCTGGGCGGTAAGCTGATGGATGCGCGAATGCTCTCGATTGTGGCAACACTCGACTCGTTCGCCTCATTGCAGAAATGATTGCCTTGGCATAAGGAGCACGATGGTATCTACAGCGGTATCACGCCGTCAGCGACGTGAAGCGCAACGGCGGACCCAACGATCGCATCGCCGAACACTGACCGTCATCATTTCCGCACTGACCACCATCGCCCTGTTCGCGGGGTACTGCGCCGCCGACATCACCGACGTGGCCCCCGGATTGTTGACGTTAAAACCTGTCACCGCACCTGTTTTCGCCAATCCGGCCACCGCCAAATCAGGCGGCACCATCGCCGGTGCCCTGAACGCGAACAAGGCCATTGATTCCACGGCCGCTTCTGCACTGGTCAACGAATTGCTGTCCGCGCAAGGCGTGGGAAACGATACGTCGGTGATCATTGAAGACGCCCAAGGCACCGTCGCTGCCGAACATGAGTCGAACACTCCACGCGAGCCTGCATCCACACTGAAAACGCTGACCGCGCTCGCCGCCTCATCCACCCTGAACATGGCATCCACCTTGGATACCCAAGTGTTCCTGACCCAATCCGATGACGGCACCAATACGTTGACCCTCAAAGGCAATGGCGACATGCTGCTGTCTGCAGGCGATTCCGACGCAAACCATACCAACGGACGTGCCGGTCTGAACACCTTGGCCAAGGCCACCGTGGCCGCGCTCGCCCAGCGAGGCATCACTTCCGTCAATCTCGAGTACGACGACACCCTATTCGGCGACTCACGCATTCCCGCAGGTCTGTCGGAAGGCGGCGCGGTCTTAAGCGACTACACCGTCTACTTCACGCCGGTCTCATCAATGGCGATTGATGGAGGCCGCCAATACACCGCCGATACGCCTGCGCCGGCCGACCCTGATGATTCGGCCGGATACCCGGAACTGTCCCAGCACACCGCCAGCGACGTGGCCACGAAATTCGCCGAACTGCTCCAATCGAACGGTGTGGCCGTTACCGGAGACGTGACGGCAAACACCGCTCCATCCGGCGAAACGCCTTTGGCCTCGGTGAGTTCGGCAACACTGTCCGAAATCATGGCATACACGTTGCGGCATTCGGACAATACGCTGGCCGAGGAGTTCGGTAGACTCACCGCCTTGGCGAAATCAGCGACAAACAGTCCTGAAGGCGGCACGGAAGCGGTCAAATCCACTCTGAACGATCTCGGTCTCGACACATCCGGTCTGACCATGGCCGATTGCTCCGGCCTGTCTCCCGGCTCCCGGCTCACCGTACGCACGCTGGCGGCCGTCCAACAACGTAATCTGACCACCGAGAGCGGTGCTGCTGGTGCGGAAGGTCTATCCATCGCGGGGTTGGTGGGCACGGCGCAGGATCGGTATACGGATGATGCCGTGGCCGGTCTGCTGCGCGTCAAAACCGGCAGCCTCGGCACGGTCACGTCGATGGCCGGCAATGTGTCCCGTACCAATGGGGGAGCGTTGTCGTTTGCCGTGGTGGTCAACAATCCTGAGGATTATGCCGCCGCGCGTAGCGCCATCGACTCGTTCATCACCAAGCTCGCGGGGCTGTAAAAGAGGCATCAAGGGCCATCAAGGGCTACAAAGGCCGTAAACGTCCATAAACGCACGAGTGCCTATAACCAGAAAAGGGTGGTGAGTACATGGCATATTCCGCACGATTGCGCAAGGCCGTAGGCGCGGTCCGCGCAACGCTGAGCGCCGTGGAACTATGCGATGTGCAGGCTCCCGAATTCGCGCAGCATGGGGACCATGCCGTTGCCGCCGATGCACCACTCGTGCTCGTGGCCTGTTCAGGCGGGCGCGATTCGATGGCGCTGGCCGCGGTAAGCCATATCGTATGCACGTCCATGGGCGTGCGTTGCGGTGTCGTGATTGTGGATCACGGCTTGCAGGAGGGTTCCGAACAGGTCGCCGGCGAGGCCGCGGATCGTTGCCGTGCGTTGGGACTGGGCCCGGTCATCGTGCGCAACGCAACCGTGCAGGCACGCGGTGAGGGCCTCGAAGCGGCCGCACGGCAGGCCCGGTACAACGAGCTGTGCGCCGCGGCGCGTGAATCAGGTGCCATTGCCGTGCTGTTGGCCCACACTATGGACGATCAGGCGGAAACCGTATTGATCGGACTGCTGCGCAGCCGTGGCGTGGATGCGTTGGCCGGCATGCCGCAGGTCTTCACACGCAGTGGCGTGACTTTTGCGCGGCCGCTGCTGACCCTTACTCGAGACGAAACCACCGGCCTCTGTGAAGACTTGGGTGTGGAATATTGGGATGACCCCACCAATGGCGATGCGGTAGACGGCGAGTTGCCGGACGACTATCCGTTGCGCTCGCGGGTGCGCCACGACCTGCTGCCGGCCATCGAACGATTCGCTGGATTCAATGTCACCCGCCATTTCGCCGAAAGCGCACAGCTGGCCAGAATGGACAAGGAGTATCTGGATCAGCGATCCGACGAGGTGATGGGGGAGGCGGTTACGGCAGTTGACCGGCCGGCATCGTCGGCAGCGGTATCGACCGATACGCCACGAGCCTGTGCTGCAGACGATACCAACGATTCGGGCCATGGCATCGGCCTGATGATCGGCGTCAAACGTATTGCACGTGAGCCAGAGGCGATTCGGTTGCGGGTCATCGCTCACGCGCTGAGCCAGGCCGGTGTGAACGCCAGTGCCGCCCAGATTGCCGCCATCGACCGGCTGGTCGTCGATTGGCATGGCCAAGGCGGCGTCTCACTTCCCAGAGGTTATTCAGCCAATCGCAAGAAACACGTCATTCGCGTGTGCCAAGATGGAGCGCATGCGAATCGCTGACGTTGAGGAAGATATTGACCACGAGCTGGTCAGCAAAGAACAGATCGATGCCAAGATCCACGAGATGGCCGCTCTCGCGAGCGAGGATTACCGCGATAAGAATCCGCTGCTCGTTGCGGTGCTGAAAGGGGCCGTGAATACGCTGGTCGCGTTCACCGAGGCCATGAGCATTCCTGTACAGATCGACTTCATGAGCCTGTCGAGCTATGGCTCGGGCACAGTGTCGAGCGGTGAGGTCACAGTCAGGCAGGATTTGTCCGCCGATGTTCGCGGACGGCACATTTTGATTGTGGAGGATATTGTTGATTCAGGACGCACGCTCGCGTGGCTGGTCGCAGAACTGAAACGTCGTGGTGCCGCTTCCGTGGAGGTCTTCGCTTTGCTGAGCAAGCCTTCCCGCCGAGAAGTGGACGTTGATGTGAAGTACGCCGGCTATGAGATTCCGGACGAGTTCGTCGTCGGCTTCGGCCTCGACTTTGACGAACGCTACCGCAACCTCGATTCGATCGCGGTCCTCAAGCCGTCCGTCTACCAAGGAGTGCAAGCATGAGCTTCCCGCAAGGGCCGGGTAACGGCAATAATCCGAACCCGAACAACAACCGTAACAACGGCAACCCGTTCACCAACCCGTTCAACCGTGGCAATAACGGGACCAATGGCAAAGGCAACAACAACGAGAACCGCCCGATATGGCAGTCCCCTTGGCTGTGGGGTGCCGTGCTCGTGGTCATGGTCGTGCTGATGTTCCAGATGTTCGCCGGCGGTGGCACCAAAACCATCGACACCAAAGATGGTTTCGCGCTGATCAATCAGGGCAAGGCCACCTACGCCGAGATCACGGACAACAAGCAGGTCGTCCGCCTTAAGCTGAAGAACGACTACACCAAGAAAAACGCCGACACCGGCAAGGTGACCAACTACGGCAAGAACGTGCAGTTCTACTACACCTTCGCGCAGGGCGCACAGGTGGCCAAGGCCGTGGAGAACGGTGATCTCGAAAAGGGCTGGACCTCGAATATCGAGCAGACCAGCATGATGAGCTACCTCATCACCTCGATCCTGCCGTTCATCATCCTCTTCGCCCTGTTCTGGTTCCTGATGAGTCGCATGGGCGGTGCCGGCGGCATGCTCGGCATGGGTGGCAAGAAAAACAGCGGCAAGCTGCTCGACGGCCAGACCCCCACCACCAAGTTCGCCGATGTGGCCGGCGAAGACGAGGCCGTGGCCGAAGTCGAGGAGATCAAGGACTTCCTCAAGGATCCGTCCAAGTACAAGGCGCTGGGCGCTCGTATTCCGCGTGGCGTGCTGCTGTACGGTCCTCCCGGCACCGGTAAGACGTTGCTGGCCC